>Ga0214192_1000459_pt1 | contig 25304 bp, 21 predicted proteins | sample TroBogEpilimnion_44_FD_153030 | JGI IMG/M metagenome (GOLD analysis project Ga0214192, IMG submission 153030) | Freshwater microbial communities from Trout Bog Lake, WI - 29JUL2008 epilimnion | ecosystem: Environmental > Aquatic > Freshwater > Lake > Epilimnion/Euphotic zone | place: Trout Bog... | reverse complement strand
TGATGCCATGGCCCGCGCCGCCGACGAAGTGGACCGAATGCTGAACGCCGCCAAAACCATGCCGGAGACCCTGCAGTGAAGACCCTCGCCTGCCTCGCGCTCAGCGCCTTCGCCCTCGCCTGCAATCTGTTTGCGCAGGACGACCGCCGCCCGCGCATCGACGTACAGAGCTACACCATCGATGCCCGCATCAACCCGGAGACCCAGACGCTGACCGCGACGGCCGCGATGAAGTTCACCCCGCTCGATGACGTCACCGCCGTCGTGGTGGAACTCAACAACGCGCTCAACATTTCGCGCATCACCGACGGCGCGGGCGCACTCCTGCAATCCACGCGCAACCAGACCGATCATTCGGTCCGCGTCACTCTCGCCAGCCCCGCGCCGAAGGGGCAGCCCGCGACCCTGACCTTCACCTACGACGGCCGCCTCACCGGCGCCGAGGAATCGCCGATCTACGGCATTACGTTCGCGGCCATCCAGCCCGACTTTTCGTTCCTCCTATATCCCGCCCGCTGGTTTCCGGTCAGCGGCTACAGCGCCAACCGCTTCACTTCCGCGATCAGCGTCACGGTGCCGGATGGTTACTCCGTGCTCGGCAGCGGCCTCGACTCCTCCAGGCCCGCGGCCACCGCCGGCAACACCACGTTTACGTTTCAGTTCGCCCGCCCGTCCTTCCCCGGCGACATCGCCGTGGTGAAAGGCAGCGCGACGCGGAACTCGACCAACGGCATCACCTCCAGCGTCTGGTTCCGCGGCGCCGAAACCGGCATGGCGAACGCGTATGGCGCAGCCACCGCCGAAATGGTCACTTACTTCACCGACCAGTTCGGGCTGCCTCCATACGCCAATCTCACAGTGGTCGAAATGGTGGATGGAGCGCCGAACGGTTACGCCGCGCCCGGCATGATCTTCATTTCGCCGCGCGCCATCGGCAAAGAGATCAACACCAACGTGCTGGCCAACCAGGTGGCGCGCCAGTGGTGGGAAATTCTGGTGTCGCCGGTCAACCGCAATCACCTGTGGCTGGAAAACGGCATGGCCTACTATGCCGAAGCGCTCTGGGCCGAGCATGAGAAAGGCGCGGCCGCCATGGAGCAGCGCATGAAGGACACAGCCGTCACCGCACTCACCGTGGATAACGTGCCGCTCATCCAGACCGCGCGGCTCGAAGACTATTCGCCCGAGTTCTGGGCGCTCAGCGCCGATAAAGGCGCTACCGTTGTCCAGATGCTGCGCAGCACCCTCGGCGACGAAAAATTCTTCGCCGCGGTAAAGGAGTTCCTGAAACAGAAGGCGTGGTCCGCCGCCACCACTGAAGACTTCCGCAAGGTCTGCGAAGCCGCCATGGGCGAGGATCTCCGGTACTTCTTCATCCAGTGGGTGGAATCGAACGGCGCGCCCGAGTTCAAGCTCGAATACACGATTTTCCGCACCTCGAAAGGCTTCCGCGTGCAGGGCCGGATTTCGCAGGATCTGGACACGTTCCGCATGCCGGTCGATCTGCGCATCGAAACCGAAGGCAATCCGGAAGAGCGGCGCATCGAAGTGATGGGAACGTCGTCGGAATTTTCCATCGACACCTTCGGCAAACCGAAGAAGGTGACGATCGACCCCGCGGGCAAGGTGCTGCGCCTCAGCCCGGACATGCGCGTGCTCGTCGCCATCCGCAAGGGCGAGCAGTTTGCCGAGATCAGCGAGTTTGCCGACGCGCTGCGGGAATACCAGCGCGCGCTCGACACGCACAAGAACAGTTCGATGGCGCACTACCGCGTGGCCGAAATCTTCTTTCTGCAGCACAACTACCAGTCGGCCGCCAATGAGTTCCGCGAGGCGCTGAATGGCGATCTGGAGCCGAAGTGGGTCGAAGTCTGGGCCCACATCTACCTCGGCAAGATTTTCGACATCACCGGCCAGCGCGAGCGCGCGGTCAACGAATACACGCAGGCGCAGCGCACACGGGACAACACGCAGGGCGCGCAGGACGAAGCCGCGAAGTACCTGCGCGAACCCTTCAAAATGGCCAGCAAGGAAGCGGTCTAGGCTCGTCGCGGCGCGCGGGCTCGTCGCGGCAAACAGCACGCACAAAGGCCCGACGATCTTCATCCCATCGGCGCATGCAGTTGCCGCCGTCCGACCCGAAGGCGATCTCGCACGGCGGCCGGGGAAGGCTGCTGTTTTCGTTCACCATCCGCCCAAAACATTTTCGCCGTGGTTTGTGCTAACCTGATTCTCCAGGCAAACAAAAGGCGAATATGTCGACAGCCGCACCCACACCCGCATCGCTCTCGCTGGCGTTCCCCGAAATCCCTGTTGCGCCGCGCCGGGGCGACCCCGCCACGGTGCTGGCCAAATTCGAACGCATGGCGTTGGAGCCGGAAAGCCCGATCCGCGCCATCCGCCGCACGCCCGCCCGCGCCGCCGAGCATGCCGATTACCCGGCCGCGCTCAATCCGCGTCTCCGCGAAGTGTTGACCCGGCGCGGCATCGCGCGCCCGTACACCCACCAGGCCGAGGCCTTCGCGCACGTCGCCGCCGGACTCAACACGGTGATCGTCACGCCCACCGCCAGCGGCAAGACGCTCTGCTACAACCTGCCGGTACTGAACGAACTCACCGCCAATCCTTCAGCCCGCGCGCTTTATCTGTTCCCCACCAAGGCGCTTTCCGAAGATCAGCTCGATGAACTCCACACGCTCATCGAAGACATGGGGTCCGACCTCTGCGCCTTTACTTACGACGGCGACACCCCGCAGGATGCGCGCCGCGCGATTCGCCAGCGCGCCTCCATTGTGCTGACCAATCCGGACATGCTGCACACCGGCATCCTGCCGCACCACACAAAGTGGGCGAGGCTGTTCGAAAACCTGAAGTACATTGTCATCGACGAACTGCACTACTATCGCGGCATCTACGGCTCGCACTTCGCCAACATCCTGCGGCGCCTCAGGCGCCTCTGCGCTTTCTACGGTTCGAAGCCGCAGTTCATCGCCTGCTCGGCGACCATCGCGAATCCCAAAGAGCTGGCCGAAACCCTGACCGAAGCGCCCTTCGAACTGATCGACCGCAACGGCGCGCCGGCCGGCGAGAAGGTCTTTGTCTGCTACAACCCGCCGGTGGTGAATCGCCAGCTGGGCATCCGCCGCAGCTATATCGGCGAAACGCGGCGCATTGCGCTCGAACTGCTCGACTGTAACCAGCAGACGCTGGTCTTCGCCAATAACCGGCTCGCCACCGAACTGCTGGTCACGTATTTAAAAGACGCCTGCGATAAGGGCCGCATCCCGACCGAATCGGTCCGCGGCTACCGCGGCGGTTATCTGCCGCGCGAACGGCGCGAAATCGAAAAGCGTCTGCGGTCCGGCGATATCCGCGCCGTGGTGGCGACGAACGCGCTCGAACTCGGCATCGACGTCGGCTCGCTGGATGCCGTGGTGCTCGCCGGTTATCCCGGCACGATTGCCTCCACATGGCAGCGCGCCGGACGCGCCGGGCGGCGGAATTCGGCCTCCATGGCGATCATGGTGGCGTCGAGCGCGCCCGTGGATCAGTATGTGGTGGAGCATCCCGAATATCTGCTGGATCGCTCGCCGGAACATGCGTACGTGAATCCGGATAACCTCGAAATCCTGCTCAACCACCTCAAGTGCGCGGTATTCGAGCTGCCGCTGCGGCACGGCGAAATGTTCGGTCCGCACGACACCTCCGACCTCTGCGCGTTCCTCGCCGAAACAGGTATGCTGCACCGCTCGGGCGACTCGTGGCACTGGACCAGCGATTCGTATCCGGCCGACGCCGTCTCGCTCCGCTCGGTCTCCTCGGATAACTTCGTGGTGGTGGACATCACGGGGGAGGCGAAGATCATCGGCGAAGTCGCCTTCACCGCCGCCCTGACCACGCTGCACGAAAAAGCCATCTACCTGCACGAGGCCAAACAGTTCCATGTAGAGCGCTTCGACTACAAGGAACGCAAAGCCTACGTCAAGCGCGTGGACTGCGACTACTACACCGACGCCATCGACTACACGCAGGTCAAGCCGCTGCGCGAGTTCGAGACCGGGCCGCTTTCGAATGCCGCGCCGCTGCCGGAGGCCACGCCCGCGCGCGTGCACGGCGACGTGCGCGTGAACCGCCAGATTGTGGGCTTCAAAAAGATCCGCTTCTACACAAACGAGAACGTGGGGGCGGGCAACCTCAACATGCCGGAGCAGGAGATGCACACTACAGCCTGGTGGCTGCACTTCCCGGCCGGGTTCCTCGCCGGATACGCGCACTTCACGCCGGCCGAGCGGCAGGCAGGGCTTTCGGGGCTCGGCAATGCCTTCCGCACGGTGGCTTCGCTGCTGCTGATGTGCGATCCGCGCGATCTGGGGGTGGCGCTGACCGAGGACATCGCCGGGTCGCTGGTGGCGTGGGAGCCGAATCTTTACCTGTACGACAACTACCCGGGCGGGGTCGGGCTCAGCGCCCCGCTTTGGCGGATGACGGACCGGCTGCTCGGCCAGACGCGGGAACTGATTGCTTCCTGCGGCTGCGAATCGGGCTGCCCGGCCTGCGTAGGGCCGAGCGGCGAAGTCGGCGAGCGCGGCAAGCAGGTGGCGCTGGAGCTTCTGGCGGGCCTGAGCGGTGCAGTGCCGTCAACCGGCTGTGCCGCGCAGATCGCCGGCGCAAATTGCCAGAATGGGACTTCACTACCAGTACCAGGATACTAATTGAGGACCAATTGCCATTGGTACTAACGGTGTTTGATTTATGCCGGAAAGTGAACTAAAGTAAAGGTGCCTTGGAACAACGACGCACTCAGCGATACAAACTGCAGTTGCCCCTGCATATTCTTCAGGTGGGCGAGAATCGCGTAGATCGCGCTGAAAAAACGCGGGATATCAGCTCAGGCGGCGTTTGCTTCCTGTCGCCCGACTCGGTCGAGGTCGGCGGCCGCATCGAATACCTGATCACGCTTTCCGGCAGCACGCCGCCGGTGCGCATCCGTTGCCTCGGCAAGGTCCTGCGCAGCCGCTCTCCGCAGCCGACGAAGGCCGACATGTTCGAAGTCGCCATGACCATGGAACGGTACTCGTTCGTTCGCCCCGAAGACATGGCCGCTGTTATCTAAGGCGCCTCACCCGGTTCCGTCAACTGCTTCAGGCTTCGTTCTGCATCCGGTAGTCCCTGCCCTCCGTTGCGCCGTTGAATTCATACGGGCCGCAATGAACGGCCGTTGATTCATTCGGCCCGCACCATTCCAGACTGGTCGATTCCCACACATTCCCCGCTGCCCGCTCGCCTCGGCAAATGCTCCACACCAGGTTCCACAGGAACACCAGCTGTGAAGCAGCCAGAAAGTATGCGGCGTGCGTAATCCACTTCTGCAGCGGCAGGACGGGCTGCAGGAAGTCGAACGTGGTGAAGTCGGCGTAGCGACGCGGGTTGCCGGCAAAGCCGGCGAAGTGCATCGGCCCGAATGTGGCGTAGGCGCCGATAAATGTCAGGTAAAAGTGGACCTTCCCCAGCCGCTCGTTCAGCAGGCGGCCGAACAGAATCGGGAACCAGTAGAAGGTAGCGGCGAAGATGCCGAACAGCGCGGCGATCCCCATGATCAGGTGGAAGTGCGCCACCACGAAGTAGGTGTCGTGGAAATAGGCGTCGATCTCCGGCTGGCCGAGGAACAGGCCGGAAAGCCCGCCGGTCACGAAGATGGAAACGAAGCCGAGGGCGAACAGCATGGCGGTCGTGAGGCGCAGACGGCCATTCCATGCGGTGGCGATCCAGTTGAAGGTCTTGACCGCCGAGGGCGCGCCGATCGCCATCGTCAGCAGCGAGAAAGCAATCGCCGAATAAGGGCTGAGACCGCTGATGAACATGTGGTGGCCCCAGACCAGCATCCCGAGAAACGAGATGGCGAATGAGGCGCTCACCATGGCGCGATAGCCGAAAACCGGTTTGCGCGCGAACGTGGCGAGAATGTGCGAGACGATGCCCATGCCCGGCAGAATCGCGATGTAAACCTCGGGATGGCCGAAGAACCAGAACAGGTGCTGCCAGAGCAGCGGCGAGCCGCCGGCGTGAGCCATCTTCTCGTCGCCAATGAGCATTCCGGCGGGCAGGAAGAAGCTGGTACCACCCAGGCGGTCGAGCAGAATCAGCATCCCGGCGGCCAGCAGCACAGGGAACGAGAGCAGACTCAGCACGGCCGTGGCGAACCAGTTCCAGCACGTGAGCGGCATCCGCATGAGCGTCATGCCGGGGCCGCGGCAATCGAGCACGGTGGAAATCACATTGATTGACGTCAGCATGGCTCCGGCGCAGAACAGGCCAATGCTGACGAACCACAGCGTCTGGCCCGCACCTTCACCGGGTCCGGCTATGGCGCCCACGGCGCTGAGCGGCGGATAGGCCGTCCAGCCGGAGAGCGGTCCGCCGCCCGCTACCGCGCAGGAGGCGAGCAGCACGAGGAAAGAGGCAAAGGTGATCCAGAACGACAGTGCGTTCAGCTTCGGAAACGCCATGGAGCGCGCGCCCAGCTGTTCCGGCAGCACCAAATTACCGAAGGCGCTGAGCGGAGCCAGCGTCAGGACGAAGAACACCATGATGGTGCCGTGCAGCGTGAGCAGCGACAGGTAGAGCTCGGGCGTCATGACGCCGCCCGACGCCCCGACCGGCCACAGCGCGGCGAACCAGCCAACCTGGGCATCGGGACGCACCAGATGAAAGCGCATGACGAGCGACAACGCCATACCCAGCAGCACGGCGCCGAGCGACAGAAAGAAGTAGAGCCGCGCAATCGCCCGGTGATCGGTGGTGAACAGCCGCGAGAGTGACCATTTGGCTTCCATCGCGCTATTGCCGGGGCTCCTGTTTCCAGCGCTCCTGTTTCCAGCGCTCGTACTCGGCGGCGGGCAGCACGATCAGCAGGCTGCGCATCTGCGAGTGGCCGAGTCCGCACAGCTCGGCGCAGGCGATTTCGTAGGTGCCGGGCTTGTCGACATGCAACTCCAGCGGGATCTCCATGCCGGGGACAATGTCCTGCTTGGTGCGGAGTTCGCGGACGAAAAAGTCGTGGATCACATCGCGCGAGTGCAGGCGCAGCAACACGTCGCGGCCGGCCGGGATGCGGAGGTTTGCGGCGGTGATGTCGTCGCGGGCGGCCGGGTCGGCAGGGTCGAGACCGGCGGGGTTACCGCCCGAGTCGTTGATGAATTCGGTGGCGGTGTGCCCGAAAATGCCGTCCGGGCCGGCGTAGCGGAAGGTCCAGGCGAACTGGTGGGCGTAAACGTCGATCACTTCCTTGCCGGCGAGGCCGGTGGAACCGCGGGCCCAGCCGCGCGATCCGGCCACGGCGAGCGAAAGAAAGAGCAGAGCCGTGACGCTGATCCAGCCGGCTTCAAGGCCGCGATGGCCGTGCGATCCGGCACCGGCGCCGCGGCGCGAGCGGCCGCGCAATACAGTCCAGCCGATCAGCAACTGGGCGCAGACAAAGATCGCACCGCAGATCCAGAGGGTGCGCCTGAACTGGCCGTCCCAGGCAAGAGCTTCGGCAGTGATCGAAGGAGGAAACCAGACGGGAGGAAAGGCGAAAAGCAGACAACCGGCCAGCGTCAGGAGGAGCAGAATGAGGCCGAAGAGCATGGATGCGGAGCGGGCGCTTTCATTATACGCGCCCGTCCGCGGGTATCAGGAACGGTCAGGCGGCTTCCGGAAACGCGAACCCGCACTTGGCGAGCGACTTTTCCAGCAGCGCGATGGCCTCGGCGTCGCGGATCCCGCGCGCCAGCGAGACTTCCGAGATCAGCATGGTGCGGGTGCGCTCCAGCATTTTCTTTTCCCGGAAGGATAGCGGCTTTTCGGCCTGCAGCCGGACGAGCTGCTTGAAGACTTCGGCGATCTGCAGAAGGCTGCCGGTGAGCATCTTCTCGCTGTTGATTTTGAAGCGGAGTTTCCAGTCGCTGAGGTTATCGACGGCGGGGCTGGCGAGGTAAAGCAGAACCTTGTTGACGTCTGCAGTTTTAGAAAGTTTGCGCAGGCCGATGGTCTGGGCGTTGGAGAACGGCACCATCACGGTCATGCTGGAACAGAACAGGCGAAGCAGGTAAAACTTCTCCGGCCTCTGCTCAAAAAATCGGGTACTGATATTCTCGATCGTCCCAACCCCCTGGTTGGGATATACAACTTTTTCACCGACTGCGAAGGTCATCGTCCTGGCTGCCTCCCACCCGTTCACCGGTGTCTGAATTATGAGAATTTCGCTACAAGAGCAACCCATGATAGGATTGCGCCGCGGGTTTGTCAAGAGGCGCCAGATCCCCATGAATTCATTGGCCGAAAAAGCATCGGATAAGTGCGTATCGGGGTCCGGGGCCATAGTTCCCCGCGGTTCCGGAACGGCGCATGGTCTGGCGAATACTGACGTTCGATGGCTATCGGCAACGGCCCGGGGTTGTCTGCGCGCGATCGGCTAGCCGGCCGATTTCCGCAGAACTTTGTCGAGCGTGCGCTCTTCGAGCAGCAGGCGGCGCAGACTGCGCAGGTCGTTCAGGATGCGGCGGCTGGCGGTCATGTGAGACGAGAGTTTGGTGAGTTTGAAAGCGACCAGCTGGAGAGCTTCGAGGCGGCGTTCGGCGCGGTCCGCCCCTGCCAGCACGGCTTCGGCTTCCACCTCCGCCAGGGCGATTTCAATGGCGTCGGCCAGCAGGCTGACGTACTCGTGGGAGTTTTCGATGTTGTCGAAAGGGGTCTCCGAACGGTGACTCATGCGGGCGCCTCCCCACCCGCCGGGTCACGGGCGACCCTCGCGGATTGGTTTATCTTCGCATGAATCGGAGGCGCCTGACCCGCAAAGTTGTAAAGCCGCGGTGATCGACCGCCTGCGGCGCTTACTTCCGTCTTGCCCGCAGGCCATCGAGCAGCTTTGCGACGGCCGGGTCGGGGCGGATGCGCTGCGCGGTCTGCAGTTCCGCTATGGCTTCGGCGGGCCGGTCGAGTCCCCAGTACAGGCCGCCAAGGCCGAGGTGAGCCGCGGCATCCCCGGGATTGCGGCGCACGGCGTCCTGCAATCCCGCCGCCTCGGCCGGCGACCCGCCCGGGAGCTTTGCGAGACCGACGCCGCGGTAAAAGCGGAGCGTCTGGTATCCGGGTTGCAGACGAATGGCGGCGTCCAGATGCGGCGCCGCGGCCGCGTAGTTGCCGAGGCTGAACAACGCGATACCCAGATCGCCCTCCGCCTCCGGGTAATCGGGCCGGATGCGAACGGCGGCGTCGAGATACGGAACAGCGTCGGCGTATTCTCCGTGGGTGGCGAGCAGGCGTCCGAAATTGTACTGCGCTTCGGCATAGCCGGGGTTCGACCGTACGGCGGCCTCGAACTGAACAACGGCGCCGGCAAAATCGCCGCGGCTGGAGAGCAGCAAACCGAGGTTGTTGTGCGCCTAGGCGTAATTCGGACGGACCCGGATCGCCGTTTCGAAGTGAGCGATGGCGGCGGCGCTGTCGCCGGCCAGCATCCGCGCGATGCCCAGATTGTAGTTCGCCTCGGCATGGTCGGGCCGGATGCGCAAAGCGGCTTCCAGCTGGGGAATCGCCTCCACATAGCCGCCGCGGCTGATCATCGCCGCCCCGAGGTTGTTGTGCGCCACGGCGTTGCGCTGCGTCACGGCGAGCGCGCGGCGGAACAACGTCTCGCTGTCGTGCCACCAGGCGCTTTCGGCCCGCGCCCGAGCGGCGCAGGCAAAGCAGGCCATAACTCCGGCAAGGACAAAGGGGCGCTGCATCGCCGGCCACCGCAGCGCCGCCTCCTGCGCGCTCCAGGCAAGTACGATCGAAAGGCCGATCATCGGGATGTACATGTAGCGGTCGGCATGCGCCTGCTCGCCGGCCTGGATGAATCCAATCACGGGAACCAGTGTCCCCAGATACCAGAACCAGCCGATGGTCACCCACGGGCGAGTGCGCCACGCACCAGCCGCCACGCCTGAGAACAGCAGGACCAACGCGAGCGCGGCTGCGGCCTCTGCGGCGCGAATCGACTGCGGATAAGGGTACATGACCGCGAGCCGCACCGGCCAGAAAGTCTGGCCGAGGTAAATGGCATAGGACAACACGGCATTCTCCGCGCGCATCAGCAGCCCGGTGGACTGGACAGCGCCGCCGGAAAGCTGCGCGAAGTACGTCACCGCCGACGCCGCGGCCGAGAGAGCCACCAGCGGCAACTTCTCCACAATGGCGCCGGGCCATCGCAGGCGGCGCAGCGGCCAGAGATCCAGCAGCAGCAGCGTGAAGGGGAAGGTCACGAGCATCGGCTTCGACATGAGGCCGAGCGAGAAGAACGCCGCCACCGGCAGGTAGCGGCCGGCGGATGGTCGTTCGGCGTACCGGACGTAACAGTACAACGCCAGAAACCAGAAGCACGCGCTGAGGACGTCCTTCCGCTCGGCGACCCAAGCCACCGAACTGACATGCAGCGGGTGCAGGGCAAACACGAAGGCAACGAACGCGCTCGGGCCGCGCTCGCCGGTGGCGCGCCGCAGGCAACCGAACAGCAGCACGGCGGCCAGCGCATGGAGCAGCACATTTACCAGATGGTGCATGCCGCTGCGCATCCCGAACAACTGCACGTCGAGCATGTGCGAGAGCAGCGTAACCGGCATCCAGTTCCCGGCCACCACACCGGTGAAGGCCCACTTCGCTCCTTCGGTAGTGAGGCCGGCGGTGACGTGCGCGTTCTGTGTGACGTACAACTCGTCGTCGAAATTCAGGAACCCGAAGCCGGACACCCGGGCATACACGGCGAAGGTGGAGAGCGCCAGCGCCGCGCCGATCGCCACATCGGGAACTTTCAGCTTCACCGCATCCCCGGGTCGGCTGGATTGGCCGCACCAGCCGCCGCCAGTGAAGTTGTCGCCGTGAAGTTCATCCGGACCATGGGTTGTGACATATTCGGCCAGCGGGCACTCGGGCAGCGGGCACTCGGCCAGCGGGCACTCGGGCACCAGGCACTCGGGCACCAGACGAAGCTCGCGCGTTCCAACAAATTATAGCGGGCGCGCGAAAAGCCCCGTATCGGCGCGGGTTTGCTGCATTGGGCAACGTTCGCGCGCGGGCTTCTCGCGCAGGTTGTTGGCTTCACGATGCAGGGCATGTTACATTGGGAATCGTCCCGCAAGCGGGGACGTAGCTCAGTTGGTTAGAGCGCCGGCCTGTCACGTCGGAGGTCGCGGGTTCGAGCCCCGTCGTCCCCGCCATTTCTTTTTCAGTTATTCCCCACAGTGAAAGTCCGCTTCGTGCGGAGCTTTCCCTGAAGGGTAACACCTTTCCAGACAACTCAGTACCCGATCATCCCTCAACTGGCGCAGCAGGTCCCGCCGCGAATTTTCGCAGCGCGGCAAGGCGCGAGGCTGAGATGGAGTTATGCGACAGGAATGCCCGGCCGGTACTAACGAATCAGGAACAGTCCTTAGCTGATCAAGATCACTTCCGGCGGGGAGTGGAACAAAGGTGGAACTGGTCAGACGCCTGCGGTCTGGTTGGCGGCGCGACGCGCATCCGGTCCCAGTTCGCGGCTTTGCTTGCGGCGATCCGGCGCGCGGAACGTGGTTCCGCAACGACGGCAGGTGTACTTCCGGAGCGTGATGAAGAGCAGCACGATGAACTCGAGGCCCGTAGCCTGCCGGATCTTCAGATCGTTCGACGAACACCTGGGACAACCCATATGCCACCAGCCTAGGACGCCGCATGGCGAAGGTAAATGCCGCGAAAAGTTAACAGCGTAGTTTGCTATCCCTCCGCGCACTGATTCTATTGGGCTTCCATTGAGCACTGGCAAATAGTTAGCAGTACAAGTCTGGCTCGCTCGAGCGCCGCATCATCCGCGCCCGACGAACGGCATGGCTGTCGCCATCACGGTCATGAACAGAACATTGGCATCGAGCGGCAGGTTCGCCATGTAGAGAACGGCGTCGGCCACGTGCTGCACGTCCATGCGGGCTTCGGCGCGGCGCGAGCCGTCGGCCTGGCGGACGCCGCGGGTCATGGGGCCGGTCATGTCGGTGGCGGCGTTGCCGACGTCGATCTGGCCGCAGGTTATGCCGTCGTTGCGGTAATCGAGCGCAATGCTTTTCGTCAGGCCCGTGATGGCGTGTTTGGTGGCGGTGTAGGGCGCCGAAAAGACGCGCGGCGTATGGGCCGAAATCGAGCCGTTGTTGATGATGCGCCCGCCGCGCGGCTGCTGGGCCTTCATCATGCGGATGGCCTCCTGCGCGCACAGGAACGGCCCGTGGAGGTTAACTCCCACGACCGCGCTCCACTGCTCCCACGTGAGATCTTCCATGGGGATGCCGGGCGCGCCGATGCCGGCGTTGTTGAACAGCACGTCGAGGCGGCCGAAGACTTCGGCGGTTTTGGCGAAGAGCGCGCGGACGGCGTCGGGCTGGCTGACGTCGGTGGGAACCATCAGCATTTTGCCGCCTTCGGGCGCGGCGGCGGCGGCGGTCTTCTCCAGTTCTTCCATGCGGCGGCCGGCGAGAACGACCGAGTAGCCTGCCTTTTGCAGCGTCAGGCTGGCGGCGCGGCCGATGCCGCTGCCGGCGCCCGTGACGAGAGCGATTCTGTTTTCGTTTGCCATGCGGAAATATCGACTATATCGCGCGTGTACTACCGGGCAACTACGGGAATACAGGGGTGCGTCGCAATTTCTGCTAGGCTTTTTCCACCATGCCAGCGGCCCGGGCACCTGCACTGACGGAGAATGCGCGGAGCGAACTGCATGCCGCAATCGAAAACTTCGTTCGCCGCGCCGCGCAACCGGTAGCGATCGACGGAGGCGAACAGCCGCTGCGCCTCGTAGACGGCCAGTGGAGCCTTTCCGACTGGAACGGCCGGATGCTGTTCGAAGCCTGGGACGAGCAGCGCAACCTGGCACGCCGCATCACGGGCGTGAAGGAGCAGCGGCGGGAGCGGCTCGTGCTTTCAACAGAGCGATTTCCGAAAGCGGCGGGCGAGTTGCGTATTGAGGATCTGGCGGCCGAGCGCGGCCGGGAAACGGCGCGGCGCTCGGGGCGGCTGGCCTTTCGGGAGCGCTTCCGGCTGATGCTGGCGCGGGAATTTCCCGAGTGGCGTCAGGTGGATCTCACGGTGGAGACGAATCTGGAGGCCAGCCTGTCGCCGGTCTATGCGCGGGCGCTGCTGCGGTATGGCTCGGGCGGAATCGCCGTAATGGCAGCGCCGCCGGAGTGCGCGGAAGGGGCGGGCATCGTGACGGCCGGCCTGATCTGGCTTGAATATCTGCGTCGCCGCGAGAAGGCGCTGGCGATCCGCCGGCTGTTGCTGTTTTTGCCGCTGGGCGGGCACAGGGAGGCGGCGTGGCGGGCGCGCTGGATTCATCCGGAGGCCGTGGAATGCGCTGTATTTGGATACGACGAGCGGGATGTGGCCGGCCGCATCGATTTCGCCGACGCCGGGAACATGGAGTCTTCCCTGCCCGCCCGTCTGCGGCGCGACTCGCCGAATGCCGCGCAGAGTCTGCTCGCCGGGGTCGATGACGTCTCGCGCGTGGAGCAGAGCGATGGCGCGGTGAGCCTGCGGATTCGCGGCCTGGAGTTCGCGCGGATGTCCGCCGGACGCCTGACCTGCGGCATTGGCCGCCAGACGCGGGCCACGCCGGAAACAGCAGCGGCCATGGGGCGCGAGATTGCGCGCGTGCGGCGCGCGGACGCCGAAGACCGGCAGCATCCGCTGTATACGGCGAATCCGGAGGGCTGGCTGGAGGCGGAGGTGCGCGCGAACCCCTGCGCGATCGATGCGTCGCTGCTGCCGGCGCCGCTCTACGGCCAGGTGCCGGTGTTTCAGGCGGCCGATCGCGGGGTGATCGATCTGCTGGGCATCGATGTATACGGCAGGCTCGCGGTGATCGAACTGAAGGCCACCGCCGAGCCGGACCTGCCTCTGCAGGCGCTCGATTACTGGATGCGCGTGCGCCGGCATCTGGCGGCCGGCGATTTCGAGCGGCGCGGCTATTTCGCCGGGCGCACCATCAGCCGGGAAGAGCCGCGGATCCTGCTGGTGGCGCCGGCGCTGGAGTTCCACTCAACTTCAGAGGCGATCATCGGCGCGCTGCGGCCGGAGATCAGCGTCACGCGGATCGGCCTCGCGTCGAACTGGCGCGAGCAGCTTCGCGTGATGTTCTGCCTGCGGGGCGCCGAGAAGCCGTGACTAAAGTTCGAAACTGCCGTCGCGGGCAACGGTGAGCTTCCGCCCGCGCCACGTGATGGTGCTGCCGAAGAAGCCGAGCACCCACGTGATGAAACTGGCGATCTCTTCGACCGGCAGCAGCCACCAGAGCCGGCCCGTGAGCGGGTCGTCCAGCACCCAGATGCCCATCGCGGCGTCGAAACAAATGCGAAACAGCCAGCCCACGATGGCGAAGCCGAGCCCGCCGCGCGCGACGAGGGCGAGGATCAGCGAAACAGCCGTCGTCTTGGTGAAGAGTTCGCCGATATAGCCCTGCGGCCGCGAACGGCGCGTGCTGCGGGCCCAGCGCAGGCGGTGACGCCAGCTGGGGAGAAAGCCGTTGCCGCCGATGTGATGGTCGATGATGCAGCGCGAAAGGATCACGGTGCGCCCGCGCTTGTGCGTGAGGTTGCCCATCATGAAATCTTCGGCGAGGTAGCGCTGCAGGTGTTCGAGGCCGCCGATAGCGGCGAGGTCGGCCTTGCGGGTCGCCACGGTGCAGCCAATGGCGAAATCGACGCCGCCGAGCAGGCGCGCCGTCAGCAGCCCGCCGAGGAATTCGGTATTGAGACCGAGCGCTTCGAGGCGCGACCAGAAGCTGTGGCCCGGCACCGCGCGATACGGGCATGTGACCAGCGCCACATTGCTCTGCGCCAGTTCGGCCATCATGACGCCGAAGCCGCCAGGCGGGATGAAGATGTCGCTGTCGCTCATGATCAGCGTTTCATGGCGCGCGGCGGGGAGGAGCGCGCGCAGGCTCCAGACCTTGGCGTTGGGCTCGGGCGAAGGGCCGGCAACGAGGAGCCGCGAGGGCACGGCCGGGAATTCCAGCATGACGCGGCGCGCCACGGCGGCGGCGGGGTCGGCCGAATCGTGCACCGCGAGCAGGATTTCGAATTCGGGATACGCCTGCGTGAAGAGGCTGCGCAGATTGGCTTCCGTGTTGTCCTCCGCGCCGGCCAGCGGCCGCAGCACCGAAACCGGCGGAGGCGAAGCCAGGTGCGGCGCCCGCGTCATCATGTACCGCGCCGCCCCGATGATCGCAAGGACGCAGTAAACCACCGAACCGATGAGAAGCGCCACCAGCGGCGCAACATAGAGCAGCGTCATCGGTCTCTCAGCGGCAAACCGGCGGCGAGATAAACCGGCGGCGATATTAGGATGAAGACGCGCATGAGAAACATTATCGTCGGTACCGCCGGTCACATCGATCACGGCAAGACCGCGCTGGTCAAAGCGCTGACCGGAACCGACGCCGACCGCCTGGCCGAAGAGAAGCGGCGCGGCATTACCATCGACCTCGGCTTCGCGCATCTGGCCGTCGCGCCGGACCTGCGGCTGGGGTTTATCGACGTGCCGGGCCACGAGCGTTTCGTGCGCAACATGCTGGCCGGAGCGGCGGGCATCGATCTCGCGCTGTTCGTCATTGCGGCCAGCGAAGGCGTGCGGCCGCAGACGCGGGAGCATTTCGAAATCTGCCGGCTGCTGGGCGTGCAGGCCGGCGTAATCGCCTTGACAAAGGCCGACCTGGCGGACGAGGAGATGCTCGACCGGGTGAACCGCGAAGTGAGCGAACTGGCGGCGGGTTCGTTTCTCGAAAGCGCTCCGCGCGTGGCCGTGAGCGCGGCGACCGGTGCTGGCGTCGATGAACTGCGCGCGGTGCTCGAAGCGGCGGCGCGGCGCGTCCGCGAGAAGGAAGCATCCGGATGGTTCCGGCTGCCCATCGACCGCGCCTTCACTATGAAAGGCTTCGGCACCGTGGTGACAGGCACGCTGATTGCCGGCACGCTCGAGCGGAATCGCGACGTGGAGCTTTATCCAACGGGGCGCCGCCTGCGCGTGCGGGGCCTGCAGGTGTATGGCGAAGACGCGGCGCGGGCGCGGGCCGGCGAGCGAACCGCGGTGAATTTGTCGGGCATCGAGGCGGCGGAGGTTTCGCGCGGGATGGTGCTGAGCGAAGCGGGCCGCTTCGGCGCGGTGAAGGCGTTCGACGCGCGGCTCGAGCTTCTGGCGTCCGCCAAACCGCTCAAGCATCGGTCGCCGGTGCATCTGCATGCGGGGACGGCGGAGATCGAAGCCGAAGTTCGCTTTCTCGATCCACGGGCGCGAGATGCACGGGCGAGAGATGCACGGGCGAAACTCGAACCCGGCGCGTCCGCATGGGTCCGGATTGCGTTGCGCGAACCCGCGCTGCTGCTGCCGGGCGACCGCTTCATCATCCGCATGTTCTCACCGGTGGTGACGATCGGCGGCGGCGTGGTGTGCGATATCAGCGGGCACCGCTATCGGCGCGGCGAAGATGCGGCGGCGCGGCTCGCGGCGCTCACGCCGGAAACGCTGGTGCTTGAAGCACCATTCGGCGTTCGGCGCGACCAGCTGATCGCATGGACGGGAATCGCCGACACCCCGCTGTCAGAGCGCATCGCCACCGCCGGGCCGTGGCTCATCACAGCCGCACGCCTCACGGAATTCCGCCGGCAAATGACGGCGGCGTGCGAGGCCTTCCATCGCCGGCACTCGCTGCTGGCGGGAATGCAGAAGCAGGATCTGAAGTCGGCGGTGATGCCGGAAGCCGCGCCAGAGCTGTTCGAACACGCGCTGCTTGGCGCGAACGAACTGCTGCAGGAGGGCGAAGTGGTGCGTTTGCGCTCGCACCAGGTCGTCCTGCGTCAGGAGGAAGAGCAAACGCGCGGTGCGATTGAAGCCGCATTCGCGCGCGCCGGGCTGGCTGCGCCGGCGGTGGCCGAGGTGCTGCAGGCCTGCGGCGTGGAAATGGCGCGGGCCCGCACGATCCTCGACATGCTCCTGCGCGAACGGCGGCTGGTGCGGGTTTCGGCGGACCTGATCCTTCACGCCTCGGCCGTGGCGCAACTGCGAACGATGCTCGCCGCCCAAAAAGGCGCGCGCTTCACCGTGCCGCAGTTCAAAGAGTGGACCGGCATCTCGCGCAGGTACGCGATCCCGCTGCTCGAATTCCTCGACCGGGAACGCGTGACGCGCCGCGAAGGCGACCTGCGGCTGATTCTGTAGTTACCCGAGCGGCATTATTCCAGCGGGAGCCCCGAATCCTTCAGCGCGCGCCAGCCGCCATCGAGAGAGACCGCATTCTCGTAGCCCATCTGCCGCAGATTGTCGGCCACCAGCACGCTCCGGAAGCCGCCCCCGCAATAGAGCACCAGCGTTTCCGACTTATCGGGATGGCAGCTTTCGATATCGCGCTCGATAATGCCTTTGCCGAGGTGTTCGGCGCCCTTCACGTGACCGGCGGCGAATTCGCTGTCTTCGCGCACATCGATAAGCGCATGCTTCTCGCCACCCGCCAGCATCTGCTTGTAGCCTTCGATATCGGTTTCGCGAACGCGCGCGCGGGCGTCGTTCACCAGCTTCAGAAATCCAGGATTATGTTGCATAACTCTCTCGCTCTCCCGCCCCGCGCTTAGCGCGGCTTGACGTCGTAAGAGAACGCGACGGCGCCCTGCTGATGCTCCGGCGAAACATCCTTCGGCATCCAGGACCAAAGGTAATCCACCTTCGCGTTTTGCGGACTCACGCTCACCCGAAGATGGCCGGACGCCGGCAGCATGTCGCCTGACTTGTAGGAACTGCGGAAGTCGGAAGGCTCCTGACCGTTATTCGGATTCGCCGGATTGGGCACCTCCTGGTACACGATGCCGTCCTTGCCCTGCTTGACGAAAATGTGATCGTGTCCCTGGAAGAAGACGGAGACCCCGTACTTCACCATCAGCTGATGGACAGGCAGCTCCCAGCCCGGGCGCTTCTTATCGAACTCCCACTCGCCCTTGTTATTCCGCCCGCCCCATTCATACAGATCGGCCATCTCCACGGCGCCGCGGCCGGTGCCGAGGACGTGGTGCGAAAAGATGAACTTGTACTTCGCCTTGCTCTGCTGCAGGGTCTGGCGGAGCCATTCGTACTGCGCGTCGCCGAGCGTAATCTGCCACTGGTCCTTCGGGCCGCCGTCGTTGGCGCCATCGGCCGCGGCGCCGTCAGCGGCCCCCTTGCCGCCGCCTTTTCCGCCGGCCTTGCCGCCCGCTTTGCCGGCACCCTTGCTGGTATCGGCGGCGGCTTCGCCGTTGGTGTGCCACGTGTCGGCAAGGAACGTGGTGCCGACCGCGACTTTCGAGTGCCAGTAGGGATCGATGGTCACGAACAGCGCATCGCCCCACGTCCAGGCATAGTAATCGCGAATGAGGCCGACGAACTCCACCGGCTCCTTGTCGCCCGTGTAGAAGCCATCCGGCGCGGGCTGCGAGAAGTAGATATTGCGCGCGTTGCCGGCCCAGATGGCCGGATTGTTCGGTGTGCCGTCCAGCAGGTAGCGCCCGCCCTGTTCGTGGCTGCCGTTGACAAGGAAGATCGGGGTGGAGGCGCCGCTCATCCCCATGTACTGGCGCTGATTGATGTAGACCTGGCTGACCTTCTCCGCCGTGATGTTGCCGTTGATGCCGCGGTCGATGCTGAAATCGTCACCAAGCGAGATGAAGAAATCGGCGCGATCTTTTTTCACGTTCGCCATCGTGCGGGCGTACAGTTCGGGCATGAACATGCGATTGATGCGCTCGGGGTGGGAATCGGCCTGCACGTCGAAAATGAAGCTGCTGCCGGCCGGGCGCTGCGTGTGGAAACTGTACTCATCGGCGGCGAGGTAGGTGGCGCTGCCCGGTTCGCGATGCCGCAGCCGGTAGTAGTAGAGCGTGTTCGGATTCAGCTTGGTGACTTCCAGCTGCAGCGGCGCCTTCGCCTTCGCGCGCGCCACTTCCGTCTTGCCGGTGTACTTGCCGGGCGCGGTGCCGTATTCGATGTACGCTTCCAGATCCGTTGGCGCGAGCACGTTGACGCCGACCGAACGGTCGGCCGGGCGGCTCAGCACCTGCGTCAGTTCCGTGACCGTGGTTCCGGCAGTGGCGTCGCGCAGCTCCTGCGGGGCTCCGGACAAGGCAGCCCACAGACAAAGGCTCAGCACGGCAACGCCGGCGATCCTCCATTTAAACGCAACGATGATGGTACGGATCTTCTTCATGTGACTCCTCGCTCCCGTCAAGTATACAGCCGGTTCGGGCCGGAACCAGGCGGTTTGCGTCCGGTCCGGCGGCTGCCATGTTTATTCCGCGCGGCGGATTTTCGCGCCCACGCCGGCCAGCTTTTCTTCGATCGATTCGTAGCCGCGGTCAATGTGATAAACGCGGTCGATCACCGTCTCACCCTTCGCCACCAGCGCCGCCAGCACGAGCGACGCGCTGGCCCGCAGATCCGACGCAATGACGCCCGCGCCCGAGAGCGGACTGCGCCCGGCCACGATGGCCTGCCGCCCGTCCAGCCGGATCTTCGCGCCCATCCGCATCAGTTCCTGCGCGTGCATAAAGCGGTTCTCGAAAATGGTTTCAGTGATGATGGAAATGCCGTCCGCCTGCGTCATGAGTGCCATGTACTGCGCCTGCAGATCGGTGGCAAAGCCCGGATACTCCTGCGTCGTCATGTCGACGGCTTTGAGTGTGCCGTCCGGCTGAATCCGCACCGTGGTGTCGTCCACCTGCGTCATGCGCACGCCGGCTTCCAGCATCTTCGCCGTCATGGCGCCGAAGTGTTCCGGCACGCAGCCTGTGACGGTGAGATCGCCGTCCGTCATGGCGCCGGCAATCAGGAACGTTCCCGCCTCGATGCGGTCGGCGATGATGCGGTGCGTGGCGCCGTGCAGCTTCGTCACGCCCTGCACGCGGATCACGCTGGTGCCGTCGCCCTCGATCTTCGCCCCCATCTTGCGGAGCAGATTGGCGAGGTCGACCACCTCCGGCTCGCGGGCGGCATTTTCGATCACGGTTTCGCCATGCGCCAGAACGGCGGCCATCAGGATATCTTCGGTGCCGGTGACTGTAATGCGGTCGAACGTAAAGCGCGTGCCTTTGAGTCCGTCCGGCGCAACGGCTTCCACGTAGCCGTGCTCCTGGGAAACGCGCGCGCCCAGTTTCACAAGGCCCGCCAGATGCATATCGATGGGACGCGCGCCAATCGCACAGCCGCCCGGCAGCGAAACGCGCGCACGCCCGGCCCGCGCGGCCAGCGGCCCGAGCACGAGGCTCGACGCCCGCATCGTTTTCACCAGCTCGTAGGGCGCTTCCGGCGACACAATCTTTTCCGTGACGATAGTGGTGCGCTCGCCGTCTTCCTCCATGCGCGAGCCGATATCGACCAGCAGCCGCTGCATGGTGCGGATGTCGCGAACCTTCGGGATGCGTTCCAGCACCACCGGCTCATCGGTGAGCAGCGCCGCGGCCAGAGCCGGCAATGCGGAGTTCTTCGATCCGCTCGTGTGGATGGTGCCGTTGAGCGGCGTACCGCCCTGAATGACGAATTTGTCCATTGAGTTATTTTGTTTCCGACTTCCGATCTTCCCAGCCCGCAATCGCTGCCCGCACGTTGTCGCCCGCCGCGGCCAGCAGAAGCGCCGCTTCTTCCTGCGAAACGCCGGTGGCGGCGCCCACGATCCTCTCGGCGCGGTCGCGCAGCTTGGTGTTCTTCGGCTGCACATTGACCATGAGGTTGCGCCACACGTAGCCCACGCGGATGAAGGCGCCCGTGGTCAGCATGTTCAGCACGAGTTTGGTCGCGGTGCCGGCCTTCAGACGCGTGGAACCGGCAATCACTTCCGGCCCGCTGAGCGGCGTGATGGCGATCCGGACGCGGCGCGCCAGCAGCGAATCCGGCGTGCAGCTGATCCCGATGGTCACGGCGCCGAGCCTTGCCGCCTCATCGATGGCGCCAAGCACGTAAGGCGTCCGCCCGCTGGCCGCGATCCCGCACAGGACGTCGCCTGCCGTGAAACCGCGGGCCGCCAGATCGCGCACCCCGATCGCCGGGTCGTCCTCGGTGGTTTCGGTGGCGCGGGCCAGCGCGCCTTCTCCGCCCGCAATAATTCCCTGCACCAGATCCGGCGGCACGTTGAACGTGGGCGGGCATTCGGCGGCATCCAGCACGCCCAGCCGGCCGCTGGTTCCGGCGCCAATGTAAAACAGGCGTCCGCCGTTGCCGAACGCAGCGACAATGGCGTCCACGGCGCGCGCGATCTGCGGAATCTCGGCGGCCACGGCATCGGCAACTTTGCGGTCTTCGTCGCTGATGACGCGCAGCATCGCCGCCGTATCGAGCCGGTCGATCGACGCCGACGCCGGATTCGCCTCTTCCGTGAGCAGCCCCTTCTCCATAGCGTTTATTGTAGGCGTATAGCTCATGATGCACTTCGCCGGCAGGCCCGTGGAAATCCGCTACCAAACCGGACTGCGCGACACCGCGGGCAACGAGGCGCATGCCGCCACGTTCATCCCGCGGCGCCGGATCCTGCTCGATGCCGCCCTGCGACGCCGCCCGGCCGAGCGCAACCGGATTCTGCTGCACGAACTGTTTCACTTCGTCTGGGTGCGGCTGGGCAATCCGCGCCGGCGCGAGTGGGAAGAACTGCTGCGGCGCGAACGGGCGGAGAAGGCGCGCGGCGAGGCCGGCTGGTCGGCGGAGTGGCGCAAGCGCAAGCTTGCCGACGAGGATGTCGCGGGCCGCACGCGGCGCTGGCGCGAGTACTGCTGCGAGAGCTTCTGCGACACGGCGGCCGCCATCTTCGGCCAGGCCGGCCGGAGCGGGCCGGATCCGGAATGCACGCTGGGGCGCGCGCGTCTCGCCCGCCGCGCCGCGTGGTTCCGGGCACGCCTCGGCCATGGCCCGCTGCCGATATAATCGGGTCAGTGAAATCCCTGCGCCGTTCCGTATCGCAAACCGCGCGTCACGCCGCCATTGCCGCCGTGGCGCTGCTGCTGGGCATCGTGGCCTGCGCGCCGCGCCAGACGGCCCGCGGCGGTGTCTCCGTGAAGCCGGAGGAGTCGCGCAAAAAAGCTCCCGAATTCACGCTGAAGGATGTTCACGGCAACGCGGTTCACCTTTCCGACTTCAAAGGCAAGGTCGTGCTGCTCGATTTCTGGGCCACCTGGTGCGGCCCCTGCGTCATCGAAATCCCCTGGTTCATGGAGTTCCAGCGCAAGTATAAGGACCGCGGTTTCGAAGTGCTGGGCGTCGCCATGGACGACGACGGCTGGAAGTCCGTCACGCCCTACGTCGAAAAGCGCAAGTTCAACTACCGGGTCGTGCTCGGCGACGACCTGACCGGCGATCAGTACGGCGGCATTGAAGCGCTGCCCTCCACCTACGTCATCGACCGCAACGGAAAAATCGCCGCCGTCCACATCGGACTGTCTAAAAAAGAGGAATTCGAAGATGCCATTCAGATTTTGCTCGACTCTCCCGTCCACGCCGCTGCGCAAAGCGCTCCCGGCGATAGCGCTGCTGGCCACGGCGCTGTTCGCGCAGGCGCCCACGCTGACCGTCGCCCCGGTTCCCACAGTTAGGACGCAGAAGGGCGCGGTGGCCGTGGTCACCCTGCATGCCTCGCTGCCCGCCGGCTACCACGCCAACAGCAATACGCCGTCGGACGCCTATCTGATCCCGCTGTCGCTGAAGTGGAACGGCGGACCGCTGGAGGTCGATTCAGTGACCTACCCGAAGGCGAGCCTCGAAAAATATTCGTTCTCCGACAAGCCGCTTTCCGTGGTGACCGGCGAATTCGTCCTGACCACGAAGTTCAAAGTCCCGGCCAGCGCCCTCAACGGGGCGGCGGCGCAGACCGGCACGCTGAAGTTCCAGGCCTGCAACGACCGGATGTGTTTCGCCCCGAAAACGGTCAACGTCAGCGTAGCCGTCGAGATCCAGTAACCCGCCTGGCGGGCCCCGGAACCGGCTTTCGGGGTGGCGCGTCTGCGTTACAATCAAGGTTGCCGATTTCCATGCCGGTCTCCAGGCCGATTTCCATGAAGGGGCGTTTCTAAAAGTATGAATGCCAAGGGTCTTTGGTTCGCGTCGGTCGGAGTCGCCGTGCTGGTTGCGGCGCTGCCTCTGATTTCCGCCGACGACGACACCAAAAAGAAGGCCGCCGCCACCCGCGAAACCGTTGCCAAACCGCTGACGGAAAAGCAGAAGAAGGCCAAGGAAGCCGCTCTGAAAAAGGAGCTGGAAACCCCGTGGAAGAAGTGGCTGGACGAAGACGTCGCCTACATCATCACCGATGAGGAACGGAAGGCCTTCAAGCGCTTCCAGACCGATGAGGAACGCGAATCGTTCGTCGAGCAGTTCTGGCTGCGCCGCGACCCCACACCCGACACCATCGAGAACGAGTACAAGGAAGAGCACTACCGCCGCATCGCCTACGCCAACGAGCACTACGCGTCGGGCATCCCCGGCTGGAAGTCGGACCGCGGCCGTATCTACATCACCTTCGGACCTCCCGATGAAATCGATTCGCATCCCTCCGGCGGCACCTATGAACGCCCCTCCGAACAGGGCGGCGGCCAGACTTCGACCTTCCCCTTCGAAGACTGGCGTTACCGCTACCTCGAAGGCATCGGCAGCGACATCACCATTGAATTCGTCGACCCCAGCATGAGCGGCGAATATCACATGACGATGGACTACAGCGAGAAGGACGCGCTCATGTACACTCCCGGCGCCGGCCTCACGCTCAGCGAGCAGATGGGCCTGTCGGACAAGAACAAGCGTTTCAGCGGAGCCAGCCCGTGGCACGATGCCGCGCCGCTCGGCGGCACGCCGGCCAGCTACAACGAGTTCAACCGCATCGAGCAGTTCGCCAAGCTGCAGCAGGCGCCGCCGATCAAGTTCAAGGATCTGGAAGCCGCCATCACAACGCGCATCACGTTCAACATTCTGCCGATGCTGGTCCGCGTGGACTACGTGCGTGTGACCGAAACTTCGGTGCTGACCAACATCACCGTGCAGTTTGAAAACAAGGATCTGCAGTTCCAGCTGAAGGACGGCGTGCAGAAGTCCGTGGTGAATCTGCTGGGGCGGATCAGCACCATGACGCGCCGCCCGGTGACCACGTTTGAAAAGCCGCTGGAAGTGGATGCGCCGCCCGACATGCTGCAGAAATATGCGCAGCAGCGGTCGATCTACCAGCAGTCGGTGCCGCTCGCGCCGGGCCGCTATCGCCTGAATATTGTGGCGAAGGATACGATTGCGGGCAATCTGAACAATTACGAAGTTGCTCTCGACGTGCCGCGTTTCGAAGACGAAAAGCTGGCGTCGAGCAGCCTGATCCTGGCCGATACCATCGAGAAGCTGCCGACCAAAAGCATCGGCGGATCGATGTTTGCCATCGGCGACACCAAAGTCCGTCCGCGCCTCGGCGACAAGTTTTCGCACGACGAGCGGATGGGCATCTACATGCAGATTTATAACTTCGGGGCCGACGAAAAGACGCAGAAGCCGTCGGGGTCGGTCGAGTATCAGATCATGAAGGCCGGCTCGACGGAGAAACTGCTGGATTTCACGGAAGACATCGCCAGCATTCCGAACTCTTCCGCCAGCCAGACGACGATCGAAAAATTGTTGCCGCTGCAGTCGCTTGCGCCGGGCACGTACACCCTGAAAGTGACGGCCGTCGACAAGAATCGCAATCAGACTGTGGTGCAGCAGACGAATTTCACAGTAAGCTAGAATTCACGGTAATCGAAGAAGCGAAAAGCAGTCGGCTCCGCCCCGGGCGGAGTGAGGAAGGGTAGCAGCAATGAAAGGCGCGCAGGTTTATCGCCCGTTCTGCTCGGCGCCCGTCGCGAGGCTATTGGCCGCGGCGCTGCTCTCCGTGTCGGCTGCCTGGACGGCCACCCCCATACAGTTCTCCGGCGAACTCGGCGGCGTTGTCAACAATGCTGCCGGCCAGCCCCAGCCGGGCGCCGTGGTGCTGCTCTTCAATAAGCAGGATCAACTGCTGCTGCGCTCCGCTACCGACGCGGCCGGCCGCTTTGCGTTTTCCGAACTCCTGCCCGATCTCTACAACCTCCAGGTTTCGCTCGCCAGCTACATTCCGGCGGCGAAGGACGCAATCCAGATCCGCGCCGGCATGCGCAGCCTGCTGGAAATCAACCTTTCGCGCGTCGTCAGTTCCATCCAGCTGGTGGCCACCATCCCCGCGCCCAACGGCCTGATGAGTGACGACTGGAAGTGGAGCCTGCTAA
>Ga0214192_1000458_pt1 | contig 25333 bp, 18 predicted proteins | sample TroBogEpilimnion_44_FD_153030 | JGI IMG/M metagenome (GOLD analysis project Ga0214192, IMG submission 153030) | Freshwater microbial communities from Trout Bog Lake, WI - 29JUL2008 epilimnion | ecosystem: Environmental > Aquatic > Freshwater > Lake > Epilimnion/Euphotic zone | place: Trout Bog... | reverse complement strand
GGTAATTTTGATTCATTTTCAATAAGATAAGCCATACCTTGTTTTAAAAACTTAATCTCCTGGTGTTCCTTTAAATGCCGAAGATGAGCGACAACCGTGTTGAATCCCTTGGAAATCATGGTCTCCATTACTTTAGATTCATTGTAAGGCTCAGCTTCCCTTTTTTCAATCGTGATTGCCCCTTCAGGACAATACCCAATACAAGCTCCTAATCCATCACACATTAAATCACTTATTAAACGAACTTTGCCATCAATTATCTGAAGGGCACCTTCATGACAATTGGGAACACATTGTCCGCATCCGTTGCACAGGTCCTCATCAATTTTTATAATATCACGTTCCATTTTCTTAAAATTAAGTAAACATATGCTTTTAGTACAGCCTGGTATTTAATGGATCTTCTGTACTCTTGCTGACAAAAATACGATAAGGATATCGTCTGTAGTGTAACATTTGTGACACTAATATTATATTTGTAAAAAAATATATCAATGTTTGAAATTTTAAAATTATCCCCCTTATTTTTAGGACTGAACGTTCAGGAAATTACATTTTTAATAAGTAAGGTTCAACATCAGATAAAGCATTTTTCAAATAATGAGGTTTTGGCCTTTTCAGGTGATCGAATTGAAAAAGCAATGATTTTATTGGAAGGCAAATTAAAGGGTGAGATGGTTGATTATTCAGGTACCAGTCTTAAAATTGAAGAGTTAGATCCGCCGCAAATGGTGGCCCCGGCATTTCTTTTTGGACCGCAAAGCATATTTCCGGTCAATTTATCCGCGTTATCCGAAGGAAAGATGCTAATCATTTACAAGAAAGACTTTACTTTACTGTTATCTAACGATTTACGAGTTTTAACCAACTATCTCAATATCGTTTCTGGAAAAGCTCAATTCTTTTCGCACAAAATTGCTTTATTGAGTTATAAAACAATCAAAGAAAAGATAGCTTCATATTTATTAAATCAATTGGATCCCGGAACATCATCTCTTGTTATAAACCAAAGTCAGAAAGGATTAGCTGAAATGTTTGGGGTAGCTCGTCCATCCTTGGCACGAACGATCAGTAATATGGAAGAAGATGAGATTATTCGCTGGGAAAGAAACAGGGTAATTATATTAAACCTACAATCCCTTCAGTTAATACTAGGTCATCAAGCATGAAGCAACTTCAGAATAAAAGCTACATTGAAAAAATGAACAAATGGGGCGAAGAACGCAAGCCCTTTATTTTTATCATCGACTACGAGATGTTAAATCCAATTGTTCTACCCTTGAACGAAGCTATTGAAAATGAGATCTATTTCAAATTGCCAAATATAAATTGCATTGATAATCAAGATTTTAAAAGAAATGAATTTATTTTCAAAAAATTTCCGGTAAGCTATAGCATTTATAAAAAATCATTTGATCAGGTTTCAAACGAAATAAAAATTGGCAATTCCTTTCTTACAAACCTTACATTTCCAACCCCTATCAAAACTGATCTATCGCTTAATGAGATCTTCTATAACAGCGATGCCCCTTATAAATTAATGTTTAAGGATCTCTTCGTTGTTTTTTCACCGGAACCATTTATTACGATATCAGATGATACAATTTCGGCCTATCCAATGAAAGGAACCATCGATTCATCTGTTCCTGATGCTGAAAGAAAGATTTTAAATGACACAAAAGAAACAGCTGAGCACCATACTATTGTAGATATGATCAGAAGTGATCTTTCGAAGGTTTCCACAAATGTGAAAGTCGAGAAATTCCGGTTTCTGGAGATGATTAAAACTTCCAATAAAACTTTATTACAGGTAAGCTCCAAAATTACAGGTAAGCTTCCTGCAAATTATCAGGCTCATTTGGGTGATATTCTGTCGGCCTTGCTACCCGCCGGGTCAATTTGTGGGGCTCCAAAGAAGAAAACCCTTGAAATAATCAGTAAATCAGAGATATACAAAAGAGGTTATTATACAGGAGTATTCGGCATTTTTGATGGCTCTCAACTTCAGTCTGCGGTGATGATCAGGTTTATTGAGAAGAATGACGAGAAATTTATATTTAAAAGTGGCGGGGGGATCACTTTTAACAGCGATCCTGAAAGGGAATACCAGGAATTAATAGATAAAGTCTATGTGCCAATTCATTGAAACCATCTGTTACGAAAATGGGAATTTCCAGCGTATTGAACTGCATAATGAACGCTGCAACCGCACCAGAAATCACTTTTTCGGAATACAACCTGAAATTCGGCTTGAATCCCACCTCTCAGTTCCTCCGTATTTAAAAGCAGGAACTGTAAAATGTACTGTAACGTATGAAATTGAAATTGTGAAGATTGAATATGTTCTATATGAAATCCGGCCGATCAGATCATTACGATTGATTGTAGATAACGCAATAGATTACAATTTCAAGTACGCTGATCGGTCTAAATTGGTACGATTATATCAAAATAGATGGTATTGCGATGATATACTGATAATTAAAAATGGATTTCTCACTGATATATCATATGCGAATACTATATATTTACACAATAATATATGGTATTCGCCAATGAAGCCCCTTCTAATGGGAACCAGACTCAGCAGCTATTTGCATGAAGGTAGAATCACCCCGGCTCAAATCGGGCCGGAAGACCTTTCTTCTTTTTCAGAAGTACGAATTATAAATGCTATGATTTCGATTGAAAATTCCCCTGTTATCCCAATCGCGGCGATCAGTTTCTAATTTAGAATGACTCAAAATTAGGATGTTACCTTAACTCTTATTTCCATTTTGAAAACAATCAATTACTATTTCTGTTAATTTGAATGCATTTAAAGTTCTTTGTAAAGCATTTGCAACCTTTTTGGTGATTTAACCATCAAATAGGTATTAATGGATTAATAGAAATAAATTTAGGTTTTATTAAAAAGAAATAAACATTGAAGTGTATCATTCAAAGAAAAGTAAATCAAGCTGTTAGTAGATGGGAAAAGACCACATTATCCGTTGAACTCCTGCTTTTATTGTTCGTATCAGCATTTATGCAGGTTCAATGCCGGCATGACGGACTAAACGTATCAAATCTTAAGCAGGTGTGTTTTGATACCCAGATCGCACCAATTTTCATAAATAATTGTGGTAGTTGCCATAGTGCAAGCAGATCCAAAGGTGGGTTTTCATTTGTGGATTATAACTCAATTCTGCAATCGGTAACTCCGTATAATGCCGAAAAAAGTACTGCATATCAGGCGATTACAGGAAAAGCCTTCAAACAGTTAATGCCTCCGGGTATTCCTCTGTCAGAAAATGACAGGATTCTAATCAGAGTGTGGATTGATCAGGGTGCATTAAACACCACATGCACTGCAACTGGTGGAAACGGAAATACCGGCGGGACAACCGGGGGTACAACTCCCCCATCAGGTGGAAGCGGTAACCCGGTATGCTTTCAGAGAGATATTCTTCCTGTTCTTTTATCTTCATGTGGTACAACAGGTTGTCACAACCAGACTTCTGCCAGGGAAGGTTATGTGATTACCAGCTATGCCTCGGTGATGAGTAATATGGTCGTAGCCGGATCACCAGGTTCGAGCAGACTTTACACGGCTGTTGCAAACAATAATATGCCACCAAGCTCTTACACAAAGTTAACCACGGCAGAAAAGGACAGCATATACAACTGGATTAAGGATGGAGCACTTAACTCAACTTGCTCATCCTCATGCGATACCACAACAGTCACGTATTCGAATCAGATTACAGCTATTATGACTGCAAACTGTATATCATGCCATAGTGGTAGTTCAGCCCAAAAGGGAATACTTTTGGACAGCTATGCCAATGTAAAAGCCAATATGGATAACGGGAATATTTTGTCCGCAGTACAAGGGATAACGTTGCAAATGCCTCCGGGAGGTCAAATAACAAATTGTGAAATGCGCCAGCTCGAAATTTGGAAAGCCACCGGCGAAACACAGAATTAACTTAAAAATATGAAGAATATTATTTTAGTAATTGTATTTTTTGGCCTCACCTGCTGTTACTACGACAGCGAAGAGGCATTATTTGGTAAACCCGGTTCAACCGTATGTGATACCACCGTAACTAATTTTAGCACAGTCATTCAGCCAATCCTCTCATCAAACTGTTGGGCATGCCACTCGAATTCAGCCGGCCCCTCAACTGGTGCGGGTGTTTTACTGCAAAATTATTCGGATGTTAAAACCTATGTGGTAAATGGTAAACTGATGGGCGATATTCAACAGTTATCGGGATTTAATCAAATGCCCAAAGGGGGTATGAAACTTAGCGACTGTGAAATTCTTAAGATTCAGACCTGGATAAATAAAGGTGCACTTAATAATTAAAGACATGAAAATCAACTCACTAAAACCAGTCTTGATTTTGGGAATTATGGTAGTTTATGCCTTGCCTTGTTGGAGCCAGGACCTGGATTCTTTACTTGAAAAGGCGATTAAACCACAAACCGTCTATACTTCAGCAACTTTCAAGTCCACGAGAATTGTCAATGGACACTCCGTTGAACAGATGAAAAAGAAGCAGCTGGATTTCAGAATTTCACACCGTTTTGGAGATATTAATTCAGGATCATATAATCTCTACGGATTGGATAATGGTTTAATTCATTTTGCTTTAGAGTATGGCCTGACTGATTGGCTGGAAGTGGGAATCGGGCGAAGTACTTATCAGAAAACCTTTGATGGATTCGCAAAAGTCTCGATTCTCAAACAAAGCAGCGGTGTCAGGAATATGCCGGTGCATATTTCATATCTATTTAGTACAGAGTATATTTCATTAAATACGGATACATTGATGACTAATCCATATTCGCGAATGTCCTATATTCATCAGATCCTCATCGCACGAAAGTTCAATGAGAATTTGTCATTGCAGTTAACACCTACTGTTATTCACAGGAATCTTGTCCCTACGGAATTGGACAAGAATGATCTTTTTGCACTTGGATTGGGTGGACGATACAAGCTTTCAAAGCGAATAGCCTTAAATGTTGAATATTACTATGTCTATCGCGCTAACGAAAAGGCAATCAGTCAGTCCATTCCGACCCCTGTTAAATATTACAATCCACTTTCAATTGGTATTGATATCGAAACAGGAGGGCACGTTTTCCAGATTATGCTAACAAATTCCCAGGCAATGCGTGAAGGTGGATTTATTGGCAAAACCACCGAGACCTGGAGTAACATGGGTATCCATCTGGGATTTAATATTTCAAGAGTTTTCTCATTTAGCAAACAATAAATACATTGATTATGAATAAGTTATTAATTTTATTGGTCTTGGGTTTTGTTTTCGCCCATGCAGGAGCGCAAAATCGTTATTTCACCAAGGATGCAAAAATCATCTTCAACTCTTCTACCCCATTGGAGGACATAATTGCAGAATCAAATCAGGCAACTACATTGATCGATATTGATAAGAATGAAGTTGCATTTTCTGTTTTGACAACTTCGTTTAAATTTCGCAGGGCATTAATGGAAGAACACTTTAACGAAAATTATATGGAATCGTCAAAATTTCCAAAGGCGAAGTTTACCGGGAAAATAATTTCTCCGATTGACTGGAAAAGTGAGAAGCCTATTCTGGTCGACGTTAAAGGGATATTAACTATGCATGGTGTTAGTAATGAGATCGTTTTAAAGGCTCAAATTACACCCGGAAAAAGTAAAATTCTCGCTTCGGCCGAATTTATGGTTACTCCTGAAGCATTCCATATTTCAATCCCATCGGCTGTAAGAGATAAAATTGCAAAAGAGGTAACTATAAAAATTAATGCAGTTTACGCACCTTATCAACAATAACACCTTAAATATGAGTCAAAGAAAAACAGTTCAATGGCTGCTTTGGATTTTCCTGATTGGATTGATTACTGCGTTCTCGGCTATTTATTACGCTTTTAATATGCCGCGCAGAAATCTTGCAAAAGAAAATTCTGCTTACCTGTTATCAGCCAAACAGTTGATCTCCGATTTCCGAAATGATGAGACAATAGCTACAAGAAAATACCTCGATCAGGCAATCACCGTCTCAGGAGAAATCGAAAGTATTCGAAATTTGGATAACCACAGTATGGTGTTCAGTCTTGAAGATGCAATGGAAGGTGTCAGTTGTACGGTAGACAGTGCAGATGTTGTTACTTATTCCTCAAAGCTTGTTCATTTTAAGGTAGGGTCACAAGGGACCTTTAAAGGACGTTGTTCGGGAATGCTCATGGATATCCAGGTAATCAATTGTGTACCGTTTCAGTAGAATTAGAAATATGGAAATAAATTGAAAAGTCCATTCAGTTAAATGATGAGCTATTTTATTTAGAAAGCAAATCCGATACTTATGCCACCCCAGGTTTTAAAATATTTCTGGAAAAGATTTATAATGCTTGTTAAGTAATTATCAGGACAGTAAATTTGCGGATGGTATAGTGAAAGAGAAACATGATCCTCTGACGGTATTTTTGGTAATCCAGATATTTCCTCCATTCATCTCGACAAATTCCTTACAAAGTTTCAATCCAAAACCTGAACCTTTTTCGTTTAATAAACCTAATGAAGTGGATTGGACATCAGAATTAAACATAGTTTGTTTTTGCTTTTCATCAATACCAAGCCCAGAATCAGATACCGAAATGACATAGTTCGTGATTTCTGAAAGGGCAGTAATCTCAATAGTCCCTTCATTTGGTGTAAATTTAATTGCATTTGATAAAAGATTACGGATAACACACATAAATAAGTCTGCATCAGCCTTTATCAAAGCGCCGGCAGGGATTTTGATAACCAACAGAATATTTTTTTGCTTAATGATTGTTTCGTACATCCGGGAAGATTCATTAATCAGATTTTCCAGAGGCTGGTCAGCAATTACGGGAGTAATCCGGTTTAGTCTGGATCGAGACCAATGGAGTAAATTATCCATTAGATGAAAAGCATTCTTGGCAGATTCATCCAATGCACCCAACGTTTTCTGAACCATCTCTGATGGCATATTAGTATATTTCATCGACAACATTTCGGTTAAATTCTGAAACCAATAGAGTGGATTGCGCAATTCATGGGTAATAATCGAAAATATTCTATCTTTCTCACGGTTAGCATTTTCAAGCTCTTTATTTAAAGCTTCAAGTTCAACATATTGTCTTACAATTTTGTCATTAAGTTTTGCCAGTTTGTGATGCGCCTTTTTTTTTGTTTCGAACAACATATAAAACAATATTGCAAATATGGCTGAAATTGAAAGTCCAATGACAACCAATAATATGAAGGCATCTTTACGTAAAATCGTCTTTTTTTTGAATTCATTGTCTATGCGAAGCATCTCGTTATCTTTTTCTTTCTTTTCTGACTCGAATGTGAGCCGCAATTCTGCTAGTTCCTGATTATTTTCGGCCCTGATCTGTTTTTTATCGGCTTCCGAAAAAAGAACATAGTAATGTAATGCTTTTGCATAAAGGCCTTCAATGAGATAACATCGGTATAAACCCCAGTAGCTGTCATGAAATACCTCGGTCAGATTGGCCAATTTAGCTTTGTAAAGACAAATTTCGAACAGATGTTGTGCTGAATCAGGCTGGTTTAATCCAAGTAAAGTATTGCCCAGCTCCAGAGAGGCTTCTGCAATCCCGGCATCGTAACCGGATTTACGCGCAATATCAAGTGATTTAAGTAGATAAAGTTTTGCTTCTAGGTGCTTCAACTGCAGGTTGCATACCTTCCCCAGGTTAGTCAACGCTTTTACCTTCCCCTTGATATATGAAATATGCTCACAATTGTAAAGGGCCCTGGAAAAATAAATCCGGGCGCTGTCCGGGTTGTTTACTGCCAGAAAGACTTTCCCGATGTTATTGTATGAGTTGGCTAATCCTTCGGGAGTATTGAGTTTCAAACGATATTGGAGTGCCTGACGATGATATTCTATTGACTTGTATGGCTTATTCAGCGTAAGGTAGATAGAACCCAAATGATTACAGACATCAGCGAGGCTGATGTAATCTTTGGTTTTTTCGCAGGCCTGGTATGCCTCCAGATAACATTTGAGGGCCATATATAAATTACCGTCATTGGAGTAGGTCTTTCCAAGACTTAATAGTACGGTTGCCGATTGCAACAGATCTCCCCTAAGTTTAAAAATTTCAATGGCTTGTTTATAAAAAACTACAGATTCATCGAATTGTCCAGTTGTATGGAGGTATTTCCCCATAAAATTAAGGGAAGCTGCCTCCAGATCATCGAAATGGTACCGTTGGGCAAGGGAGAGCGCCTCTCTGAACAGCTCTCCTGATTTTTCATATAACCCCCTGATATAATAAATACTCCCTGATTCAATAAGTGACTGGCATTTCCCCCGGTTATAGAGGATTTGTCCGGATAGTTGTAGGGCATTTTGAAAGAAGGTCAAAGCATCATCATTTTTGCCCTCCAGGCGAAGAATTGATCCCAGTGCCAGCCAGGATTTTATGGTCAGGGTATCATTACGGGCAGTCCGTGAAAGGGTCAGCGCTTTATTGGCTTCCTCAAATGAGGAATTCAGAGATAGGGTTCCCGCAATGAAGGTCCTTTGAATCAAACTATCTATTTGCTGAGCGGTATGAGATTGCCTGGATTGGTTGGTCATTTTTTGACAGGAAAAACACAAGGTTACCAGAAGGAGACCCCAAATAGTTATTTTCAACGTTAGATATTTCCCCATTTATTTAATGATTCCATATTGAATTGCGTATCTGGTTAATTCCGAATTCGTAGTAAAATTCATTTTATGCATAATATTGGCTCTGTGATTCCCTATCGTGTGTTTACTCAGAGCAAGCTTTTGGGCTATTTGTGATTTTTTTAATCCCGAAGCCATCATAAAAAAAATCTGAAATTCCCTGTCAGTCAAGGTCTCGTGCAAGGAGTTCCCTGTCTTTTTATCAGGTTCAATCACCAATTCTGCAAGCATCGCACTCTGTTGCTGAGTAAAATATTTTTTGCCTGAAAGAACGGTTCGCAATATTGCAATAATCTGATGCGGATTAGTTTCCTTGTTGATGTAGGCTGATGCACCGTTTTTAATCATACGAACTGCATAAATATCATCGGGGTTCATTGAAAAAACCACAACAGACAACTGAGGCCAGTTATTTTGGATTTCCTTCAGAATATCCATGACATCTTTTCCTGGCATGAATATATCGAGTATCACCAGATCATAGGTATTTAACCTGAGTTTGTCGATCAATTCATACCCGTTTGAAGCTTCATCACAGATCTTCATATCAGTAGTTTCACCGAGTATGAGTTGTAAACCAGTGCGAACCACAGCATGGTCATCTGCTATAATTAAACGTTTTACAGGCTTTTCCAAAGAAGATTATTTTTGATTAAAAGTATTGTAATCAATTCGACTTTCATATTAATAAAATGTAAATTAAAAGTTATGGTAAGGTAAAAACCTATTCCCAAACATTAATTTTTTGACACATATTTATTCTGTTTATCTCTCTTCATAACAAACAGATAAGACATTACAAATCCTTAACATGAGCTGGTGATTTCATCCATCAAATTTCGATGAAAAGCACCATTGTCTGTTCCGGGGAATCACAATAACCTTGCAGTAAAATTAAATGCTCAATTATGTATAAAAATCTTTGTTTCATGCTTTTGTTGCTGATCACTTTTTCAGGATTAAAGGGTGCTACTATCCGGGGAACTGCAAAAGATGGTATAAACGGGAAAGAACTGCCAGGCTCAACCATTTTTATTAAAGAGTTAAAGCGTGGTGTTGTCTCCTTTGCCAATGGTACCTATGTCATGATTAATGTCCCCAAAGGTAATTATACCATATCCTGCAGTTATGTAAGCTATAAAACTATTGAAAAAAAAATATCTGTTCATAGCGACGAAAAGTTGACGGTGAATTTCAACCTTACCCCAAAAACCACCGAATTAAACGAAGTGGTTATCACGAAACAAAATGATAGAAGTACAGATATCAGTGCGCGCCTATCTGAAAAGGAAGCAAGCCAGGTTATTAATGTAATTAGTGCAAAAACTATCGAATTGTTGCCCGATCTGAACGTTGCAAACGTGATGCAACGCGTTTCAGGTGTTTCAATGGTTAAAAATTATGCAGGCAATAATACAGAAGTAATAATCCGGGGAATGCCTCCAAGATATAATAATGTTCTTATTAATGGATCTGCCGCTCCAAGCACCAGTGGTGCAACCCGATCGGTACCATTGGATATCATCCCATCTAATTTGGTCGGAAGAGTTGAAGTAACCAAAGCGTTGACCCCCGAGCAGGAAGCTAGTGGTATGGGGGGATCAGTGAATGTGGAAATGAAAGATGCCCCGGACACTACCCTCTTTTCAATCGATCTTGGGTTAGGTTATAACCAGTTCTTCTTCAATAATAAGATCTCGACATTCGATCATAGTGCAGTTAACATGAAGGATCCAGCCGAAAGATTTGGGAATGATTATCTGGCGAAGCTTTCAGATTTTACGCGTGGCAATATGATTATTACTCAAAAACAGGCAAAACCAGACCTTAACGGGAGCTTCTCCTTTGGTCATCGCTATTTTAAAAATAAATTAGGGGTATTGGTTTCAGGGACAGCAACCACTAATGAACAGGGAGTTAATGAAAATTATTATAGCTATCAATATGGAACCGATAACAGCTATTTACTCACCGGGAAAAGCAATACAAAATATTATACCCAGACTTTAAGAATGGGCTCTAATGTCAAAATCGATTACCAGCTTAACAGTAAAAACCGGATCAGCCTCCATAATTCACTCTTCCGTTTAACCGAAGACCGTGTTAGACATCAGGCAGATACTACCTCTGAAATTAACTGGGGCCGTGTAGGTACTTCTGATGTAACAAACGTCGATATCTCTACGTTGACCAGTTTTAACCTTCTCGGACATCACGAAGTTTTAAATAATCTGGTTATCGATTGGTCATTGATTTATTCCATTGCTACCTCACAATCCCCGGATCTTGTAACAGAGAACTTTGTCCAGATTATTCATCCTGTGGTGGAACCTGTTTATTTGAATTATAATGGTTGTGTAACAAGAGAATGGCAACATAACACAGATGAAGATAAGACAGTTTATTTGAATATTAAATATAAACCGTTAATATTCAATAATTTATTTGAATTTAAAGCGGGTGGCCTGGGGAGAAAGAAATTCCGGAATAACTATGCCAATGAATACACCTTCGATGCTCCATTAGATAATCCCCCAAATCCGGATATGAGTACAGTCGTAGTTACTCAAAATCGAAATGCCCAGCAGCAAAATGGAAATCCGGTGAATAATCCGGGAAATTATAAGGCCACTGAAGATGTTCAGGCCGTGTACGGACAAGTAAAGACAAATTTCGGAAAACTTCAGGTACTCACTGGAGTCAGAGTCGAATTTACTTACCAGACCAACTATCATAGTGAGACACAAAACGTTTTGGTTCCTTTTACCAGAAATCGTTTTTCTTATTATGATATCCTTCCAAGCCTGCATCTGAATTATCAGATCACTGATAGACAAAACGTGCGAATGTCAGTTTATCAGGGCATTAGCCGGCCAAACTATACAGAACTTGTTGATTATTATGCGCAAAGTGTTTACGGGGGTTCAAATGGCAACCCTCACTTAAACCACTCGATCGGAACCTGTTTTGATGCAAGGTATGAAATCTATCCTAATCGTGAGGAAGTATTCACCGCTGGCATCTTTTACAAGAAAATAGATAACCCAATTGTCGATTTGCTTTCGAGTAATAATGTGACTACTCCAATGAATTTGACTAATCCGAGTACAAATTATGGCTTTGAATTAGTTGGCCTGAAATATTTTGGGAATATTGGTCTAAGCGGAAACTACACATTTACCAAATCCGAAATGAAGTATCCTGGCAAGATTTGGTACCCCAACCCGAATACTGTCACCAAATTAACGGAAACAATTCCATTGGCTGGCCAATCTCCGAACATAATTAATGCCGCAATTATCTACAGGGATGTAAAAACTGGTTTTAAATGCCAATTGGTTTATACCATGCAAGGGAAAAACCTGAAACAAATCAGCTCTTATTATGGTCAGGATGTATATCAACTTGTATTTCATGACCTGGGAGCCACACTTGAGAAAAAGATCTACAACAGATTTTGGTTTTATGCAAAAATAAACAATCTGTTAAATTCAAAAGTTCAATGCCAATCTAAAGGCGGATTTAAAGATCGCGACATTTCGACCAGTATGAGTTTTTTAGCAGGAATAAAGTTCAATTTATAATTAATTTTTTAATCCTTTAATTTAAAAATCTAATGAAAAACAAGAAGATGCTATTTGTTGTTGCAGCGCTTCTGATACTTGGTGTATCAGCCTGCAAAAAAAATGTAAGTGATTTAATTGATGCTACTGCAAATTATCCAAAGGCTCCGGCAAATTATGTTAAAAGCCAGAATTTAACAGGAGTATTAAAAGGGACATTGAAACAGGATTCAACCTATTACCTGGTAGGAGATGTAGCCGTGAAGCCAGGAGACACTTTGGCGGTTCAGCAGGGTGCAACGATCATAGCAAAGGGAAATTACCAGTTTCAGATTTCGGGAACGTTATTATGTCTTGGAACAGAGGCAAAACAAATTACCTTTACCTCCAATAGTCCGACTAAGTTTTCCGATGTGGCCAATAATACCGGTCAATGGGGCGGATTTCTTTTTGATTCAACAGCAGTTTATGTTTATGTGAAGTATACTCATATTAATTTTACCGGTGGACCCGATTCAGGAGGAAGTCCCCAGGCTTCTTTTGACGTAGAGGGTAGTCAGACCTATAATGGCAATGCCCATATTGTTGTGGAAGATAGTTGGATGTTTGGTGGCGTTGATGACGGAATCCATCTTGCAGGAAATATTACGGCAAGTATCAAAAGAAATGTATTGCAGCGTCTTGGTGGACCAGATGGAGAAACAATGAATATTAAAAAAGGGGTCAAAGGGGATATTGCTTATAATTATATCTGGAGTGCTGCCAATAATGGGATAAAACTTGAAACAGGATCAATATTGATTCCCCAAACCACTATGAATATTTTCAACAACACTATTGTGGACGGTGGCTGGCGCAAAGTGGGAGAGGCAACAAATTCAATTCTGATTGATAAATGGACCCGCGCCAATATCTTTAATAATGTTGCGGTTGGTAACAATACAGGGATTAACATTACAAAGAAGGCTGATACTCTAAATTGTACTTATGGGTATAATCTGATTTATGCAATTAACAGTGCCTCAGCTCCATGGATCTATCCTGCCGGTGCTTTCAGTAAAAAACAATCTACCGATGTTACAGGTGCCACTGCTGATTTATGTAATTCAGTGTTTACCTCCTGGGCTCCTCCAACGACTACTCTTCCTGATATGACAATTACAGATGGGGATGTGCCAAGTCTGAAAGCGGGTTCACCTGCCATTGGAAAAGGCCTTGTGACTGCTCAGTTTACCTATTTCATTACCTCTCCTGATGGAAAACAAGGAACTGCTGATATTGTAAATAAAGATATGGGTGCCTATCCAACTGATGGTTCCGGGAATAAGCATTTGCCTACAAGTCAACCGGTTCAATAATCAAATTTAGAATTAAAAATGAAAAAAATTTCAATTATTATTGCGATTCTTCTCCTTGCAGGTTTCGTATATTCAAAAAATGTCCCAAAAATGGGATATAAGATCGTCAATAAAATCCATCTCGAAGGGGATGAAAAATGGGATTATCTTTACTCTGATGATGCTACCGGACTGTTGTATGTCTCACATGGGAATATAGTACAGGTTGTGGATGAAGCTAAAGGTATAGTAATCGGGAAAATATCAGGACTTAACAGTGTTCATGGCATTGCCATCGATAAAGAACTAAACAAAGGCTTTATCACCGGAGGAAAGGATTCATCAGTTACTGTCTTTGATATTAAATCGCTTAAGATTATCACTAAAATTAAGGTGACAGGAAAAGGTCCGGATGGCATTCTTTTTGATCAGTTCAGTAAAAATGTATTTGCTTTTAATGGAAAATCAAATAACGCCACTGTAATTAATGCTTTAACCAATGCCATTGTTGCGACCATTCCTTTTGCTGGAAATCCGGAATTTTCACAAACTGATTGCAAGGGGAAAATTTATGTTAATCTGGAAGATATCAGCAGTATCGCAGTTATTAATACGGCAACCAATAAGGTCGAAAGTGTTTGGTCCATTGCGCCTGGCGAAGAACCTACCGGGCTGGCATTGGATAATGAAAATCACCGTTTGTTCAGCGTATGCAAAAATAAATTGATGATTATTATTGATGCCGAAAATGGTAAAGTAATCACGACTTTACCTGTAGGTGCAAAGGCTGATGGCGCAGCATTTGATCCGGCACTAAAATGTGCTTACAGTTCAAATGGCGAAGGTACAGTAACAGTTGCAAAAGAGGCAAATAAAGACCTGTACTCTGTTTTGGAAACTATCGAAACGCAAAAAGGGGCCAAAACGATCACAATTAACAGAAAGACACACCACCTTTACTTGCCGACAGCGGAGTTTGAAACCGTTTCCGGTGCAGAAAAATCTAAATTGGTTCCCGGAACTTTTATAGTATTGGATATTGTACCACAGTAATAAAGGTTAATGGTGGTCTGAAAATTTTCGGACATTAGACACCCATGGTTTTGAATAAAATGGTCAGCCATGGGTGTTTTTTAATATTTTTCTGAAAATAAATAAAAATTATTTATACAATAAAAAAATAAGGCATGAGAAACAATATTTTGATCTCATTTTTAATGGTTTCTGCAATTTTTCTGATGTCATTTGCAGCACCTGAAAATGCAAACGGTCAGGATCAAAAATCAGTAATTACATCCAAAACCTTTGGAAAATCATTTAACTTTATAATTGTCAGCGATTGGGGCTGGAACGGATATGGTCATCAGCTGGAAGTTGCCGACCAGATGGGAAAAACAGCAGATAGCATCAAAGCAAAATTTGTAGTAAGTTGTGGTGACAATTTTCAAGTCAGCGGTGTCGCTTCTACCCGGGATCCGCTCTGGATGTTGAGTTATGAAAATATATACAAGGCACTTTCATTGCAGGTTGAGTGGTTTCCTGTATTAGGTAACCATGATTACAAAGGGAGCACCCAAGCCGAAATTGACTATTCAAAGATCAGCCGTCGCTGGCGCATGACCGATCATTATTACACCTTTGTAAAGAAGGTTAACAAATCGGACACTGCCCGCTTTATTTTTCTCGATACCCCCCCACTGGTTGAGCAATACCAGAAAAAACCGGAAGAATACCCCGACGTGGCAGCACAGGACACTGCAAAACAAATCAAATGGTTAAAAGAAGTATTGTCGGGTTCCCGGGAAAAATGGATTCTGGTTTTTGGACACCATCCAATTTATTCAGCCAGTAAGACACACGGAAATACCAAAGAGATGATTGATAAGGTAAAACCTCTGCTTGAACAATACCGTGCTCAGTTGTACTTTTGCGGACACGATCACGATTTACAGCACCTTCGTGAAAAAGGGGGCAAAATAGATTATATAGTAACAGGAACAGGTGGTGAAACCCGGCCAAACAGTTCCAATGAATTATCACTGTTCAGTCATTCAGAGCCAGCATTTTCGGTTGTTTCTTTTAAGGGTGACAGTATCAGTGTGAATTTTGTGGGAATAACAGGAAACCTAATATACCACTTTAGCAGGGCATCCAACTGAGATTGCCGATATATGGAAATTTGACAAAAATGAAATCACAAATTAAAATCCAAAGTTAATTCTAAAGCGAGAATTAATTTTGGATTTACGCTCTTCAGTAAAAAGCTACAAAAATCTAAAACGATTTTTAACAATATCGATATATTTCTAACTTTACCGTAATATTAAAATTTTCAAATGCTCCGGCCAATAAGCAATGGTAAAAAACTTCTTAATTACTATCATCTTCATAACCTGTGTTTTCGGGAATGTTCTTGCCCAGTCCGTTGAAGATTACATCAGTTGGGGCTTAAAAAACAGTCCATTACTTTATGATTATAACAATCAAAAGCTTGCCGGCAAAATAGACAGCCTCTTGTTATTGGCAACTTTTAAACCTCAGGTCAATCAGCTTACTCAGGCGATACATTACCCTTCAGGAACCGGATGGGGATACGATGAGGCAATAACCAATGGTGGTACTTACTCTTCGCTGGTAAGTGTAACTCAGCCATTATTTACAAAAAAGCGCATTAGCGGACAACTTCAAACCATTGAATTACTGAATCAAGCGCTAAAGCTGAATACCAAAATAACGATCCTGGACCTGAAAAAAAGTATTACTGCCCAATACCTGACTGCGTACACTGATTTTACTCAGAATCAAATTAATCAGTCAGTTCTTGAGTTGTTGAGCAAGGAACAAAAAACAGTAAAGACCCTGGTTGACAAGGGGGTTTATTTGGTTACGGATTATATGAATTTGCAAATTTTAATCAGGTCTCAGTCAATTGCAATCTCCCAGTCATCGATTCAACTTAAAAATGATCTTGCTATTCTTAACTTACTCTGTGGAATCTCTGAAAAGCAGGAAATAAAGTTAATAAAACCGGATCTCCAGGTTCTAAATAACTACGGTCCTATGAATTCACCAGTCTTTGCCCAGTTTCGGATCGACAGTCTTAAAAACCGGAATAGCCGACAACTCATCGATCTTAATTACCGTCCTAAATTCAACATATTTGCCGATGGTGGTTTTAACGGAATTGCGCCCCAAAATATTCCCCACAACTTTGGGGCAAGCGTGGGTGTAAACTTCACAGTCCCGATTTACGATGGAAAACAGCGTAAATTGCAATATGAAAAAATAGATCTTGCTGAGAATACACGCATTTATTATAAACAATTTTATTCTTCACAATATAAAATTCAATTTGATCAGCTTAATAACCAGTTGAATATGACAGAACATCTTCTCGTAGAGATTAGAAACCAATTAACCGAACAGGAGCATCTTATTGAATTATACCGTAAAGAATTAGATAAAGGATTAGTCCGGTTTCTCGATTTTATCACTGTATTTAATAATTATACGGCAACAAAAGCAACCTACCTTGTTACAGAAATGAACCGGCTCCAGATTATTAACCAATTGAATTATCTCAAATGAACCACATCAGAACAATTTCAGCTTTTATCCTGCTTATACAAATGTTAAGCTGTGGAGATAACCAATCAACAAAAACTGAGGAGACCGTTCATGTTTCCACACCTGTAACAACTATAACCATTGAAAAGGCGCCCATCAGCCAAGTGATCACTTTCAATGCAGTATCAATTTATCAACGTAAAAACATCGTTAAATCTATCATTACAGGATATATTGAGAATTCATTTGTCAATCAGGGAGATATTGTGAAAGTTGGAAAACCATTGTACACCGTAAAAACTAAAGAGGGAGATGCACTCAGTAAATTTGCTCCTAAAGATTCATCGCTCGCATTTAATGGTAAACTTACAATTGTGTCTCCCGCATCCGGGGTAGTTATTGAAGCAAATAAACAGACCAATGATTATGTGAGTGATGGAGAGCAGCTGTGTGTACTTGCCATTCAAAGCAGTTTTGTATTTGTCCTGAATGTTCCTTTTGAACAAAATAAATACGCCGCTATTGGTAAAAAGTGCCGGATACTCCTGCCGGATTCCACTTTCCTCAATGGAATTATCGCCAGCAAACTATCTACTGTTGACCCTACCTCACAGACACAAAGTTTCATCGTTAAACCTACCATGACCACAATTCTCCCTGAAAATCTTTCGGTTCAGGTTCAAATCAATAAAAACTCGAAAGAAAGCACTCAGGTGATTGAGAAGGACTGCATTTTGTCTGATGAAACCATGGAGAAATTTTGGGTTATGAAGCTTATCAACGATTCCATAGCGGTCAAAACAATGATAATACCGGGCATCACAGCTGGAAATAAAGTTGAAATCCTCTCCCCTACTTTTTCACTCAGAGACCGGATAATCAACAAAGGAAATTATGGTTTGGCTGACACTGCCTTTGTAAATATCATTCAACATTAAGAGCTGATGAGAAATTTTTTCGTGTCGCATAAGAATCCTGTTTTAGTGGTGTTGATCATCATCCTGTCTGCAGGTATTTACAGCTATTCTCATATGCAATCCTCTCTTTTCCCGGAAGTGACTTTTCCAAAGATTAAAATAATAGCTGACAGTGGGTTACAGCCAATTGGAAAAATGATGGTAACTGTTACAAAACCCCTTGAGAATGCAATTAAACGGGTTCCCAATCTTAAAATTGTACGTAGTATTACCAGTCGTGGAAATTGCGAAATCTCAGCTTTTATGGAGTGGAATGCTGACATTGATTTAAGCAAGGAGCAGATTGAATCTTCAATCAATCAAATCAAGAATGACCTTCCTGTCGGTACGAATCTAAGTGTTGAAAAAATGAATCCTTCCATCCTCCCGGTGATTGGTTATGTGATTGACGGGAAAGGACGCAGTAACATAGAATTGAATCAAATAGCAAATTATACGATTAAGCCATTCCTGTCTCAAGCTAAGGGTGTAGCGGTTGTCGGTGTGATTGGTGGTAAAACGAAGGAATATCACATCGAATTGCAACCACAAAAAATGGCCTCTTTTGGGATTACCCCTGCCAAAATTACTGCAGCACTTGGTCAGACAAATTTCATCAGCAGCAATGGCTATCTGACTGATTTCAACCGGTTGTATCTCACTGTAACTGATGCAAATGTCCAAAATCTTGAAGAACTTGAGAATCTTGTTATCAGTAATGATGGGAAAAGGGTGCTTCAGCTAAAAGATGTTGGCAATGTCAAAATAGCAGAACAGACACAATATGTAAGGATAAATGCTAACGGGAAAAGTGCCATATTATTGGCCGTGGTAAAACAACCAAATGCCAATCTGATAGAGGTTACTGAGGGCGTATCGCAGAAGGTTAAGGAATTAAACGAACGTATTCTGCCCAAAGGGATCAAGCTTACCCCATATTATGTTCAGGCTGAATTTGTTAATGATTCAATTAAGAGTGTAAATGACAGCCTTTGGATTGGTTTGTTACTGGCTATTTTTGTGTCCATTCTTTTTCTGCGATCATTTAAATCGAGCGCGGTTATTCTGATCACTATACCTATCACCCTTTCTCTGACGTTGGTTGTTCTTTATTTGATCGGTTATAATTTCAATATTATGACCCTGGGAGCTATTGCAGCAAGTATCGGATTAATCATTGACGATGCAATTGTTGTTGTGGAACAAATCCACCGAACGCATGAAGAATTTCCTGAAAAACCTACCAAGGAATTACTCAGCGGCTCGGTTAGCTTTCTTTTACCGGCTATGATTGGATCTTCGATAAGCACCATTGTAATTTTTCTCCCTTTCGTTATTTTGAGTGGTGTCGCCGGAGCTTATTTCAAGATTCTTACCAACACAATGATGATCACTTTAATTTGCTCATTTTTAGTCACATGGATTGGATTGCCGGTTATCTATCTTTTCTTATCGGGTAAAACAAACAGAGTTTCCAAACCACATCCTGAAGCCCATAAACAAAGTGAAAAATGGATCTCATTCTTTATTTTAAGACCTGTAATTAGCTTTGTGTTTATATTTTTTTTGGTAGGTGCCATCGTATTCATCTCCACCAGATTAAAGACAGGTTTCCTGCCCGACATGGATGAAGGAAGTATCGTACTCGATTATACATCACCTCCCGGAACATCCCTGCAGGAGACGGACCGCATTTTAAGAGAGGTCGAAAAGGTTTTCCCTTCAATTCCTGAAATAGAGACCTATTCACGAAGAACCGGCGCTCAAATGGGCTTTTTCATTACTGAACCCAACTATGGAGATTACCTGATTCAGCTTAAAAAGGATCGAAAAAGGACTACAGATGAAGTGATTGATGACATCCGAAAGAGGGTTGAATCCTCTCAGCCTGCCCTTAAAATTGATTTTGGACAAGTGATCAGCGATATGTTAGGTGATCTTATGAGTTCAACACAACCCATTGAGATTAAAATCTACGGCGATAATGTCAATATATTACAGGGACTGGCAAGACAGGTAGCTAAAATCACCTCCAATGTCGAAGGTACGGCTGATGTGTTTAACGGTATTACTATTGCCGGACCTTCAATCAGTTTTGAACCTGATAATAAGAAGCTCGCACTTTTAGGTATTACACCATCCGATTTCCAGAATCAGTTACAGACACAACTTGAGGGGGTAATAGTCGGAAATATATATGAAAAAGAGCAACTTACGGCAGTCCGAATGCTCTATCCGGATGCTAAAAATACTTCTTTTGAAAAAATGAAACAGGGATCGATCTTCATTCCCGAAGGAAAACTTCATCCACTTGCTCAATTATCTCATATTTCAGTAGATCCTGGAAGTGCTGAAATCGACAGGGAAAACTTGCAATCCATGATACCGGTTACTGCACGGCTTAATAACCGGGATTTGGGTAGTGTAATGAAAGATTTACAGCAGAAAATTCAGTCTCAGATCAATCTTCCGCAGGGTTACCATATAACTTATGGCGGAGCATATGAAGAGCAGCAGAAATCGTTCAGCGAGCTGATGATGATTCTAATAACCGCTGTCTTACTGGTCTTTGCCACAATGCTCTTTCTCTTTAAGGAATTTCATGTTGCCCTTTTAATCATATTGATTGCATTATTAGGAATATCAGGGAGCATGATAGCCTTATTTCTTACAAATACCCCTCTGAATGTAGGAAGTTATACCGGAATTATAATGATTATAGGAATAATTGGCGAAAATGCCATTTTTACTTTCCTGCAGTTTGAGCAGACGCTGAAAGTAGACACGGCTCATGGTGCGGTCGTTTACGCAATTTCTACCCGACTCCGACCTAAACTTATGACTGCCTTGGGTGCCATCATCGCTCTTTCACCAATAGCGCTCGGAATCGGTACGGGAGCGCAATTACATCAACCTTTGGCCATTGCAGTAATTGGTGGTTTTATTGTTGCGTTACCATTGTTGTTGATTGTTTACCCTTCTATGTTACGGATAATTTTTAAAAATCATCACAATTAGGATGTCTTAGCCCAAATGCAATAAATGATAAGTGATTTCTGATCTTGTAAATGCCGTTCGTTCATAATTTGACTGATTATGGCAGCTAATTGCTTTATTTTTTTCTCTTTCATGTTGGTTTTAATTTTAAATCCCCTCCCAAATTAGCCAATTAATTAAACCGGAAGTTTCAGAAAGTTCATTTTTGGCTTCTAATTGGTTGGATATCAGTCAAGTCACATAATCGGATAAAATTCAACCTCCGTGTACGAAAACGGAAATATTTCATTCATTATTCTATATTCTTGTATATCAGAATATAATATCATTGGAATATTATCGTTAAGGTACACGAAAGAACATAGATTAACAGTATCAATTGTGAATTCCAATTCAGGATATTTTTGAAAATATCAAAAAAATAGTAAAAAAACCTGTATATCAGCAATATACAGGCTAAAAGTGACCCCACCGCGAATTATTATTTTTTAATTTATAATTAATCTAAATTAATCTAAATTTATATAAATCTGATTTATAATTATTTATACTAATAATAATTAATGCAGATAATTTATAATTAATGCTAATTAATAAAAAAACCGATATATATTCGTAATTATCTATCGGTTTTTGATTTAAAATATCAATATTAAATATTTAATTAAAATATCATGAAATTTTCAACTCGATGGCGTGCCGAAAAAAAAACAAAATTAGTTAATGGGGTCCCAGTTAAAATTGAGAAAAATGTCCCGCTTATCTTAAAAATATCTTACTTAAATAAGGCATTCAATTATTATACCCCTAAACGTATTAATACTGACCAATGGCTCACGAAAGAACAAAAAATCAAAAAAGGGGCTCAACTTCCTTCCGGTGAAACTCATTATAATTTTACCTCTGACCTTAAAAGGATTGAGATTAAAGTGGATGATATTTTTAAATACTTCGATTCTCATAATATCATACCTCTCCCTAAACAAATCCTCGATCTCCTTCATAATAATAAAGACCAGGAAAAGATAATTTTCGACCAAATTAAAGAATTGACCATTTTCGATTACTTTAAAAAATATATGGATGATGCAATCCTTAGTCAAGGTCGAAAAAAACACATGAAGACTACCTGTAACAAATTGATCGAATTTCGACCTAATTCAACATTCGATTCCATTGATCTTCAATATCTGACAGACTTTAGAAAATGGCTGTTTGATGAAAAAAAATTAAGTAAGAATACTGTCATTTCCGAAATGAAGCGATTATCCTCATTTTTTACCTATGCAAAAAAATATAAATGGACCTTTAATGCCCCCTTTTTAAATTTTAAAAATGAATCCGAAGTTTATGGAGACCCCATTTATCTAACCAAAAAAGAACGCGATTTATTATTTTTTGCGGAAATTAATGATCCAACCTTGGCTAATGTCCGGGATATGTTTCTCCTTCAAAGTTTTATTGGATGCCGCGTCGAAGATTTATTAATCCTCAAACGTGAAAATATTGTAAATAAATTTATACAATATATTGCCGGAAAAACTTCAAATGAAGAACCCCGTACCTTAATGGTTCCATTAACCACAAAGGCTCTCACAATCATTTCCCGTTATAATGAACCAAATGGTGATTTGATCCATTTTATTTCCGCCGTAAATTACAATATTAATTTAAAGAAACTTTTTAAACTTAAACAAATAAACTTAACTCGGATGGTTATTGAACTCGATCCCAAAACCAGAAAATATATCAATACCCCTCTTTGTGATATGGTTTCCAGTCACATGGCTCGTCGAAATTTTATTGGCATCCTGGTCGAAGCTGGTGCTTCTATGGAAACTATTTGTGCCATGTCCGGTCATTCAAAAGGTTCAAAGGCTATTGCTCGTTATTTTAATATTACTTCGGAAGCCAAAGAAACCGCTATTGCCCTAATCGAATAGGGCGGCCTCCCGGTCGCCCTGCCTTCTTTGGTCTCTCTGTCACTCGGGATCAAGTCCCCTTTATATTTTGATTATTTTCGGACCTAAGATCTTATAGGCTCCCCATAAAAGTAATAAAACCCACTCAATCAGCGTAAGCCAAAAACAAAACTAATAATCGGACTTTTTCGCTAACTTGTGTTTCAAAATAGCCTTCCTCAAATTTGACGCTATGCCAAAATCCGTCATACTAATATAATAGCGAGTAAGCAAAAGAATTATTCGAGAAGCTAAATATTACAAGAAAAGTCACTAAACTCGATCCGAAAACAAGAAAGTATATCCAAGTCCGCATTTGTGATATCGCGAGCTTCCACATGGCTCGGAGGATTTTTATTGGTGGATTACTCGCAAACGGTGCTAGTATGGAAACCACCGCCTCCATGACTGGACATGCCAAGAATTCAAAATCTATTTCGCGTTATTATAATATTGAAAAATCAGCAAAAAAATCTGCATTAGCCCTTGAAGAATGAAACTATGTCCGGGTTTTCGTACTTCCTGAGATAAAAATAATACGAAAAATGATATCAAATCAAAATTTTATCCCCCCTAATAACCTGATATAATGACATATAGAATTTTTTTTTTTAAATATTTCAAAAAAAAATTTAACATCTGTCCGAGCCGCCCTGATGTTATATTGTAAATTACATTATTTAACAAAATATAGGAAATATGATTTAATAGTCTAAAGATTAAGGGTGTATTAATATTTTGTTAAATCAATATAACTTTCATCAATTTTAATAATATGCTAAACACATATATTTGTCAAATTATCTTCCATATATATTTGAGCTTTGGGGGTATGGTTCATTTAAAATTCCATTTTTGACATTTAAGGAATCCTTTTTTGATTAAAAAATGTATTTTTTAATCAAAATCAACCTTTTGAGATACTTCAATTTTCAGTATGGTGATATACAACAACATCGTTCCTTTTAATTATGCCCTTTGTGGCAATAGAAGCCCTGAGAACAGATCTTGCATAGGTTATATTAAGTAGTTTGATGTTTTCTTCTGCTCTTTCCCCGATTTTGTTGCTAGTGCTATTTCCATAATTAGAAGTAATTCTTAGGTTCAGATGATTAATATTAAAAACGTCTAAATCTTTCAAAAAAGCAACCATAAGGGTAGAATATGGCTGTATATTGAAATAGCGATTATTTGGCTCACTAAATCATTAGTAATTGGAAAAATAGTCTTCATTTCAGGGTCATAATTTATACACTCCAGAAATTTTCTGAAAAGTTTAACCTTTAATTCTAAATCACTTCGATGTACGAGAAATTTAGAAAGTGTATTGGCAAAAAATGTAACATTGAGATAACTAATCTATGAAAAATATGATTCATTTAATATATTAAATTCATTTAGACCATTACTTGTTATTCTTATCATTAAGGCAACAGTAATGGAAGCTGTTTCCAAGTGTTTACTATTCATTAAAGCATGTATAGTGAAGCTAATCTTTCACACAACGAACTGAAAAGCCATCCTGCTTATTGTTTGTATCACGATAGACAATTGTATCGTTATAGAACAAATGTCGGAGCCAAGCGTATCCTGTATCATATTCCGTTGTACTCCACCAAACTCCATTGTCACTATCTTCACCAAAGATGGCTGGATAAACGCGTGAACCACATGGTAGGGCTGTGAAACCACTGCTGTTTGTTGCTCCGATATTGGGACTAAGCCAATGAACTATCCCTTTTTCCTTTAGCGCTCCACTCGCGATGTTGCTTTCAAATGGGTTAACAAGTTGTGCAGTAGCATCTAAAGTCAATATTAAAGTATGCCAATCGTCATCGGTAGGTACATGCCAACCTACTGGAGCTATATTTCGACTATCAGTTACTGAATACCAATTATATAAAGCACCATATGTCCCTTTATAAGTAGTAGCATCATTGTTGAACCAGCAAAATGCACTTGTTGTTAATGCCGCCCAGGTCGGACCATCAGTAATATTTGGAATCGGTACACCGTTCCGGAATTTTGTTGTTCTCAGATTTTCAACCATCCAGCATTGAGAACCAATGGTTACAGTAGTATATACATTACCATCGATATCTGTAACAGTACCGCAATCAGCGCTTAAAATCGTTATAACATTCAAATTATTACTTGCACTGTTACCGCATGAATTGGTTGCCTGGACACTAATATTACCTCCCAAAGTCCCAAAATTAACCG
>Ga0214192_1000457_pt1 | contig 25338 bp, 29 predicted proteins | sample TroBogEpilimnion_44_FD_153030 | JGI IMG/M metagenome (GOLD analysis project Ga0214192, IMG submission 153030) | Freshwater microbial communities from Trout Bog Lake, WI - 29JUL2008 epilimnion | ecosystem: Environmental > Aquatic > Freshwater > Lake > Epilimnion/Euphotic zone | place: Trout Bog... | reverse complement strand
GTATGCTTTCTTGCGTGGCTCTCCTATTTCAAGAAATCGACCTTTGACCCATTGTTTAAATGTTGTATAAATCATTTTTTACCCCTTGGGTTATAGTTTAGAATTCCAAGACAACCTTTAATCTTATCTTGCGCCGCCTCTAAAGGGTTAAAGTTAAGACATACAAGACAATCGTTAATCTTGTCTTGCGCCACTTCTAGATCACGTTCCAATTCATAAATGTATGCATGATTTGACGCACGTTCTTTTTCTGCTACCAGTTTTGCAAATTCGTATAAAGGGGTCATGTTTGTGGCGGGATTATTCCACCCACATTTTTTAGCCATCTCTATGATTTCTTCTTTAGTCATCAATGTCATCCTTAAGGTATCTGAAATACTTTTCAGCTTCATGCTCAATGAGCTTGACGCTATCTTCAGAAATCAAATCAGTAATGTCTACGCCTTTCACTTCAGCTCTTATGAGCGTGAACGTTTCAGGTATAAAAGGCTCTTCCCACCCGTCGCCGGAAGCCGGCTCAATGTCGATCTCGCAATCGATAAAATCTTTGTTGTTCAGCACGTAATAGAAATTCATTTTGCGCCCCCAATACGATGCGCGGCTTCAATAGCGCGTGCAAAGTCCATGTAGTCTTGTTGATGAGTGTTGCCTAACCAGTGTTGAGTAGGCATCATATCGATGATTTTTTGCGCAGTCAAAGGTGTGCGGGTCAAGTCTCGGCACATCATGGCTAAAACCTGATTCTCATGCAGAAGCATTTCGACCTTCGCGCGCAGCAATATGATTTGTTCTTCGCGGGGGTCAATGTGAGGTTCATCAAGGGGTTTCACCTCAACCGGCAAATCAATGCGCTCAACCGGAGCGGCCTCAACGGGCTTTGAAAAACGTTTTAGGAAATTGAACATTCTTATTCACCTTCAGATGTTGTTTAAGATGGAAACAAAGTATGGGCACCCACTTGCTCTCGTCTCGACTCACAATCAGCGCCACACGCCGCGCATACTTCAAATGAAAGTCAGTAACCATTCGACCCCCAAAATGATGTACTTAAAGCCGAATAGCAGCAAGTTAATAAACCCGATGAAGGCCAGCGTCCAGCCGATGATGTCCCACTTAGTAGGGGTTTCGTTATAACGGTCATCAAACATGGTTCAAGCTCCTCAAGTAGTTGTTGCGCGCCACGGTGAACCAGAACGGCTCATTGTCCGTTTTGCGGTTCCACTTCATGTCCATTTTATCAGCTTTGCTCGCATAGTAAAGACGGTACGCTTCAACATAATCGTCTTGATGAAACTCAGCGGGCATGCACAACGGAGGGGTTGTGAATCTGAAGGGCAACATCCTCATGGCCTCAGGTGCGTTTGAAAGCTCCGCGCGCAACACCGCTTGTGAGGCGTGGGGCTTGTTGAACCTGAAGTAAAACTCGCGGCCTAGCGCTTCAGCTAAGTCGGCTACGTAGCCGTAGTTCAGCGCTGACTCGCGCACCCATACCGCACAAGGGTGATTCTCATGCGTAGGCTTGTAAGTGACCTTGTCGCCCTCGCCGTAAAAGTGATGCGCAGTGGCAAGCAACTGGCATGACTCAAGCAGCATTTTGCCCACGTGAACGTCAGCGTGGTTAGCGGCGGCGAGGCGAGGTGTTGAGTGTAGAAAGAAGATGTTCATCCGGTTATTTCCTTTATTCAGTTATTTGGGGTGATTGAATTATAAACCTCAATTCTAGAGAAAAACAACCACCCCGACAAAAATATTTACACAAATTCTTCGGCCAGCTCCCAGAGCTTCGTATTCACGCGCACCGTAGGTCCCATGGCTTTGATGCCCTGAGTGCGAATGCGTCTGCCGTTGATCGAGAGGCCGTTCACGCCGCCGCGCACAAGGTTTTCCTGCACGCGGTTAAACACGTTCCAAAGAGACTGACCTGCGTCCTCCTCGCGGCGAATGTTCAAAATGGCGGGGGCGTCAACGTTGTTCATACCTCGAATTTCAAGCGCACGCTTACCGAACTCCATCACCGCGTCAGGGCTCAAAATCTTATTACGGAAGAGCTCAACACGACGTGCACTTTCAACGGCGGCCTTGATGACCTTTTCAGCTTCCTGAACCACTTTCTGTTCAGTGACGTCAATGTGCCGAGTGCGGCTGGAGTAAATTTCGTTTGACTTGACAATCAACCCGTTTGAACAAACCATTCTGAACAATGCCGCTTCCATTCTCAACGAAGTTGAACCGTCATGCGAGTTGATGACCAAGATTTCAGGCACCGTGCCGTTGATGGCTTGAGTCAGTGAGTTGTGACGCATGCGCAAAAAATGCTTCACCACGCGGGGGTCACGGCTGCGGGGCTTGAGCGTATTGGCCTGCGTTACCACGAAGCCATTTTCCCGCATAATTTCAACCACGTCACCGGTTTTGATGACTTGGTATTTTTCGCTGAGCTTTTCGTACTTGAGCGGGTCAGCAATTGATTCGGGGATGATGATAGGTTCTTGAGTCATGATAAAGGTCTTTCAAAAAGAGCCCCCCTGAGGGGGCGGGTGCGTTAAATGATTTCTTCAGTTAATTGTTTGTATTTCACTTCGTCAAAAGCGGCAAAGGCGCTCTCAATTGTGAGCTTGTCAATGCGCTTCATGTGGGGCTCTCCGGCGTAATCGTAAACGTCATGCAGGAAGTCCGCAAGCACCAACGCTGCGCGCAGGGCTTTGAGTTGTTCAGCGGAGATAGTATAATTGGTCATGGCATTAGCCCTTAAACGCTAGGTATGTTGAAAAAGGTGTCATACACGCGATCAAGGGCGCGAGGCGTTTTACCACCAATGTGCCAGTCGTACTCATCAAGAGGGGTCTGATCCATTTTCCAATCATAAATGGTAGCTACTGTTCCGTCTTCAAACTTTAGGTGCCATGAGCAGGTAGTCTTGTCACCGTTGCGCTCATCAGGCTGACCAAACACTTCAACCAAGTCGGCGTAAGTGGCGCGCAAGTTACCCACAAGGTGAGTCATGTTTGTGTTTGCGTTTTTTACAAAATTCATTTGATTATTTCCTTTATTAAAGAGCCCCCGAAGGGGCGGGGGTTGATTAACGTGCTGAAAGGCGGAAGCCGATTGAAACGCTTTGTTCAGCGTTGGCGGCCAAGACTTCGTCTTTAAAGCGCTTGAACTCTTCTTCAGTCAGGTTGGCGGCCAACTTGGCAAAGGCCGCTTCAGCCACGGCTTTATGATCAACGCGTACGGTTGAAGCCATGTAGACCGTGCCCTTGAACAAGTTGCCCTCATAAGTGCCCTCGCCCGCGTTTTTGAAAGCGTCCACAATGGCGTCATGCTCTTTCTTGAGATCAGCCATTTGAGCCTTAAGGTTGCCTACGCGGTCGATGTCACAAGAGACGGCAAGGGTATTCAAGAAGGTTTCAGTTACTGCGTTCATTTGATATTTCCTTTATTTCGGTTATTGAAGATTAGGTTGTTTTTGCAACCTGAGTGAATTATTGTTTATGTTCTTGAGTTTGACAACACCTTTTCACAAATATTTTGAAATATTTTCACTTTTTTCATGAGGGTTTTCCCTGTGTTTGACCGAAACGTTGGTTTTCCGCGTCACTTTCAGGCAAAATTGAGCGCGTTCGGTAACTGGGCTCAGCTCTTTTAGTTCTACCCGCTCAACCTACTATTAAAGCCGGTTGACCGAACATCATCTTATTTAATAATGAGTGGGTAGACCTAAGAGAGCTGGGGTTTGTTTAATCTTTAGTAGGTAGAGTAAATGAGCAAAGTAATAAACGGAATAGACTGGGATAAAGAGCGGGTGGTGATGCCCGCGCAAATGAGAAATGCAAAGCGGTGGTTGTTGTACAAGATGATTCAACGCCCCGACGGTAAGCCTGACAAAGTGCCTTATTACACCAACGGCAAGCCCCGCAACGGCACGCTTGACTCGCTTGAAGACGTGCGTCAGCTGTCAACCTATCAGGAAGCGGCCAGCATCGTTGATGAGAGCGACGTGTACTCGGGGCTGGGCTTTGCGCTAGGGCAAGACGGCGAAGGCTACTGGCAAGGTATTGACGTTGACAACTACCAGCAGAATGAGCTTGAGTCGCTGGTGAAGCAGTTGCCTGGATACGTTGAGCGCAGCCCTAGCCGAGCGGGCGTTCACGCCATAGGCTACGGGGAGTACTTCAACGGCCGCAACGAAGGCAACGGCATCGAGTACTACGCCAGCGGGCGCTACTTCACCTACACGGGCGACGCCCTACGGTCAACGGGACTGATTGACCTCAAACCGTTTATTAAACAAAAAATCAACCCCGACCTCAGATCTCAACCGCCCACTCAAACCGCCCATGAACGCACCTACTTGTATCAAACCCCTGAGCAACTTGACGAAATCCGCACCGCGCTCACATTCATACCGGCAGACTGCCCCCACGACAAGTGGAAACAGATCCTCTTCAGCCTCGCTCGTATTGACGGTGGAGTTGAGCTGTGGGCTGAATGGAGTGTTAGTTCAAGAAATCCCGCTCACCGATCTTCCAAAGAAGACCGCGTGCGCGAAGGCTACCGATCACTTCTGACATACAGGGGCGAGGTCAACATCAGCACGCTGTTTCATCACGCGATGCAGAACGGGTACAAGCCCAACAGCGCCGCCGAAAAAGTGATGAGCGCCAAAGAGCCCCCCGCCTCAGCTGACTACGGCAAGCTCTTCGCGTTTGTTGACCTCAACTTTGAGCATTTGATTGAGCCCGACTGGGTGGTGGATGGGTTCATAGGCGAGGGGGTCACGATGATTGCGGGCGCCACGGGGCGCGGCAAGTCAAGCACAATCGTACCGCTCACGCTGAATATTGCGCACCTGACGGAAGAGAACTTCCTCACCCCGCGCCACCGCCGCAAAGTTATCTACCTTACCGAAGACTCAAACCAGATTCAGCGGCTGGTGTTCGGCATGAAGAAGCACCACTCGCGCGAGTTCAAGTTCCCCGATGAGGAGTGGGCCGAGTGGTTTAAAGTTATCAACACCCACCGCATGACCGCGCAAGCCATTCAGTACCTAGCGGAAATGTGCGCCGAGTACGTGAACGTGATTGACGGCAAAGAGATACCGCCGCTCATCGTGTTTGATACGGCTTCGGCCAGTTTCAGTATAGATGAAGAGAACAACAACTCCGAAGCGGCCAAAGCCGTTTCTATCGTGAAGACGGAGTTCTGGGTCAAGCGGTTGATGCCCGTGTGGATTGCGGGCCATACGAGCAAGGCCAACAACCGTGAGCAAATGGTGGAGCACATGTCGGCGCGGGGCGCCAACGCATGGGAAGCGGACGTCAACGGCACGGCCTATATTTTTGAAGATGACAACCTTGAAGGCCGCATCATGGCCACCGGCAAGCGCCGTTTTGACCCCGTTATTACCGAAATACGCAACGTTCTGCACAAACACCGCGCCGAGGCGATTAACCGATACGGCGAGAAAAACCCCGACGCCAATTACTACACCGCCGAGTTTTTTGAGTCAAATTCGGAAGAGCGCAAAGAGATGCGCGAAGAGACCAACAATGAAAACACCGCCAATGATGTGGCTCAAGCGCTTTACAATCTGTCAATCGGGGGCATGCCCGTCACCCGCGAAATGATCAAACAGGAAGTGCGCGGCGGGAACCAACGGTTCAAAGCGGCCTTTGATTTGCTCACCTCCAACGGAACCATCGAACCGTACGCAATCACCGATATTGAGGAGAGAAAGCGGTTAAATTTGAACAATCGACAGACCGCTTTCTACCGTCTGAAGAAAAACTGGGTGCCTAGGTAAAAGTGAAGATTTCGTCGATGGTTCCCTTAGGGAATAAACGGAACGAACGAACGAGAATAGAACCCTTGATCGACCGAAAAAAGGCTGAATCTACGTGCAAAGAACATGAATGTTTCTTTGCCACGATTCCGTTGGTTCCGGTTCTGTGGAACGTACGGGAATGGACGGGAACCAACGGAACCAACGAGAGCCATGTGACAGTGAAGTGAGCGTGTGATAGAACTGTATGACAGTGGGGAATAACCGGTGGTTTGCGTCGAATTGAAAAGTCAGGCATAATTCGTTTAAAAGTTGTTTTCTATTCTGTATTTAGGATTCGTTATGGCAACTAAAAAAGTTGGCGCTCCCGCTGAGAGCATGATTGGTAATACAAACGCCCAAAAGCGCGGCGCGTTTGTGTATCAATTGAGACGCATTCTTCATGCGAAACCCGAAAAGCTGCGCAAAATTGCCGAGAAGCTGCTTGATGAAGCCGAAGCCGGAGAGTCTTGGGCGATCAAAGAAGTGATTGACCGACTCGACGGCAAAGCCATTCAAGCCACAGAGATATCTGGACCCGATGGTGCGGAGATCCAAATTCAAGGCGACGCCACGGCGTTTGCTCGCGACCTGATGGCCGAGATACTGCAAGCGCGTCAGAAAGAAGCCTGATGCAAGACGTGGTCGCCCGCATCATTGAGACCCGTACCAAGAAAGGTCCGAGCCTTAACGCGCTGCCGCTTTACGAAAAAGACGCGACCAAGGCGCGCACGCTCTGGCTCAGCAAAGCGGCTAATCATCAAATTGAACCGGCGGGAGACTGGTGGAGCACGTGGCTACTGCTGGCGGGACGCGGCGCGGGCAAGACCCGTTGTGCGGCCGAGTGGATCTGGTGGCAGGCGTGGTGCGTGCCCAAGAGCCGATGGCTAGTGTCGGCGCCAACGTACTCCGACGTGCGGGACGTGTGCTTTGAAGGTGACTCCGGTCTGATGAACGTCGTACCCCAGAGCATCGTCGAGTCTTACAAGAGCTCTATCAGCGAGCTGACGCTGATCAACGGGTCTATCATCAAAGGCATACCGGCTTCAGAGCCTTCGCGCTTTCGTGGTCCGCAGTTCCACGGCGGGTGGCTTGACGAGTTGGCGGCGTGGGATTACCTTGACGACGCATGGGACATGATTCAGTTCGGCATGAGGCTCGGACAGACGCCCAAACTGGTCTGTACTTCTACCCCCAAGCCCAAGCCGCTCATCATTGACTTAGTTGACCGCGACGGCAAAGACGTCTGCTACGTCAAGGCCAGCACCTACGACAACATCGACAACCTCGCGCCCAAGTTCCGCGAGAACATTTTGCAATACGAAGGCACAACGCTCGGCCGTCAAGAGATCTATGCGGAGATTATTGACCCCGAAGAGTCCGGCATCGTCAAGCGCAACTGGTTCAAGCTCTGGGACGTGGACAAGCCGCTGCCTCAATTTGAATACGTGGTTCAATCGTACGATTGCGCTACCAGCGACAAAACCCACAACGATCCCACCGCTTGCGTAGTGCTAGGCGTGTTCAAGCCCTCGCCCGACAAGCCCATGAGCGTGATGTTGATTGACTGCTGGACCGAGCACCTTCAATACCCCGACCTCAGACCGCGTGTCACCGAGGAGTCAACGCAGATTTACGGCGACCCGAATGAGTTCGGCAAGGGCAAAAAGGTCGACATGGTGCTCATCGAAGACAAGTCGGCGGGCATCTCACTGTTGCAGGATTTGAGGGTGGCGGGCGTGCCCGTTCGCTCTTACAATCCAGGAAACGCAGATAAAACTATGCGATTGAACATTGTTGCACCTATAATTCAGCGTGGAAGACTTTACGTGCCTGAATCAACGCTGAATGAAAGTTGCGCGCGTGACTGGGCCGAGCCGCTGATCAACCAGATGTGTTCGTTCCCCGAAGTGCGCCACGACGACCTTGTTGACGCGATGACTCAGGCGCTCAGGATGTTGAGGGACATGGGGTTCATCACCATTGACTACATACCCGACAACAGCGACGATTATATTGATGAGACGCAACCGCGACGAGTCAACCCTTATGCAATGTAAACACTAGGAGCGTTCAATGGCATTATTGACAACTTATTCAACTTCCACCACTCAAGCGGAAGCCCAACTGCGTACTCAGCAGAATCAGCGCTCAGGCGCTTATGATGCCGTTGACAAACAGCGCGTAAGCTCTCCCCAGTCGCTGATCGACACCGACTTTGAGTACGGCCAACAAACCACCAAGTGGGAACAGATTACGCTTCAACAAAATCGTCAGTCGGTTTATTACTTCACCAACACCGCGCTGCCCGTTACTTCAATTACGGGTAATCAAAGCAACACCTACCAGTTGGTCATCGGCACCAGCTCGAATGTAACGGTGGCCACGGGTTCGCCCATCTTCATTCAAGACGCGCTTGACCCCAACGCTTCCGGCTGGGGCTATGTGACGTCAGGCGTGAGCGGCGGAACATCTTTCACCGTACAGATGTCAACGGCTACGACCACCGCAACATGCTGGTCAGCGACGAGCACTTACGTTTACCAAGGTTACTTCTACTCCAACTGCGGTATCGCCTTGACGGGAACGACGGCGGTGACTTACTCAGGGACCACTATCACCGTGACAACGACTAATCCGCACGGGCTGTCAGCTGGTTCTTATATTTACATGGTTGGCTTGACCGCCAGCACCAACGCGCCCAACGGTGCATTCCTCGTGGCGACCACGCCAACTGCAACAACTTTCACATATTCCGCTGTGGCGGTGGGCACGCCCACTGGTACGATCGGCAACACCGCTGGCCAAACGAACTTGTACGCTCGTCCGCACGGTTGGGTTGACTGCCACGCGTATGACGGTTCGGTCAACTTCACGGTGGGCGCGTCTATTCCTAACGCATCGTTGGCGCGTCAAACCCGCCGCTACTTCCGCTACCAGTCAGGCAAGGGTATTCAGTTCAGCACCGGCACAATCCTAAAACCTCAGATTCAATTGCCCGTTTTGACTTCGTCAGGTACGACCGTAACGGCTACGACCAAGACTCCGCACAACTTGACCGTAGGCGCTTATGTTCAAGTGACCGGCTATGATCAAAGCGCCTACAACGGTATCTTTCAAATTGCCACTGTGCCCAGCACGCTCACATTCACATATACGGCGGCTTCAGTACCTAGTGCCGCAACGGCCACTTCAACTGTGCCGAACATTTCGCACGTGTCTCCATACAGCTGGTACGGCTCGGCGAACAAGATCGGTTTCTTTGACAATCAAAATGGAATGTTCTTCCAGTTTGACGGGCAAACCGTTTCATGCGTTTACCGCTCCAGCATTAATCAGATCGTAGGCACAGTATCGGTGACTCAAGGCTCGGGCGTTGTGACTGGATCAGGTACGCAGTTCGCCACTCAACTGGTGGTGGGCGATTACATCGTTATTCGCGGCATGAGCTACCGAGTGTTGAGCATCACAAGCAACACGCAGCTTTACATCTCTCCCGAGTATCGTGGCGTAACGATTGCCAACGCTATCGTCAGTCGCACCATCGACACCGTTGTGCCTCAGTCACAGTGGTTTGACCCTTGCGACGGAACCGGTCAGTCGGGTTACAATCTTGACTTGACTCGCGTACAGATGTTCTACATCGATTACTCATGGTACGGCGCGGGCGTTATTCGCTTCGGGTTGCGGGCTACGGGCGGCGCGATCATTTATGTTTACGCTTTCCAGAACAACAACGTTCAATACACTGCTTATTTGCGTTCGGGCAATATGTGCTCACACTACGAGCAAAACAATACTACCGCAATTACGACAATTACGTCAAGCGTGGGCGCGAGCGACACAACAATCAATGTGCTGAGCACCGCAGGTTTTAACCCCAACGGCGGCACGGCACGCATTATCGGCGGCGGAACTAGCGGTGTGATCGAATACATCTCTTACACCAGCGCCAGCGGTACGACCTTGACCGGTGTAACGCGAGGAGGCACAGGTGGCTCGGCAGCCACGGCGTTCACTTACTCGGCCACTGCACCCGTTGCAGTCGAGTATGCGACCCCCGACACTTCAGCCACGCTGTCACACTGGGGTTCTTCAGTTGTGATGGACGGTGGTTACACACAAGACGTGTCGGCCATTTACAACTACGGTATGTTGAGCGCCTTGACTTCACCCAATAGTACTACTAATGTGCCTATTATGGCGATCCGCTTGTCTCCCTCTGCCGATAACGGCACAGTGGGTTTACTTGGGGCGAAAGAAGTGATCAACAGAATGCAGCTTCAGCTGAATGAAATTGCGGTGGTGACCAACACGACTTACTTGATTCAGCTCGTGCTGAACGGCGTGCCTTCTGGCGCGTTTTCAGGTTCGTTTGTTTCGCCCACGCAAGGCGGCACGAACACCAGTTCATTGTGCCAAATTGCTGTGAACACAACCAACACTGTTAGCATTACGGGCGGTGAGTCGATTGCCGCGTTTTACTCAAACAGCTCTGGCCAGACTACGTTTAACCTCGCGGGTATCGCGCCGATTGGAGCTTCGGCTCTGGGCGGCGGTAATAGTAACTCGGTGCCTACCAGCAACGCGAACCAGTTCCCCGATGGCCCAGACATTTTATACATCGTGGCGACGACTCTCTCAGCTGGCGCGAGCAACACGGTTGTAGCGCGTATTAACTGGCAAGAGTCACAAGCGTAAAAAAGGAGGCCGCCGTGGCTTTACCTTCAAATGATGAGTGGGACAATCCTGCGCCACAGTCGGTGGGGATTGACGCCCCCTTGACGGCCAACCCGCACTTGTTGGCACAAGGCCAGCGGGGCGTGGCCAACGCGCAAGCCCGCGACGTCAACTCATTGGCCGACCCCAAAACCTATTCTTTCGTTAGCGGGTTACTGGGCACGCCGCCTGACCAACAAGGCTTCAGCGTGTTCAAGCCCAACTTGCAAGACATTAAAGCGGCGGGCGACGTGGGCTACGGGCTAGGCTTGGGCGCGCAAGCGTTGCCTTTTTTGGGCGCAGCGGCAAAAGCCGCCCCTGCGGTTGGGCGTGAGTTGGCGGGCACGGCGGTTGACAAGATGCTGTCGGGCGAGTCGATGATTCCTGGTATGCCAGCCTCTATGGTCAACCCGCCGGTTACGTCAGTTGTTAAACAAGGCGGGGGCAACTGGCTCACAAATGGAAGTGAAGGTATTGACCGCAACGTTGAGAAGCTGAAAGTTCCCGTACCTTTCGGCAACGATCCTGTAACGATGGAACAAAACTTGAGAACCATTGGCGGCGCGGGAGACGCAGAAGTTCAACAAGCGCACAACGGTTTGAAAGTGAATGACTGGATTGAATCAAAGCTCAAGCCCTACATTAAAAATCAAATGGGCACCGTGAATGATCCCGTTCGGATTCAAGCTGATGAGAAAAATATTCTACACATGCCCGCTGGCAATCCGCCGCTCAATAGTGTGGGTTTCAAAAGATTGGCTGGCGACTTTCCTGCTCAAGGAATGTCTAAAACTTTTTTAGGCAACACTTGGGAAGTCAAATCTGATAATGCTCTTGATTCAGTTTTAGCCAGTGACTTGTTAGCTGACAACCCCAAATTAGCCAAGCAGTACCCTTGGCTGTTGAAAATCGACCCCGAATCAAACGTGAATATCATAGATGATCGCCACTTTGACGATTTGGGGTTCAACCACATTATTGACGTTTTACATGAAAAGCTCAACTCCGGTGAGATTTCTCATAAAGATTTGAGTAAGATGAGCGTGCCTGATGCGGTCAAGCGAACTCATGAGTATGATCAAGAGCTCAAATCCATTCAAGCCAAAGCTCAACGCGAAGATCTTAAAAATTTAAATATCTCGCACAAAACAGATAATGGCGTTGTGGTCAAACTTGAAAAGCCTGGACAGTTTGCTAAAGAGTCAGATGCGATGTCGCATTCAGTCAGGGGCTATGAGCCCCCTGAAGACCATCCTGATTGGGTAAAAGAGTCAGGAAACAAAGGTCGATACAGTTATGGCCACGGCGGTTGGGATGCGATTAAGTCAGGAAAAGCTGAAGTTCATTCAGTTAGAGATTTTGATAACACTCCTCAAGCAACCATTGAGATTAGCAATCTTCCTGAAATAAATTACAAATCTGAACGGTTACCTGACGATTTGAGAGCCCAACTAAGAGCTGAATCTGAAAAAGAAGCGCTTGATTTCGGATACAAACCCAATACGCCTCAATACAATAATGCGGTGACGGGCGGTGTCATTTTAAAAGAAGAAAAATGGTTCCGCGATAATCCTGAGACAGTTTCAAAAGTTACTCAAATCAAAGGTCGAGTGAATGGGCAAGTTGACCCCAAACACACCGAAACGGTTAAGAGTTTTTTAAATTCACGCAAATTCGGTTCAGTCAATGATCTTGACAAAGTAAACTTGGTTGATCTTGAAAATGAGCGAAGTGTTTATCATTCGTTATATGACGTGTTGGGTGATTACAAACTTCCCCATGAGCGTGAAGAAGCCTTTAGAAACGCTACGGCGGCAAATCCTGACGTACCGCGCTTTATGAATCGACAAGAGTTCATGGATTTTGTCAAACCGCCTGAACAAGAGCCTATCAAAAAAGCAAAAGGCGGCCATATAAAGAAAAAGCAGCCTACAATTGACGAAATGCGCTACGCGCTTATGAAAGGTAAATGATGGCCACCGAGATGCCTATTCCACAAGACTACGGTCGACACATTGCTCCCGTGGGTGCGCTTCAACAAGAAGACGAAGATGAATCTATTTACGAGATTCTAGACCACATTGAAGACTCTGACGTTGAAGAGCTTGAAGACGGCTCGGCCATCGTGCGGTTTGGCGACGCGGAAGGACCCGAAGACAATCCTGACTTTTACGGCAACATGGCCGAGAGTATTGAAAACTGGGAGCTGGACAAGCTAGCGTTGAAATACCTTGACTTTATCGAGAAAGATAAGGAAGCTCGCGAAGACCGCGACAAACAGTATGAAGACGGCATACGTCGTACGGGTTTGGGTAACGACGCTCCTGGTGGTGCGCAGTTCATGGGTGCTTCAAAAGTGGTTCACCCCGTGATGGCGGAAGCGTGTGTGGATTTTGCTGCCCGCGCGATTAAAGAGCTCTTTCCGCCCGATGGGCCAGTGCGCTCAAAAATCATCGGTGAGTCAACTGAAGAGAAAGTTGCCCGCGCTGAACGCAAGCGCGATTACATGAACTGGCAGTTGACCGAGCAAATTGAAGAGTATCGTGACGAAGAAGAACAGATGTTGACGCAGCTGCCTCTAGGTGGCTCTCAATACATGAAAATGTGGTACTCGCCCAAAAAGCGCCGCCCCTGTTCAGAGTTCATCCCGATTGATAATATCTACCTGCCTTTTGCTGCGGGTAATTTCTATACTGCTGAGCGCGTGACTGAGGTTCAAGACATTACGCAAGAGATGTTTGACCTGCGCGTTGAGTCAGGCATGTACTCAGACCTTGGCGTTTACCGCGCACCGATGGAGCCCGATGAGACCAAGTCTCAAAAAGCCACCAATAAGATTGAAGGTCGTAAAGATTTGGGTACAAACGTTGACGGCGTGCGTCGCGTTTACCACATTTACACTTGGCTTGAGGTTGAAGAGGACAAGTTTTCAAACAAAGAACGCGCCCCGTACATTCTTATGATTGATGAGAATGAGCGTGCGGTGGTGGGTTTGTATCGCAACTGGGAGCACGGCGATGACACGTTTACGAAACTTGATCACATCATTGAGTTTAAATTCATACCTTGGCGCGGAGCGTATGCGATTGGTCTCCCTCATCTCATTGGTGGACTGTCCGCCGCCCTTACCGGTTCGTTACGTGCGTTACTAGACTCAGCACACATTAGCAACGCCGCCACGATGTTGAAGTTGAAGGGCGCTAAGATCAGCGGTCAGTCAACTCAAGTTGAAGTTACCCAAGTGACTGAGATTGAAGGCGCTCCAGGCGTTGACGACATTCGCAAAATTGCCATGCCTATGCCTTTTAATCAACCCTCGGCCGTGCTGTTTGAGTTGCTGGGCTGGTTGACTGACGCGGCCAAGGGCGTGGTGACCACTTCTGAAGAGAAGATCGCAGACGTCAATTCAAACGCGCCCGTGGGCACTACACAAGCGCTGATTGAACAAGGCGCGGCGGTTTTCAGCTCAATTCATGCTAGGCTGCATGACTCACAACGCAGGGTGTTTAAGGTTCTTGCACGTTTGAACCGCTGGCACCTTGACGAGCAGCAGAAGGGCGAAGTTGTTCGCGACTTGAAAATCAGCAAAGAGGATTTTGAAACCAACTCGGATATTCTGCCCGTTTCAGACCCGCACATCTTTGCTGAGTCTCAGCGTTACGCTCAGATTCAAACGCTGGCCGCGCGTGCGCAAGCCAACCCCGACCTTTACGACCGGCTTGAGGTTGAAAAACGCATTTTGAAACAGATCAAACTGCCTGACGTGAATGCGGTTTTACCAGACAAAGAAGAGGTAAAAGACATGAACGCCGCGCTTGAAAATGTTTCAATGGCGTTGGGCAAGCCGGTGGGCGCGTTCCCGCACCAAGATCATTTAGCGCACCTTGAGTCTCATTTGATGTACGCGATTGATCCCAACTTCGGCATGAACCCAATGATTGCGCCGCTTTACATTCCTGCTGCGCTTGAGCATTTCAAACAGCATATGAACCTCTGGTATTTGAATCAGGTTGACACTTATGCTAGCGTTTCGCTTGACCAGCCTTTTGAAGCGCTCACCGTCAAGGCGTTGCCGCGTGAAGCTCAACAACTGTTGGCCACGGCTACTCAACACGTTTACAAAGACTCTCAAAATCTGTTCGGACAAATGAATCAGGCCATGCAGCAAATGATGCAGATGATGCAGAAACTCCAACAGCAGCCCCAAGCTGACGCTGACACGATGGCGCAAGTTCAGGCGCTTACGCAAACGTCAATGGCTGAGACTCAACGCCGCGCTCAACGCGATCAAGCTGAGATGCAATTCAAAGCAGCTCAGTTACAACAGGCTACCAAAGACACAAACGCCAAACTTCAAGCCGACTTGGTTAAGAACTCTGAGAACAATCTTACCCAAGAGCGAATCAAAACTGCTGAGCTCACCCGTGACGCAGCACGATTGCAGCATGAGCAACTGCAAACGGTTCTTGAAGCTCAAAATCGTGTACAATCAACCATAGAAGGGACTCCAAATGTCTGAATTAATCAATATGCACAAACGTATCGCAATGGGTGGTGAGTCAGAAGCCAATCATTTGAAAAAAGGCGGCGTGGCCAAAAAGCACCATTACGCCAAGGGCGGCTCAGTGGTTTCAGGTAAAAAGGAAATAAAAGCTCCTGCTGAAATCAGTCACCAAGACGACGTGAACCGCATCGGCGCTTATCCTGAGTCAAAGGTCAGAAATTTGATTAATGACTCGGGCCAGAAGAGACCTTTGCCCAAGCCTGAAGTTCACGCCATTGCGACAATGAAAAAAGGCGGCCACGCGGCCAAGCCTATGAGAAAGTCATCTGGTCGGGGACGTTGATGCGCGTTGCTGATCTAATCGGGCAAATCAAATTGAAGAAAGCGGAGATAGCCAGCGCGATTGTTGAAGGACATTGCGTGAACTTCGAAACCTACCAACGTTTGATTGGCCAATGCCAAGGCTTGGATGAAGCCTTGAATATTCTTAACTTTATGATAGAAGAGGAAAACAAAGATGTCGAATGATATCGAACAGACGCTTGAAGAAGCGTTTCCAATAGTTGATCCGCTTATGACGCCTTATGGGGCGCGTATTCTTGTTCAGCTCAGAGCTGTAAAAGAGAAAGTGACTTCGGCAGGTATTTTTATCCCTGAAGACACCAAAGAAACCGAAAAATGGAACACCATGATCGGTAAAGTAATCGCCATTGGGCCTATCGCGTTCAAAAAACGTGACACCATGGAGCCTTGGCCTGAAGGTTCTTGGGCTCAGGTGGGTGACTATGTCCGCGTACCCAAGTGGGGCGGAGACCGCTGGGAGATTGATTTCACTGACGCCAGCGGGGCCAATGGGAAAGCCTTGTTCACGTTCTTCAACGATCATGAACTCATAGGCAAGGTTACGGGCGACCCCCGTGATATTAAAGCGTTTATCTAAAGTTTTGAAAGGAAAACTGTATGAATGCAACTGAAAAATTAGAATTACAGATCGAAGAGCAGCAAGACGGTAGTGCGTCGGTTCAGCTGACTACTCCTTCTGAAAATTTAGACAAAGAGAGTGAAAATCTCGCTCAAATTTTTGAAGAAGCCGGTGACCCTGCTGATCAAGGTGACGTAGACCCTGATAGACTGGCCATTCGTGAGGCTCGTCGTGAAGAACGTCAGCTCAAAAAGCAGCTCCACCGTGAAAAAGCTAAAGAATCTAACCATTTGATTGCTGCGCTGAAGAAGCAAAACCAACAATTGGCTGAACGCGTAGCAATTATGGAGCAAAAAACCTCCGGCGCTGAGCTCGCTCGCATGGACAAAGCGATTGAGGACGCTGCCGTTCAGGTTGAGTACGCAAAAATGAAGATGCGTGACTCAGTGAATCATCAAAACGGTGACGAATTAACAAAAGCTCAGGAACTCTGGTTTGACGCCAAGCGTAAACTCGAGACACTTCAGAATGTTAAGGACACCGCTACTAAAAACGTCTCTCAACCGCGCAATATTGATCAAGGCGACCCCGTGGTCAAGCGTTATGCTGCTGAGTGGATGGAAGACAATCCTTGGTACGACCCCCAAGGCAAAGATCTTGACAGCGAGATCGCCTCGCGCATCGATCGCAAGCTGACCGAAGAGGGTTGGGACCCAAAAACTGAAGAATATTGGGAAGAACTCGACAACAGGTTAGCAAGGTACTTGCCTGAAAAGAAAAAAGGAGTTTATAATGACACAACCGTCCGTAATCAACGTCCGAGGTCTATGGTGGCAAGTTCAGGCAGAGAATCAATAGCTAGCACAAGAGGAACTGAGTTCAGGCTCAGTCCCGATCGTGTTGCCGCTATGAAAGAAGCTGGCTTGTGGGATAACCCTGAGTTGCGTCGCAAAGCAACTGAGAAATACGCCATGTGGGATCGTGCTAACAAAAATGCAAGGAGTTAATTATGGATGACCGTTTAAAAAAGAATGTTAATGCGGGGCGTGAAAGCCGTGCTCGTGAAGACGACTCACGTCAAGCGCCTGAGAAAAATTTCGCATTATCCGAGGAGCGTCGTAAGATGTTCCGCTCGGAGTGGCAACAAGAAGCACTTCCGACCCCTCCCGAAATCCCAGGATTTCACCCATGTTGGCTTTCAACCACCAACCAATACGACCCAATCCACAAGCGCATGCGCATGGGCTACACTCCAGTGAAAGCCGAAGAAATTCAAGGCTTTGAAAACTACCGAGTGAAATCTGGCGAGATGGCCGGTTTTGTGGCTTGCAATGAAATGGTTCTTTACAAAATCCCTATGGACTTGTATCAAGAATACATGACTGAGATCCACCATTATGCTCCGATTGATGAGCAAGAAAAGATCAAAGTCCAACAAGAGTCGTTACTGAGCGCTAGAGATAGTCGCGGTAAACCCTTGGTAACAGTTGAAGGCGGAGGCATGGATTTCGACCAAACTGCAAAACTTCCTATGTTCTCATAGGGTTTTTAATCAAAGGAGTTACTTATGTCAGCAACATCAGCTCCGTTTGGCCTTCGTCCTGCGTTCTTTCCTACGGGTCTTGAACGTGCTCAGGCGATTGCCGGCGGTATTGCTTCGGGCTATAGCTCGAACATTCTCAAGGGTCAGCCCGTAATTTATAATGCCTCAGCCGGCACTATTGTTGTGGCCACTGCCCCTTCAGCAGGCGCTTCTGCCGCTTCTTACCCCGTCACTGGTTCATTCCAAGGGGTTGAGTGGACAGATTCGACCGGTCGTCGCCGCGTGTCAAATTACTGGCCCGCTTCTACGACTTACATCACTGGCTCTTGCGTCGCTTATTTCTACAACGACCTCAACATCGTTTACGAAATTCAAGCCGACGGTTCTATGGCCCAGACTTCAATCGGTAATGAGTACAACTTCACAGTGGCTAACATCGCTGCGGGTTCAACTACAACCGGTTTGTCTCAAGCCACTTTGAACACTACCGGTGTGGGTAATAGCGTTCAAGGCCAAATGCGTGTTGTTGATTTGGCGCCTTACGCCGACAACGCATGGGGGGATGCATACACAATCGTGCGCGTCCAGTTAGCAGTAACGCAATTCTACGGTGCTTACACCGCGATTGCTTAATTAACGAAAGGATAGCACAATGGCAGCCCCAATGCGCAGTACGGACTTTAGAAGTATTGTTGAGCCAATTCTCAATGAAGCCTTCGATGGAGTCTATGATCAACGTGCCGATGAATGGTCAACGGTTTTCCGTGAACAATCCGGTATTCCCCGCAACTACCATGAAGAACCCGTTTTGTACGGTTTCGGAGCCGCGCCTCAGTTACCTGATGGCAGCCCCGTTACCTATCAACAAGGTGGTGTGCTCTTCTTACAGCGCTATGTTTACCAAGTCTACGGTCTTGCTTTTGCATTGACCAAAGTTTTGGTTGAAGATGGCGACCACATCCGTATCGGTCAAGTGTATGCTAAGCACTTAGCTCAGTCTTTGGTGGAAACTAAAGAACTGCTTTGCGCTAACATCCTGAACCGTGCGTTCAACAGCTCATACGTGGGCGGCGACGGTGTATCTTTGATCAACACCGCTCACCCCATTGCTTCCGGTACGTTCAGCAATCAGTTGAACACTGCCGCAGCTTTGAGCCAAACCTCCCTCGAGCAAATGCTCATCCAGATCCGCCAAGCCGTTGACAACAACGGTAAAAAGATCCGTTTGCAGCCTTTGAAACTCGTGGTTGCTCCTGGTAACGTGTTCCAAGCCGAAGTTCTGTTGAAATCAGTTCTCCGCACCGGTACCGCCAACAACGACATCAACCCAATTAAATCAATTGGTTTGTTGCCTGAAGGCGCTAGCGTTATCAGCCGTTTGACTTCAGCTACTAACTGGTGGGTTCAGACCGATGCCCCCGAAGGTATGAAGTTGATGATGCGTCGTGCTCTTGAGAAGACCATGGAAGGCGATTTTGAAACTGACTCTATGCGCTACAAAGCCACAGAGCGTTACATCCCTAACTGGACTGATCCACGCGCGATGTTTGGTACTCCTGGAGCCTAATTTCCGGAAGGCTTTACGGGGGGGCCTTAATCCCCCGTTTTATGTTGTCATACTTTTCATGGAGCAGACAAAATGCCTCAATTTTCAGACGACCTTTTCCTAGGGTCAGCCCAATCTTACGTCGGCACTAACACAAACAGTGCTTTAGGTAACCCCTCACCAATGTCAGTTGGTTTCGGCCCAATGGGTCGTACGTTTTTGTATGATACAACTCCTGCGGTCGCAACGACTGCAGCGGTTTTAGCAGCTCAAACCCCAACCGGCGCAACTACTTACAGCGGCACTTCCTTAGCAGCGGCTTCCGCAGCGGCAGGAACTACTCGCGTAATCCGTACAGACGGAACCACGGTAATTCAATTTGATTACCCCCGTGCTGTTTCCGTTACAACCGCCAGCGGTTCACCTACAAACTCAGTGATCACAATCACAGGCTATGATTATTATGGTCAACCTATGACTGAGATTATCCAGTCAGGTACTGTGGCGTCTACAACGACCAATGGTCGCAAAGCGTTTTTCCAAGTTTATTCAGTTGCGTTTTCAGCCGCTACGACTGTTGCGGTTTCTGTTGATACAACTGGAATTTTGGGTTTGCCCGCACGTATCAGTGACTTTGCTTACATTTTGAGCAACCGTTTCTCAGGATCTTTGTCAAATGATTCAGGAACATTGTTGCTCGGTTATTATAGCAATACTACAAACTACAACACTCAAGCTGTCACCGGCTGGACTATCGCCTCTCCTGGCGTTTTGACCGTCGGTTATGCGCCTGAGAGCGGTACGATTGTTCAAGTTACGGGCACGCCCCCCACTGGCTACTCTACCGGTACAAACTACTGGTGGACTAAGGTCAGTGGCACAACCGGCAAGCTGTCAAGCTCACAAGCCAACTATTTGGCCGGCACTTTCATCAACGCTACGGGCTCTTACACTGCGTCAGCTGCGTCGATTGTTCCCCAGTTCACTTCAACTTCAGTTACCCCTGATGTGCGTGGAACTTACGCTCCCGCTGGCACGCTGAACGGTTTAGCCCGCTTAGTGTTGACAATGGGTATGACAGCAATTCAAGTCGGTCCTAATGCTACGGCAACAGGTTTGCTCGGCATCACCCAAGCTTAAAGGAGCTTAAAAATGGCAAAATCATCATTTGGCCGTGAGCCTAAAGAAATGACAACTGAGCCCTCCGCTGACGAAGTCGGCCACGGGATGAAGAGAGGCGGTCACGCGCATAAGAAGCACATGGCCATGGGGGGTAACCCTATGATGGCTAGACCGGCTCCTGCTATGATGCGTCGCCCAGCGGCGATGCCCATGGCTGCGCCCGTTATGCGTAAAAAAGGCGGTAAAGCAGAAGGTGGCGAGTCAAAAGCTCATGAAAAAGCTGAGATGCACGAGATGCATAAAATTGAGAAAGAGCTCAAGCACCACGAGAAGCAAGCCGCACATTTGGCCCACGCCGGTTTGAAAAAGGGCGGTAAAGTTTATGACCCTACTCCTGGAGGCGTTCTTGCTGAAGGCGGCCCACATCACAAGGGTACTACCGGTGCGATTGAAGGTCCTGGTTACCGCAAAGGCGGTCACGCCCACAAAAAGCACCACATGGCTGCCGGCGGCACTATGCCTATGGACACCAAAGGCGGGGCTCAATTGAAAAAGGGTGGCAAGGCTCATCACATGATGCACAAAGCTGAAGGTGGTAAGATTGACAGTTTTGAAGCTCGTAGCGCTTTGAAACCTAAAATCGATGTTAAAGATAAAGTGGTAGGCGCTAAGCAAACCAAATCTTTAAGCACCAAGACCGGTGGCGTTGAAGGCGTGGGTTACAAGCACGGCGGCAAAATTCATAAATATGCTAAAGGCGGAACTGTTTCTGACAGCGTAGCCAGCCGTTACGTCAGCGATATGAAAGACGGCGAGCACATGCCTACTAAAAAGGGCGGTACAAAGTCTATTCATCAAGACCCTGCCGGTTACAAAAAGGGCGGCCACGTAACTCATCACGGCCACGCTGAACACCACAAGCACCATAAAGCTGAAGGTGGGCACGTTCATATGCACAAAATGCACGGGGGCGACGCTCATGGCCACAAGCACGTTGGAGCCGGTGGCGGTACGCACGCTGAACATGGCCACGGCCATATGAAGCACGGCGGTCATGTTACATCTAAAATCTCCACCCACAAAAAAGCGGGCGGAAAGTGTAACTATTAATTCTTTGCAGAAGCCATTGGGGGAGGTAACTCCTCCCCCTTTTTTCAAGGATTAAAATGAGCAACGGAATTGTTTCGTCAGTGACTCGCGGTGGCGCGTATGAACCTTGGGAGCTTCAGGTTGCTCGTGGTCAAATCGCTGGACACTCAAACATTATCATTTACGGTTGGACAAATCAACTCGCGAACACTGCTTTTGGTCCAGCTTGGGAAGGCTTAACTCAAAGTGGAGGTTTGTATCCTTTCCCCAGCACAGCAGCTCAGTTGAGCATCGTGAGCTCATCAGCCTCAGACACTTCAGCTCTAAGTGTTCAAATAAACGGTCTCGATTCAAATTTCAATACTCTTAGCGAAGTAATTGCGCTGAATGGAACTACGACTGTTACTTCTGTCAATTCTTATTTAAGAATCAATGGGGTAACTTGCACGAATGGTTTGAATGTTGGCAACATCAGCTTCAAACAAGGCTCCACCCTTCTTGCTCAAATCAATGCGGGCACGGGACAAAACCAAGCTTCCATTTACACCGTACCCGCTGGTTATACGTTTTACACTTTAAGAAGTTTAAAAACTGCAAACATCGGGTTCACTAACGGTTCTTGGATCAACTTTCAAGTTCAACAATATGACAATACGACTGGCGTCACAAAAATTTCGTCAGAACAAACGTATGTTCAACAAATTGAACTTGATTATACAGCTGCCCCTCGTAGGGTTGCTGAAAAAACCGACATACAATATTTGTACAAGTCGAGCAGTGGTGGTCCACTGATTGCTTCTTACAATGCGATTGGTATTTTGATTCAAAATTCAAACGCTGTAACCGGAACAGGAAGCTAATCATGCCTTTAAAGAAAAGCACCTCCAAAAAAGCGTTCAACGAGAATGTTTCAGCTGAAATTCATGCGGGCAAGCCCCAGAAACAAGCCGTAGCCATTGCTTATTCAGTCAAACGTGAAGCCCAAAGAAATAAAAAAGCTGACGGCGGCGGGCTTTACGCAAACATTCATGCTAAACAAGAGCGTATTGCCCACGGTTCAGGTGAACATATGCGTAAAGTGGGGTCAAAAGGCGCTCCGACGGCTCAGGCTTTTAAAGACGCGGCTAAAACCGCTAAAAAGAAAAGCGGCGGGGACGTATCTTTGTCAATAAGTAAAGGTGAAAAACTTCCTACAAAACAGGGCGCAGGATTGACCGCAAAAGGTAGAGCAAAGTATAATAATGCTACCGGAAGCCACCTGAAAGCGCCCCAGCCTGAAGGCGGTTCACGGAAAGATTCGTTTTGCGCTAGAATGAGCGGGGTCGTCAAGCATGCCAAAGGTGACGCCCCAAGAGCCAAAGCATCCTTGAAACGTTGGAAATGTCCAAATTGGTAAAGGGAAGTAATGAGCACAAGCGGAACAGTTAGCAATACGGTCATAACGGTTCAACAACTGATTGACCACGGCGCTCGTAGGGCGGGAAAGCTCGCCGAAGAGCTAACCGCTGAACAAGTGGCGTCGGCTAAAGACTCGCTTTACTATTTGCTTTCAAATTTAACTAATCGCGGTATTCAATACTGGTGCATTCAAAAGAACGTATACGGTTTGATACCTGATCAGTATGAGTACTATTTGCCCATCGGTACAAATGACGTTCTCAATGCTAACTATCGCACCGTAACACAGAATACAGCGGGCGCGAACAGCTCTTCCGGTACAACGGCCAATGCTTTTGACGGAATTTACACAAATACTTGTCAGCTGAGCACAAATACCGGTTATATCGGTATCAATAACGGTTCAGGCGGCGCAATTTACATGGGCACGGTGGGTATTTTACCCGCCATTACCGGAACCGTCAACTATTCTATACAGTGGTCTAATGACGGGTCGACTTGGACCACGCTTTTAACCCCTACTACAACCAGCTGGGTGGCGAACACTTGGATTTACAATGACCTTGACCCTTCAGTTTCAGCTACATACTGGCGAATACTGCAGAGCTCAGGTGCAAATATGGGCGTTCATCAGGTAGTTTTCGGTTCAAACGCGACCGAAATTCCAATGGCGCGTATGAATCGTGATGATTATGTGAATTTGCCCAACAAAAACTTTACGAATAACTATCCGCTTCAATATTGGCTAAACCGCACGATACCGCAGCCGATTATGACACTGTGGCCTTCGCCCCAGATTTACTCGCCGCAAGTCGTCGCGTGGTGCTCTCGTTATATTCAGGATGTGGGCTCGCTGCAAGGGTCAATTGAAATACCGCAGCGCTGGTATTTGGCCATTCAAAATATGCTCGCGCATCAAATGGCGTTAGAATTACCCCAAGTTGATTTGCAGCGAGTGGTTTACTGCGAACAACAAGCTGAAAAGTATTGGAACATGGCGGAGCAAGAAGAGCGCGATAAGTCGCCTATCTACTTCGCACCTAATATTTCGGTGTACACAAGATGAGTAAATGGCTTGATACGCGCGGAAACTCAGTTTTATCTATTGCTATTTGTGATAGATGCAAAATGAAACGCGCCTATGATGACATTGAATATGACCGGAACATTCCTGGCTTACGGGTGTGTAAATTCGGTTGTAATGATGAGCGAGATCCTTACCGATTGCCCGCGCGGCAACCGGAAAAGATTTCTATCAGGTTCCCAAGACCCGATGCGCCTTTGACTGATTTGAATCAACCGGCCTATCCGTATGGGGGTTTGGTTGATGGGTATGTACCCGACCCAGGACACGGAGATTAAAGATGGCACAACCTAGCGGACCATACACCCCGATACAGCTCTATTACAGCGCTACGGCTACAAATACTCCCACGCCTGCGAATATGGCTTACGGCGAGTTGGCAATTAACATTGCTGACGGAAAACTGTATTACAAAAACGCTAGCAACGCAATTACACTCATTGCTTCAACCGCTGCCGCGTCATTGACTCTGCCGATTTCAGTTTCAAATGGTGGAACGGGTCAAACCAGTTTGACTTCCGGTGCTTTGCTTAAAGGTAACGGTACTTCTGCAGTTACCTATGCTGTTTCGGGCGCTGATTATGCGCCCCCAACTTCAGGAACCTCTTTGCTCTATGCAAACGGTGCGGGCGGATTTTCAAATGTTCCCTCACCTGTAAATGGGTACGTATTGAGCTGGAACGGTTCAACTTATCAGTGGATTGTGGGTGTGCCTTCTGGAACAGCGGCCAATATAGCGGGCGGAACGGCAGGTCAAGTTGTTTATCAATCCGCTTCAAGCACAACGGCGTTTTCATCAGTCGGAAATTCAGGCCAGACATTTGTGTCAGGGGCAACTTCAGCACCTACTTGGATTGATCCGGATCAAGGTACAATTGGTCTAGATTTGACTAATTTAAATGGTGGTTTATCAACTACAAGTGTTTGGAACCCTATATCTTTTAACTGTGGCGGAGCAACATAATGGCAATTCAAATTCAATTTCGTAGAGATACGGCGGCTAACTGGACCTCAGCTAATCCAACTTTACTTGCTGGTGAAATTGGGTATGAAACCGACACTGGAAAATTGAAAATCGGTAATGGTACAAGTGCATGGACTGCTTTGAGCTATGGTCCAACCATTACATCAATTACAACCGGAACCATTTCTGGTGCAGCAATTACTACAAGTACATTAAATAGCACTCCAATTGGTGGAACAACACCAAGTACAGGTGCATTTACTACGGTAACTTTATCCGCAGGTACAAATACTGTACAGCCTATTAAACTTACGTCAGGAACAAACTTAACGACCGCTGTAGCGGGTTCTGTTGAATATGATGGCGTGATACCCTATTTCACTTCAACATCTACACAACGTGGTGTTTTGCTTAATGAGCAGTTTATCTATCAGCAAAGTAATTACACACTAGTTTCACAAACCGCCGCTCAACAGTTGTTCAATGGATCTACGGGCGGGCAAGTGGGTTTGACTGCAGGCGCTTATGCGTTTGAGTGTAATTTTAACCTCTCCTCACTATCAGCAACTTCAGGATCTTTTGGATTTGCGTTAGGTGGAACTGCAACTTTCACACAATATTGGACA
>Ga0214192_1000455_pt1 | contig 25362 bp, 50 predicted proteins | sample TroBogEpilimnion_44_FD_153030 | JGI IMG/M metagenome (GOLD analysis project Ga0214192, IMG submission 153030) | Freshwater microbial communities from Trout Bog Lake, WI - 29JUL2008 epilimnion | ecosystem: Environmental > Aquatic > Freshwater > Lake > Epilimnion/Euphotic zone | place: Trout Bog... | reverse complement strand
TTGACACTTCAATCTTGCATGCAGTAGAAAATATTCAAAATTCTCGTGTGGCCATACAGATTTCGTTTGATTGCGAACCATTTGGCGTTTTTATAAAGGATTAATTATGTTTGTATTATATTGGGCCGCGGCCGGCTTTTGCACAGTATTTGGATGGAATGCAGGTCAAAAAGTCTGGGACCGTTATATTGAACCACCAGCCATAGAACAACCCGCCGACACAGAACGGAAAGAAAAGAATCACTGATCCATTAGTCGATTGGCAAATTGCAATAATGTTTTGTGATGTCTAGCGCCGGTCCAACGACGTCGCATCCATGAATAACTTGAATACCAAAACTCTTCGGCCTCGGGATGACATCCTATTAGGCCTAGATTGCCTTGTATGATGGCCATGGGGTCACCATTGGCATAGGTAGCAATGGTTTTGTATCTGCCGTTACCAACAAAAGCACATCCGTCATACCAAAACATCGTTTCGGGTTTTCCTTGCCAGGTAATTGGCATTTCTTTTGCATGTGGTCTACGTGTATCAGTTCCAGGACGTTTTAGATACTGTACTGCATCTACCCCTTCTAACAGTTTGAAATAGTGCGAACCAGCCCAGTAAGCACCCATGCAAATGCCAAGATACTTTCCGCCCGCCTCAACAAATTGGCGCACACGTCGTTGATTGTTTTTAAGTAGGGTTTTATAAGTATCAGCATCACCAAATCCACCGGGCACTGCAATCATGTCCACATTGTCAAAAAAATTGTCTTCTACGGTGTTTTTACTGAAGATTTTGAAATTGTAATGACTGCCCAAGGCATGCATTATTCCGTTTGCACTTTGAACAGAACACTTGGGATCATAGATAAACAGGGCTATTGTGGGCTTCATGTAACAATATTTATGGTTGCAAATGTTACAGTTTTGCTACCAAAATTCATTGACTTGTCCGAAATATTCATATATAATAACAACATGCTCGAAAATTTCAATCAACTATTTAAGGAAACAACATGGACGTAGATGTAGCAGCATCGGTATTGGCCGGTAGTATTTTGACAGGAATTGCTCTAATTGTGGCAATCATCACAGTTGTTGTAATCAACAATATCATAAGCAAATACTGGAAACCCATTAGATGGATCAGATTTGAAGATGTTCCTCCTCATATCATGAGTCAGGAAGAATATAATCGATCACTGGAACCCAACACAACAGTGGCAAATTCTGCAGTGACTTCAACTTCGGTACAATAAATAAAAGCATAGTCCGGCACAGGATCCGAAAGGACTGCAAAGTAGTATAACCCGGGATTTACCGGTGAACCCATAGGACGCTATGGACTACGGACGTCACGAGGGGGATAACCCTTCATCTCATTTCTGCACAATAATTTTTTCCTATTAGGTCCATAAAAATATATTCAGTAAAAATTGGCAAAAACCTATTATTTTGCTTGACCTAATTGTTAAATACTATTACAATAACAACATTAGTAGAAACACTAATACAGTTTTCAAACAACACATAAAGGAGAAAATTATGAAAACAATCGGCGATAAATTAACTCATTTCGTAGTAACAGGTGTTAAGCCAGGCCAACCAGAAGATGTTTTCTTCAACATTGATGAAACATCATTTGAAGGCAAATGGAAAGTGATTGCTTTCTATCCAAAGGACTTTACTTTTGTATGTCCGACAGAAATCGTAGCATACGATAAACTAAATCAAGACTTCATCGATCGCGATGCAGTATTGCTAACAGGTAGTACAGACAATGAGTTCTGTAAAATCGCATGGCAAAAGTCACATCCAGATCTAGTTAAGATTACACACAATCAATTTGCAGACACACAACGTGGTGAATTGAGTTTGGCAGAACAGTTGGGCGTATTTTATGCTCCAGCAGGTGCCGCACTTCGCGCTACATTCATTGTTGATCCACAAAACGTTATCCAACACGTTACTGTAAACAACTTGGATGTTGGTCGTAGCCCAGAAGAAACTTTGCGTATTCTTGACGCATTGCAAACTGGCGAACTTTGTGCCTGCAACCGTACAGTAGGCGGCGAGACACTATAATGTTATCAGTTCAAAATTCTATATTAGAAAAACTAGGCTATTATAGTGTACCATGTGATGAGTCAAAACTTAGCGATGACCCAACATATCTTATGGCACCTAATGGGTTTAGCCTTACTGAGTTAGAAGTTGAACTGGTTCGTGCCGCTGGCGGTAGTTTTTACAGCGAAGATGATTTGGCACAAAAGACTAATTGGTTTGCACAAACACCTAATGTTAAAGAAGGTGTAGTTATGAACCATAGTTTTATGCTTTATCGTAGAGCTTATGAAGGCGAAGCCAGCGAACAACTATGGCGCATGTCTGCTACTGATCCTAGAATCCATCGTGTATTACAACAAAGACCACGATGGGGTCTAGATATCAGTTTAGAATATATATCAGCAGATGGTACAATGATTGAAATATTGCATTGGGAATATGATAGTGATCAATGGGAACCTATTGAAGAACTTAGACAGATGTATGAACCAAAGATATTGTCCATTGACTGGGAAGCAGGCGCCCGCGAAATGTTGAAAAGAAAAGACGAGTGGCACCATCTAGGGTGGTTCCCTCAAAGCAAATACAAATGTGATTACTTTGGATTTGTACCGGAAAACTTCGGACAGGTACTTTGGAAATAGGAGATATTATGAGTTTTATTGAATCAGTAAAGTCGGCATTGCCCGACTACGCAAAAGATGCTAAGTTGAACATTGATGCAGTACTATTGCGTAGTACACTAGATGCAGATGTTGCTATGGGATGTGCAGTGGCCGCATTGGCCGCAACTGGTAATGGTAAATTGTTGGCTGTGCTATTAGCAGATACTCCTGCATTGGCCGAACCAGCAATGACAGCCGCAAGTATCATGGCACAGAACAATGTATGGTATCCATATGTTGAAATGGCCGACGATGAACAGCTAAAAGGCTTGCCAGCACAGTTACGCATGAACGCTATTGCGAGTCATGGCGGAACTACAAAGGCAAACTTTGAAGCATTCAGTCTTGCCGCAAGCATTGTTGGCAAATGCGAGTTTTGCGTAAAAGCCCATTACGATGGTTTGAAAACTATGGGTTATACTGTTGAACAGTTGAGAGACATCGGACGTATTTCAGCAGTAATGAACTCGGTGGCAAAGGTTCTAAATAGTTAAACTATTTTGGTAAAACTCCGGCCCACTTCGGTGGGCTTTTTCTTTTGACTTTGTGTTGTAATTTTGCTACAATCATGTCATGAGTCACTACCCTACATCATATGGAAACGTTACGGTACCGGCAAGTCCCTGGCAAAATTTATCAAGTGCCAGTGGACAGTACCTTGTTGTCAATAATTCGGTAAGCCCAAATTGGACTTCAAGCCTTAGATTACAGGGCAAGACAGTACAATTGGATGCGGATGCAGACATACTATTTGGAGATGCTAGTCTAATGGAAACACTGAGAGAAATCAAGAGCCAGTTGGGCATACTCACACCAGATCCAAATTTGGAGGCAGAGTTTGAAAAACTTAAGGCCTGTGCACAAGAATATGAGCGATTGCGTCAAAAGTTCCTAGACCAGAAAAAGGTATGGGAAACATTAAAACAACAGATGTTTTGACAACAAATGGCGCAGGTAGTACAATATAAATATTGTAATCAAATAAAATTTTATGACTTCTGTAATTATTGAAACTGCCGATCGAGCGTTGGTTGCTGGTGCTTGGCTTGAACGACAACGTATAAAATACAAACTTATTTGTGTCGGAATACTATCCGCAGATCCCAAATATTATTTTCGATTTGACAATCCGTGCGATGCAATATATTTTAAATTGAAGTGGCAATGATTATACTGATATATCCAAAATATGTGGGTGGTAAATTTATAGCCAATTGTCTTGCACTCAGCCGTCACTGCGTGATACAGAATCGGCAACTTGCAGAAATGGATATGAAACTCAATCACACCAACGAAAAATACTACCAGTTTAAATTAAATGCAGTTATGCAAAGTCTTCCCAAAAAAGACGACATGCAAAACTGGAGCGAATATGAGTTTGGCTGTAATGATCTGTACGGCGTTGACGAAAATTTTTATGAAAACAACAGTATAAAAACTCTGCGTAGCGAAATAGAAAAATTAACCGTATTTGATTTATTAAAAGGCAAACGAGAAAGTTGCCTGATTGCACATGATTACAGAACACTGATGAAATATTTGTTGTTGCATCGTACTGCAAAAATTATAGAATTTTGCAATTTTGATCAATTTAGAGCACAGTCAATGCGATTAAAAGGATCAGTCAAACCAGAAACTTATGAATTTACTCGGCATCATCACTATCAGGATCAAGAGTTTTATCAACTCGAAAGTTTCATGATAGATGTAGACAACACCTTTAGAGACTTTGTGACCTTTTCGGCAATGATGGAAAAATTATACCGATACATGGGATTTGATGATTACCACTCAGAGATACTGTATCCCTTTTATTCCTCTTACATGGAGTTACATCAATGACAATCACTGTACGAGTCGCCTGGCAATCACCTTACGACAATGATCGGGCGTGGAACGACCTATGTGCATGGTCAATAGAACAATTTGGCATGCCCAACACCGAACGATACGCATGGCGTGCCCTGGCGAATCATATGGATTTCGTTTTTGCAGACGAACACGATGCACTCGTATTCCAATTGTATTGTGGATCGAGTGAGCGAGTCAACACAAATCAATTGACAACGGAGTATTTTAGCAAATGGCTATAAGAACAGTATTACATGAATTTAGATTGGGTGATGTAGAAGATCCCGAGATCTATGCCGCACAACCCATATGGGAATGGCAACAAACCGAAGCCGGCCAATGGTGTATGAAGAACTGTGTGCCCGACTCAGTTACTTGGGGCTTGGGTGTTGATCCACACAATTATGGTTATCGAGTTCATGTATATGGTGACATGGCAGAACCGGATTTGACCTATTATCTAGTAAAGTATAAGCGTTTTGAAACAACTTGAATTTTGGCCTCCTCCCGAAGACTGGGCCGAAGTCGTCATACTCTGGGACGACGTGTTGGATGGCCCTAGATATCCTATTAGAAGAATCCTGGACTGGATTGAAACGGCTATAGGCGGTAAATATCATTTGAGTGGCCTAGACGACGTCAAAGGTTTTAGTTTTAGATTTCAAAATCCTGCGGATGCAAGTTATTTTACATTGATGTGGTTATGAAAATATCTGAAGAGCACATCGTAACTGGAACAACTTCTGCAGAGCAATATCGTACAGTACGAGATTTTTTACAGGATGTTTATGATTGGTGTAGGGACAATGGAGTTGAGTATGAATGGCAAGGCGAACACAGTCGCACTCGACAGGGTCGGCAAACTTTTCACTGTGACTTGTATATTGCAGATGACTACCAACGAACCTTATTTGCATTGAGGTGGTCATGACACCACACAAAATTACGTGGATTAGAACTGGAATGCGATTGCGAGCCGATAGCGATCCTGGACTTTGGCCCAGTAATCCTGGGTGGGGTTTAAATGAACGGGACATGGATCCCATACACCATTGGAGCAAAGAAAACGACTGTGGTATACGTACAAGTTTTGATACTTGGCAGTTTCGAACCGATGAAGAGATAACAATGTTTTTGTTGAAGTGGTCCTGACATGATACACATATTTTTTGTAGGGGGCATGTTTGGATCAACTGTTGAATATACTTTAAAATCTTTTACTAAAGAGCATACACCTATCAAGATTGATAACGCCATATATCGAGATGGTTCAATGCATACTTTTGAAAAGGAATTTCATGTTTACGCAGACATAACTCAGAATGAAATCGTTGATTTTTTTATGGATTCAAAGCCCGATGCTATAACCACCATAGTGTATCCATCTCGTCGCTGGAAATTACAAGAAATTTATAATTATCTCGTACCCTATTTTACTTCAGCTGATCGAATAATTTTAATTTATGCGCCTTCTATTAGATCCGCAGAATTGAATATGTTGATGCAGTACCATAAAATAGCAAAAGGTAAATGGAAAAAAGGCATGGATATATTTTTTAGTGATCAAAATGTATCTAAATGGAATCCCAATTATGTAGAATGGAAACAGATGCAAACATGGGAATTGCGAGAATGGTTCAGTTTGTATTATCCGACTTGGGTAAATGAATGGATCGACTCGCCAAATCAAATTCACAATGCTTTGTGCATCCCAAATACTGATATTTTGTTTGATACAAAAAACACACTGAGTAAAATAATTGAATATTGCCAGTTAACCAATGACAAATGCATTGATGAATTTTGCCTTGAATGGGGCAACGCACAGAATTATATTGTAAACGAATTTGATTTACTTGATACTATTGTAAAAAACACCACAGAAAATAACTATACAAGTTGGGACGAAAATCAATTGTGTATTATATCCGAGGCCATTGTACAAAATCGATTGAGAACAATGGGATATGAAATTCGTTGTCATGGATTGGACCGTTTTCCAACTGATTCAATAACTTTATTTTCTCTATTAGAAAAAATATGAGAAACGAATTTAATGAAGCGTGGTACGTGGCCAGTGTTGAAGCACCGGTTCGGGATAGTGTTAGTAAACATGTATATCCGGGTTGGCGACCTTGCATGGAATGGTGTGTGGCGACATTTGGAGGTGGTATAGGAGCCACTGTATCGGGGCCGGGTTGGCGTTTTGTTGGTGAAGGTGTTTTTGAGTTTAAAAACAAACAGGATCGCATGATGTTTTTATTGAGGTGGGCATGAGCGTGACTCAACACATAGACAATTCCATGGTTACTTGGTTGATGTTACAGGCGAGACACAGTCGTGATTGAAATTGTAGTAGAGCATAAACAAGTAAACGAAATACTGTCCATGGTCACAAGTATGCGTGATCGTGGTTGGGTGCAGGGCCAGGACTTTGATTTTACATATCACCCCGCCGAGTACAGATACACCTGGGATCAGACTGCCGAACAACGTACCGTGTTTACATTTTATCGTGAAGAATTGGCCACTATGTTTACATTGACTTACCTATGAGGAAATTTTTAATCATAGACAATTATCAACATTATGAAGTAAATAATAATGAATATATACCCACCAGTGTCTGGGTAACTGACTTTGAGTGGTACAACACCGTGGACACCGAGATAACCGAATGGTTGCTAAAAAATAAATGCATTATGCCCAGCATGATAATTAAATTTCCCAGCGAAGAAGCGTTAACATTATTTTTATTACGATGGCAATAAACGACCTGTACAACGATCACGAACGCAGACTGGACACAGTCATGGGTAGTGCACATTTTTGGGCCGGCATGCGGAAATGCCGAGATGGCGAAGGTAGGCCGCATTGTAAAAGTTTGCGGTTAATGCATCAATGGTTTCTAGAAACTTATGGAATTGAATTACAGTGGTCCAACGAGGAGATAGACACAATCACGCCCGAAGTCAAGATTGTGGACGAAGCGAAGTACCTGATGTTTTTATTAAAGTACACACGATGAAAATCATCAAGTCCGGAAGACTATTCACATTTGGCTGTAGTTTTACTCGCTATCACTGGGCCACCTGGGCTGATATCATGGCCCAAGAATATGACTTTTATGAAAATTGGGGCAATACCGGTGGCGGTAATCAGTTTATCTTTAACAGTCTAATAGAATGCCATCAGCGCCATCATTTTACTTCATCGGATACTGTGGTAATCATGTGGACCAATATCAGCCGCGAAGATAGATATGTACGACGCAGTTGGCTATTGCCCGGCAATATATATTCACAAAACACCTACAGTCCGGAGTTTGTAAAACAGTTTGCTGACACACGCGGTTATTTGATACGTGACTTGGCCACAATCACTGCTGCAAAAGATCTACTGGATTTGTGGCAGGTGAACTATGAGTTTTTGAGCATGGTTCCGGTTGATGCGGCAGACCAGTACAGTCCCAATCGAGCCATTGCCCCCGACGTGCTAGAACTATACTCGGGCACTTTGCAAAAAATCAAACCCAGCATCTACGAAACGGTATTTGACTTCGATTGGCTTCGAAAATTCACTCCAGAAGAACAGGCAGCCTATCGAGACCCCGCAAGATCTGGTCCAGACCGGCATCCCAGACCGCGGGATTATTTGGAATATCTCGGCCAGGTACTTCCAGAATTTGCCATCAGTCCCGAATTACGAATTTGGGCCGAACAACAACAACGCAATGTGTCTGAAAAAATTTATTATAATCGTGTTGCATTAAAACGACTGTGATTTGACATCAAATTCAAAATACTGTATAATATAAATATGTTAAATTCGGAGATTATCAATGTTTGAAGATCCTATGCTGATGTTCTTTTGGTTGTTGTGTACATGGTTGGCGTACAATTGGTATAGTAATAGACGTCAAGAACTTTCACAATTTCAAGATGAACTTCATGCTAGAGTCAATGCCCTGGTGCATCGAGTCAAATCTGAAAAACACAATAACATGGTGTATTGGTTTGATGAAGATGATGACAGTTTTTTAGCCCAAGGACGCAATTTGGTTGAGATTGTAAAAACTCTACAAACTAGATTCCCTGATCATTTGTTCTTTTTGCATTACAATAATAAGGATCACTTGCTTGCTGGGTTAACTGACTGGAAAATTATCCAAGTCAGGCCCGAAGATTTGACCTAAAATGGCGCCTGTGTTATAATTATAACTGTTGAATTAAACGGGATCACGATTATGACAATGCATCTAGAAGGCCCTTGGCTCAGTACCAGCGGTAAACGCAAAGGCAAAATGAAATTTAAAAGTGCAGAACAAAAGCGTGAACACGAGCGTTTACAACGTGAGTGGCAAGAGTTGCTGAAACGTCAAGGTGCCGAACAAGAAGCCAAAAAACAAAGTCGTGCTATGCGAGCACCCGCACTAACTTACAAATTGTCTACTCCCGCAGGTCGTAGTACAGGACATGAAATTGCCAGTCGCGATACCGGACATTCAGGTGCAGTGGCCAGCAAGCCTATACCGCAATACACAGGTACCAAAATACTCGGTATTGGCACAATGCACAAGAGCAACGCTGTTCCGGTTTTCTCCAACGATGAAGCAGTAGAGATAAGTAAGATGAGAAGGGGATAACATGAAGGCGTGGGCAGTTTGAGTAAAGAAGATCTAATTAGAATGTCAGGTGTTGTAGAAGAAGTTCTTCCCAACGCCATGTTTAGAGTTGTGTTGGAAAACCAACATCGGATAATGGCCACAATAGGTGGCAAACTCAGACAAAATAATATACGTATATTATTGGGCGATAGTGTGGAAGTGGAAATGAGCCCATACGATATGAATCGCGGTCGGGTGGTTTATCGAAATAAATAACGTATGAACGACATTAGACAGACCCTAGACCTATTAGAAGCAAAAAATCGAGTTGAATTGACCCAACTCAAATTGCCATATGCAAAAACTGCACTTAGCCCGGTAATGAGCTCGAGCACAATCAATTACCATTATGGTAAATTGTACAAGGCCTATGTTGATAAATTCAACAAAGGTGAAGGCGACGCCAACTTTAACGAAGCCGGCGCATTTTTACACGATATTTTCTTTGTACAATTTCGTAGTCCGGGCACACGTCAACCACACGGAACTATTCTAACAATAATTGAACGCAATCACAAAAGTTTTGCCGATTTCAAGAATCAATTCAAAGAAGAAGCCATGAAATTGCAAGGGTCAAATTGGATCTATCTTTCAAAATCCGGACAGATTAAAACCATAAGAAATCACGCAAAACGCACCGACATAGCACTCTTGGTTGACTGGTGGGAACATGCCTGGGCCCTAGACTATCAAAGTGACAAAGAAAAGTACCTGGACAATATCTGGCGAATAATGGACTGGGACGCAATTAACCGAAGATTATGATCAAAATAACAGAAAACGCAACCGTTAAATTACGAGACATTTTAACCGAAGAAAACAATCCCGACCTTAAACTACGTATATTCGTACAAGGTGGCGGATGCTCGGGCATGAGTTACGGTTTCACCCTAGACGAAGCCGTAAACGAAGATGATTTTACACTGAATGAATCCGGTGTCGAAGTCTTGGTAGACTCCATGAGCATGCAATATCTGTCTGGTGCCACCATTGATTATCGAGACGACATAATGGGCGCCAATTTCAGCATAGACAATCCCAACGCACAAACCACTTGCGGTTGCGGCAGCAGTTTCAACCCCCATTAATTAGCCAAGCAGGCCTTTCCCGATATACTGATAAATAACAGTATATAAGGATTTGGCCCATGACAACTTGGAATTCTCTCAATTACACATCAATTTACCTCGGGTCCGGAGCCGATACCGGAACCGGTGATAATTTATTAACTGCTTTTACCAAAGTAGATAATAACTTTGCCAACATAAATGTGTTTCTGCAGCAGGGCAGTACCAGCACTCAAGCCATGCCTTTGGTAAATGCCAATGTTACCGGCACGCTAAACGCCAATCTCACTGTGGCATCCGGTCCGGTAGTTCTGGCAACATTCTCAAGAACTCAATTGCTAAACAATGGCGCCAATATTGCCAATGTCACTGCCGGAGTTGCTTACAATACCACTACCAATGTTCCGGTGTATTTTAACGGCACAAATTGGGTATTCTTTTCTAATAATGCAGTGATATAATGTCATTAACCTGGATAACCGCACAGTCTGACATAGCAAACTTGGTTGTGGGTTTGCCAGTTTTCATCGAAGTACAGGCTCTCAACACTGCCAACGATGGTGCCACACTATCCTATCAATTGATTGGTGGAAGTTTACCGCCCGGTATGACTTTATCTAGCAGCGGAGTTATATCTGGAACACCAACTTACAGCACCCCAAGCGACAATTATTTCTTATCTCGCACTTATAATTTTATTATTAGAGTACGCAGTTCAGATGGTGCAACACACATTGACGGTGCTTTCAGCATATATTTGACCAATCGAGTAAATTCAGATTTTACATGGATTACACCGGCAGGTAATTTGGGAACAGTTCCCAGTGGTGAATTTTATAAATTGCCATTACAGGTGACAGAAACTCTAGCAAACACAGCGGTTACGTTCAGTTTCTTGTCAGGCCAGTTACCGCCCGGCATGCAGGTGGCCAGCTCTGGGTACTTGCAAGGAGTACCCACATTATCTAATGCAACATCTGTGAACAAGTCTGAAACATACGATTTCAGTATACGTGCCACCAACAGTGTCGGACATGTTCGTGATCAGTCGTTTAGTTTAAACGTCACAAATGTATACGGACCAATCATACAACCCACAACCGGTCTTGTAACCAGTTTAGGCACTGTGTTCGATGGTACATACTACAGTCAACAGTTGACCGTGAACGAATTGAACGCTAATGTCAATATCACCTGGAGCAATATAGGTGTATTACCACCAGGAATAACTTTATCCAGTACCGGTGTATTAAATGGATATATACAACCAGCCTACATTGTTGGTGCATTTGGTCCTGCTGGGTTTGATGGTGATCAAGCAGCCGCTGGCGGTAGCGGAGCAATACTGCAATATGCCGAATACGACGATTCGCCGTACGATTTTAATCAAGTGAGCCAATCAGTCAGTTACAGTTTCACTATACAGGCCTATGATGGTGCCAACTATGACTTGCAAGAATACACACTGAATGTCGTTAGTCGTAGCGGATACACCGCAGACAATCTAAATGTAACTGTAGATAATACCAATTTGACCATTGACATAGAAAACGAATATATTCCAGTATTGCTAAATGCCAATGTAACGGTGTTGCCTGAAGGACGTGCTGGTAGTAATTATGCATATCAATTCCAAGGATATGATTTTAATGGCGACACCATTATCTACAGTTTGTCTAGTACCACTGGCACATTTGACGCTCAGGTCACCAATGTTGATGACGGATTTGACTATGGTGGAACTGGAACAGAAGGCAGCGGCACCGAAGATAAAAATCCCGTAGACGAAGGACGCGGCGGAGTTGGTTATTCTTCGTACAATTCAGGGCAGAGTTCAACTACCAATTTGCCGGGTCTAACTCTGGATGCAGCCACTGGATGGTTGTACGGTAAATTGAATCCGCAAAGTTCGGCGTATGCTGCTTATGAGTTCGGAGTTGTATTGAGCAAAACTGCTGGTAATGTGGTTTATTCAAGCAATCCAGTGTACTTTACTCTTCCAGTATTGGGCAGTATTAACGATACCATTACCTGGATCACGCCTACTGACTTGGGCACAATCAACAACGGACAAGTAAGCGAATTGGCCATAGTTGCCAACAGCCTGGACAATAAAACCTTGGTATACAGTTTGGTAGATCAAGCCAATGTTGCAGTGCGTTTGCCACAAGGATTAGAACTATTGCCCAGTGGAGAAATATCAGGACGGGTCAGTTTTGAAGCATTCAGTATAGACGACTACACAACCACATTTGATGGTGGCGCATTGACAATTGATCGAACTTATAAATTCACAGCACAGGCAGTCAGCACCGACGGATCAATCAGTTCTCGTCAGACATTCTCACTGACACTGGATATTGTTGACATTGAACCGTATGATAATTTATATCTTAGAGCATTGCCTAAACCAGCACAACGACAAACTTGGAATTCAATCGTATCCAACACAGAAATTTTTGTACCTGATTTGATTTATAGACCTGATGATCCTTGGTTTGGTGTTACTAAAAATATTGATATGTTGTTTTTGCCTGGGTTGAATCCCAAGGATCTTGCTACCTATGCCAATGCCATAATGCAAAATCATTATACCAAAACTTATCAATTTGGCGATATAGCTACCGCTGTGGTACTAAATGAAAATTACGCAGTAAAATACGAAGTGGTTTACGTCAACGTGATTGATCCCGAGCTAAACAGCAGCGGCATTGGACCGGGCCTAGAAATCAATTTGACTGATCGTATTGCCAATCCTTATATAGATGCCAACGGCAATCAATTTCGAATCGTTTATCCAAATACCAGCCAAGACATGATCACTCGACTGGTTGATGGAGTTGGCTATTATGATCAAAGCAGTTTACCGCCTTGGATGACCAGTAACCAATTGGGCACCACCAGTGGCACATTTAGTACACCACTAGGATTTACTCGTGCAGTGGTATTGGCCTATACCAAACCCAATGCCAGCAAATTGATTGCTTATAGACTGAACAATTCTGGCGTCAATTTCGGCACAATAGAATTCACAGTTGATAGATATCTACTAGATGATTATTATACCACCAACTTTGATACCACAACTGATACTTACATTTCCGGTCGAGAAACCACATTCGATTCACTACCAAATCTAAATGTTGGAGCCATTGTGGCCAAGGTTGATTATGCAGTCACTGTACCATTTGATCAAATCAATGGACGACCTTACAGTTACATTGTGGCTGCTGGTGGAATTGATGGTGTGCCTGATTTCCAAGCCGGCGACACCTTGATATTTGCCAAACAAGAAAACTTTTTAAATCCTGGCCCATTTAACGGCTGGGTCAATTACACTGATGCGTTTATTGGCGACAACACTGCCACTGGGTCAAACGGATACAGTTCCGAGGGATTTGATGAATACTCTTTAATACCGGGATTTTTGGAAAAAGCACAAGGCGCAAGTTCGGTGAACCAACGTGGTGGAGTCTGGCAGATCAATATATCTGCAGACAACATTGTTACTCTGTCTCCCATATTGGAAATATTACCAAATCAAAAGGTACAGGTCCTGTTTGGCAACACCTATGGTGGCGCCATCCTGTATTATGATCAAACACTCAGTCCTGGACAAACAGTGCCATTTTACAATGTATTCAAATTTTCAACCGGCTTTGTGGTTGCACCAACCACATTCAACGGACACAGTACTAGATTCTTCAGTTACCGAGATAGTTACTATACCCCTAACAGCAATGATAAATATGTTAAATTCCCACAATATGGAGTGTTTAACTAATGGCATCGCTGATCAATCCAACAAATATAGATATAACTTACCCAATTGCCGGGCAAGATAACGACACGCAGGGTTTTAGAACCAACTTTCAAAATATACAAAATAACTTTTTAACTGCGGCTTCTGAAATAACCACACTGCAATCAAATACCAGCGCAATTGTGGCCAATGTCACAATTTTACAAACTGGCGGATTGACCACTGCCAACTCGCTTACTGCCAACACTATCACTTTAAATAACGTGATACAATTTGCAAATCTTACTACCACTCAGATCAACAGCATTGCAACCCCCGCAAGAGGAATGACTGCATACAATTACAGTACTGGAAATATACAGGTATATAACGGTTCCAAATGGGCCAATGTTACGCTGAGTTAAATACATAATAACAGGATAAAAAATGTCAAGCAATATTAACCCATACAACGTAGACGGCACTTTTCCCATAGCAGGACAGGACAATTCGTCACAAGGTTTTCGTAACAATTTTACGAATATACAAAACAACTTCATTTATGCCGAAAACGAAATCAGTGACCTACAGGCCAAATCTGTAGTGACCAGTGCTCTCAATGGACAAAGTATCAGCAATGACATGGCCGGCACACAACTACGCCGCCCACAATTGGCAGCATGGACACAGACTCTACTAGATAACGGTGTTGCTAGTGGTGCAGTTGTGCTAGATTTCAATCAGGCCAATTTTCAAAAGATAACACCATCTGGTTCAATTACTATTAGTTTTATTAATTGGCCTACCAGCACTGGTACTGGCGCTTTGGGATACGGAGTCATGCGAGTATGGATTGTGGTTACCAATTCCGCATACACATTGACATTGCCAAGTGCAGTTGACATTGCAGTGGGCGATATTGCCGGTTACAATGCTGCCACACGAACAATCACATTTGATGTTGCTGGAAATTATATATTTGATTTTTCCAGTATTGATGGCGGCACAGACTATCAGATTTTTGATGTTACACGCAATCGAGCCAGTTTTAGAGACCCCAACTTTTATTTCAATAATTCGGTAGTGCCCACACTGTTGGTTGGATATGGAACACTATATCCGTTAGCACTGTCCTTCGAGCAAGGCGAAGACCGTGTGAGTGCGTTTGGCAGTTATAATGCAGTTGCAGTCGGTAATTTGACCGTGGCCAATGTTGCGCATACCGCCATTGACAATGGCAACCAAATGGGAGGATTTACTGCTACCGGTATACAGGGAAATGCCCTAACTGGTTTCACTACCGGAGTACATGCCAATGACATGATTGGTTACTTCAATGGGTTATCGTACACCGGATACAGTAATCTGGCTGGCAACACTTTTCAAAATGCCGCCAGCGTGACTATATTTGCCAAAGGCGCCAATGTTGCCTATGGGTTGGGCGGAAATGTTTTAATAACTACAGCTCGTGATGGCAGCAATGCATCGCAAAATCTCTATCCCGGGCTAAGTGTAGAAAACGATCAAAGCACACACGTGTACGGAAATCTTTATACACAGAGCGGTATAATTGAAAGTGCCACCTATTTGGTATTCCTTTCCGCAGCCGGCGGAAGTTTTGTTGCCAATTCGGCAATAAGCACCTTAATAATTGATAGTTCAACCAGCTCGGGTGGCAGTATTGCATATGCAAACATACAACTGCCTTCAAATCCAGTGGATCGTCAGACTATCAAGATCACATCAGTGGCACCAATTACCACTGCCAACATCTGGGCACCAAACCTAAATGCTGTAAAATATATACCAACCAACAAGTTTCAATCTGGTAACGTGGCAACCAAGTTGACTTATTTCCAAAGTGCCAGCACTTGGTATGTAGCCTAAATCATTGACCGGGGGCCAGTGTTTAATATATAATACAGTATATGTTACATCCACTTACTCCCGACTTATCTAAACTGAGTTTAGAAGAACTCAACACCAAGTATTCAGATCTAGTCAAACGACATTCAACTGCATTTAGATGGGGCAAGGCCGATATGGTACAACAATTGGTTTTGCTGATACAGGATTATCGTGCAGAAATCGATCGCCGTGCACAAAAACAATTGGAAGAATTGCAAGCACAACTAGAAAAATCTGGTGGATCTAAAAAATTCAATGACATAATTGATATTCAATGAACTACGATCCTTACGGACAAGCCTACACCGATACTCGAGAACTTTGCGACTTACTTTACCAAAATCCTGAATTGGACTTGTCACGGTTCAAGGTTGTAGACAGTTTGCCTTACAACACCGCGGTCATGCAAACATTCAGCGGGTTCCCACAGCTGACCCAATATGTTATTCCGCAAGAAGAGATCCCTGTGGAATTATTTCATTGGTCACAACAACAGACGTGGTATATGCCACAAGAATATCTTGACATGGACATAGCACAATGGATTTTGGATCAATGTCAAACCGAACCCGAATTGCAACGTGTTGGTGAAGAACTGTTGTTGTATCAAGAACGTGAGGCCTTCAATCTATTACGCTATCTAAAATATTTTGTAGATACCATGCGCTTAAATCGTGTGGTCTGGGGACTGGGTCGTGGATCCAGTGTGGCCAGTTATGTTTTGTATCTTATCGGAGTACACAAAATCAACTGCATTTACTATGATTTGCCAATAGAAGAGTTTTTAAAATGAGCAGTATTTTTACAAATAAATACCTATAACACAGGAGTCGTAATGACAAAACTATATAAAACAGCTCGCGGCAAAAGTATTGACATGGATCGAGTAAAATTGACCAATGAACAGGCCATTGCAGTGGGAAACATGCGAGTCAATGCTCGTGGGGATGTATTGGGATCGGGCAAAAAAGTTGCTACCGGTAGAAATACGGTAATGGATCAAGTGTATGCAGTTCCAAATGCTCCCATGCCGGCTTACAGCCCGAATGCTCCGGCTGCATTTGCACAACAACAGGCCTTGGTTGAAGCCAGTAATGCACAAAAATTAAGCGAATTGGCCAACAATCTAACAGTTCCGCTAACACCCAGCACAATCGAAACTCCGCAAACTCAACCAGCTGCACGTGGCAGCCTGGCCAGCAGTGTGGCTAAATCGGCCACAGTCACACAAGAACCAGCACCAAATCCTAAAACACAAAAACCTGCAGGACCATCAAGAATTTAAAAATGTTAAATGCTATCAAAATTAAAAGTATCAAATCACTAAGCGACCATGTGTTGGTTTCTGATATGAATTTTCGAGAAAGAATTACCACCAGCGGTATTTTATTGTTAAACGATGACGGTAGAACTGCCGGTATTCGACCCAGATGGGCACAGGTGTATGCCGTTGGCCCCGATCAAGAAGATATCACAGTTGGTCAATGGATTTTGGTCGCACACGGTCGTTGGACTCGTGGGGTCAAAATTGAAGATGCCACTGGCGAACATGTTATTCGTAGAATTGACCCCAATGATATCTTGTTAATTTCCGACGAAGCACCTGCCGGCGATGACACAGTCAGCACTGCCGAATTGGTTGACAGTCGAGATCGTTGGTAAAATGGGATTTCACCAAAGACACAGTGTAGTTGACATAATCCGTCAACTACGATCCTGTGCATACGACATGAATGATATGCGACTGGATGGATTTGTCCAATGGGGTTGCAAACAAGATTTATATCGTGTAAAATTCGTACTTGATGAATTATTAGAACGTGGACCCAAATTTAGCCCTGAACCAGACTGGCTCGAGGAACAAGAGCAAGAACGAGTAATAAGGATATTAAAAAATGAGTAAAGGATCGGCGCCGCGACCACTGAGCGTGGATACAAAAACATTTGATAACAACTGGGATGCAATCTTTGGTAAGAAAAAGCGAATCAAAGATGTTACTGGTGTGTATAACGAAGAACGTTTGGTATCAAATCAAGATAAAAAATCTTTAGCCAAGGAAAAGAAAAATGCAAGTAAGAGTAAATGAAGATCAAGGCAACGTTGGCAGTTGCGGATGTGGCCGTAGCCCAACAGGTAAATGTTGCGGTTGGCACGGTCTCTCAGAAGATGCTTATCGAGAAGAACTGGCACGTTACGAAGATCGCGAAAATAAAAATACCACGGTTCTCAATGAATCCAAACAGTAACTGCAGATGTCGCAAATGTCTTGAAGGTGCAGTTGACAACAACGGTTTACCTGTGTTATTATCTACATTTGTAGTTTGTGCTATATGCGGAAACAAAAGATGCCCCAAGGCCACAGATCATGCCTTGGATTGTACCAACAGTAATGCACCCGGCCAAAAAGGCAGTGTGTGGGAAAATTATAAAATATGAAGAAAATTTGGACCGAAGAATATCGACCACGAACTGTGGATGAATATGTGTTTACTGATCCCAAGAATCGACAATTGGTAGAAAGTTGGATCAAGAACCGTTACATTCCGCACATACTGCTGAGTGGCAGTCCCGGCACCGGTAAAACCACATTGGCAAAGGTTCTTATTAATGAACTTGAAATCGAACCATACGATGTCATGGAAGCAAACGGCAGTAAAGAAGCACGTAAAATCGATTGGATTGACTCGGTTATTTCATTTTGTCAAACCATGCCATTTGGTCAATTCAAGGTTATTCTAATAGACGAAGCCGATTACATGAACATCAACAGTGTGCAACCAGCACTTCGCGGGCTCATGGAAGAATATGCAGAAAATGTAAGATTTATATTGACTTGTAATTATCCAAACAAGATAATGCCGGCACTACGCAGTAGATGTGGGCAAGGCAGTATTCATATCAGCAAACCCGAAATGAGTGATTTTTTCAATAGGGTAAAAAACATCTTGACCAAAGAAAAAATCAAATTTGAAGAAGAAATCTTGGCCGAGCATGTGGCTGCCACCTATCCTGATCTACGCAGTTGTTTACATTCATTACAAAGGAATTCAGTTACTGGCACACTGTTACATCCCAGTGACGAAACCGAAGCTGCCAAAGATTGGAAACTGGATGCCATTGATTTATTTAAATCGGGTCGAATCCGAGAAGCGCGACAATTGATTTGCAGTCAAGCCGCCAGCGAAGACATGGACACTGTGTTTCGCTGGTTGTACGACAACTTGGAGGTTTGGAGCACCGATCCAGAAAAACAAGACGAAGCAATATTGGCCATTAGACGTGGATTGGTAAATGTGCCAATTGTGACTGATCAAGAAATTAACCTTAGCGCAACCTTAATCGAACTTACAGCATTATCATTATGAAAATCCGAGACATACACTTATTGGCCTTTTATGTTACCAAACCACGCAATCCTAAGATGACACATATCAAGGGCTACATGCTGGATCCTGCTAATCATCAATACGATGAACGCATTGAATTTACCAAGGGACTTAATGGTAAAGATCAAAGTTATGCCAAAGTAATTTTGAATTTAAATCAAAAAAAGGTTGTAAAAAACTCTTGGAACACTGATAGAACATTTGATGATTATTTCAAGTACTTTTTACAAGCATATCCTGAATATATTATCAATGTAATGGGACAACTAGACATGCAGTATCTTGAACAGTTTATTCCCAAAGAAGATGCCAAATCTGACGTCACCGACGTTGAAGAAAAAGACGTTGCCAGTGAGCCCGCAGTTACCGAGTAAGACATTTTGTATTCTGCCCTGGATACATTTTTTTCATAATCCTGCAGGCCGAATCGCGCCCTGTTGCAGTGCCGGGGGCGGTAACCGATTTGGTAACATAAAAGATTTCTCCTCAGCACAAGAAATAGCAAACACTGCGGCAATGAAATCGGTTAGACGCGAAATGTTGGCGGGCCAGGAACCAGAATCCTGTCGCGGTTGCTATAACGAAGAACGTCTAGGCGCATACAGTTTTAGAACCAATAAAAATACCGATATGCAATATATCAATGTTGATCAGTTGTTGTCTGACACTCATGCGGATGGCACCCTTGACAATTTTCGCATGCAGTACTGGGACGCCAGATTCAGCAACATTTGCAATCTAAAGTGTCGTATGTGCGGTCCCGAATACAGTCATACTTGGGCTGAAGAATTAAAAACAAAACCCTATGTTATCCATGCTCATCCCAACAGCACATGGCAACAGATAATAGCACGTTACGGTGATCTCAGCCAACTGCGAGAAGTTTACTTTGCTGGTGGTGAAGCATTGTTCCAACCAGAACACTGGCAGATGCTGGAACATCTAAGTGAACTAAACAAACACAATGTGGCAGTCACTTACACTACCAATTTAACAAAATTAAGTCACGGACGACACCGTATAGAAGATTACTTAAATAAATTTACCAATATGTTGTTTATTGTGAGCCTAGATGGAGTAGGTAAAACCATAGAATACATACGTCACGGAGTCAAGTGGAACGAATTAACTGCAAATTTACACACCATCAAACAGTTTGATCATGTGAAGGTAAAATTCAATATTGTTGTCACTGTGTATAATATTTTAAATCTATCAGATGTCATTGATTTTGCGGTGGCACACTCTACAGCATTTAATCCTATAGATCTGTTTGTGGCCTACAATCCCGAATTCAGCATAACCAATTTGCCTCTAGAATTAAAACAATTGGCCGAATCAAGATTACGCAATAACCAACATTACGAAAAATATCAAGACCGAATTGATGCAGTGGTCAACAGCATGAATCAGAATCCGGTGGCCACATGGCAATTGGTCGTGTCAGAAACTGATAAGTTGGATCGACTAAGACAGGAAAACATATTCGATATAGTTCCAGAATTTCAAGAACATTGGCATGAAAAAATTTAAATTAAGCGAAAGCGGTGCACGCGGTTGGTTCATTGGCGACTTTGACCAAGCGGTAGTTAGAACCAAGGACTTTGAAGTGTGCTATCAAGAAAACAGCGAACTTGAAGATTCACAGCCGCACTATCACAAAGTCATAACCGAAATACAATTGATTGTTCGCGGACATTTACGTGTGAATGGTGTAGATTTTTTACCGGGTGATATTTGTTATTTAGAGCCCGGAGAACACTATCACAGTGAGTTTGTTGAGCCCACTGATGTGGTTGCAATAAAGTTTCCCAGTGTACCTGGGGATAAATATCTACTATGAGCATGTATGATATGTATAAGCAAAAGAAGAAACGGACAGTAGATCCCAATGCTCCGCCTCGTCCCAATTTGCTTAACCATGAAAAACGCCTAAAAGATGTTGTTCTTACTGCACAACAACAGAGCGATCTAGTGTTGCAATTACGCAACAGAATTGACGAACTAGAGCGAAAACAACGGGCTCAAACCCAGTATCTAAGCACCCTACACAATACCATTTCCCGCTTGACCAAGAATGGCTAATCTGCTATAATTGTAGCATTAGTTGTTAAAGGTGGTGAAATGGCAAATCGTTATAATACTCGTAGTGCACTTGCGGCAGCTGTTTATGCGTTTGAACAAAACAATGAATACATTCTTAAGGAACCTCAACTCGATCCCGACAACGGTGTGGTACTGAATTATCCCAACAAAACCATAGTTTACAATTATTTTGCCAACGATCCTGATCCACAAGTGCCTTGCGGCATATCACCCGGTGATCTTGAAGTGGCAGATCAGCTAAAAGATTATTTGCAACAGGCCGCAATAATGCAGGCGTTACAGAGTAGTGATGGGCAAGTAAATGAGTTTTTAAATTCAGTCAATCAAATTTTAGAAAAAAAAGAAGTGCCTGCACGCGACATTGGCATATTGATCTGGGCTCCAAAATTGGCCTTGGATCATCAAGCACAAGAAAAAGCACGTGTTGCTATTAGCAATCTCGGAAGCACTTCGCAGTATCTTGCTCGAATTGGTGACAAAATTGAATTGCACTTTACCTTGATTGACAAGAGATTTATCAAAAATGCTGAGTGTTATCTGGTGCAAGGACATGACGAACACGGTAATTTGGTCAGTTACTGGGCAAGAGAAGAAAGAAAAATCTTCAACAATGTCAAGATAACTGCCAAAGTAAAAGGTCACAGACATGACAAATATCGTAATGCCAAGTTCACCATGATTAACTTTGTCAAGGCAGTGACAATTTAATAAGAGAAATCAAAAAAAAAATTATGAAAAAACAAAAAGCACCAGTGGAGCCTGTTGTACATTTAGATAAATTGGGCAAGACTGTTGAAGTTGGATCGGTTGTGGCTTTTCCTGCGTACAATACGTTAGAAATTGGTGTTGTTGAAAAAGCCACTGCTAAAATGGTCCATATACAGAAACTACCTAGAGACAAATGGCGGAATATTTACAAAAAATACAGTCACGATATTGTGATTGTAAATGACGCCGACGTTACCCTGTATGTTTTAAAGAACAGTTAATATGAGTTATATTGCCGACAGTCGAGATCAAATTCGTTTGCCCAACCAACCCGGATTACTGGAATGGTTGCAAGAACACTACCCACACAGTCGTTACAGATTGGTAACCGACAACACTGATAATTGTCAGGATTCAAATGTTTAGTATATTTTTAGACCTAATGAATATTCTAATGATAGGATATTTTGTGGTCATTGCGGTGATGTTGATAAAAATCAATATTCAGGAACGTATGAGTCGCGGGCGCACACGTACTCAAGCCATAATGGATATATTCAAAGATATTTTTTACATACAAAGGATTGGCAAGTAATGGCATTCAAAGTAGTAAAACAAGACGATCCCGGCTATACAGTGTCGGATGGCTTGCTGGTGGGCAATAGAGCCTTTCTTGAAATTGACGCAGAATGTCCTGATCGTGTTCGAAGAATAATTCAAGAATCACTTAATCAGGGATGGATTCGAATGAATGTGACATTCACTGAGGAGGAGTATACATGGCTGATGCTGCAGGAATAGAAAATACCATTACGTTTTTAACAAACGAAAACAACGAACCCGAAGAATGGTTGCGTATTGGACCAGATGGGTTTTATGTTCGTGGCAAAAAACTCGAACAGGATGACCGAGAAGCAAGAGAAGTGTATAATAGTTTTACGCAATGGTTGGCATGGTGGCAACTGAATCACGTAGAATGATAATTTAGGAATTGAACATGATTACAATGAAACAGTGGTTAGAGTTAACCAATTATCGAATCACAGAAGGTGAACGTTATTTGTGGGACTGCTACGGCAAGGATACATGTATGTTATCCAGTTGGAATGGCATACATGGACGAGGTGGATACAGCACCGACATTGTATTTGATACAAAAACGCAAACAGTATATGAAGTTGCGGCGCATGACTTTACCAACGATCGTGCGTATCGAATGATCAATCCCATGTACGCAAAGGCACATACCAAAGAGGCTGCCACACGTGGTGTTGACATGAACATAGCGTGGGATGGGGTTGACTACACAGACCTAGACGTTGAAGAAGACTTTGTGGAAAAGACCACTGCTATTGTTAATGGGCAAGATTACGATACACGAGTCATGATACAACTAGATCTTGACAGTGAATTAGAAATGGCGATTTATCGTAATGCACATCAACTAGATATTACTGTAAATGACTATATCGAACGTGCACTAAAGGCGCTAATAGAAAAACATCAAAAAGACATTCCCACACTTACTAAACAAACGTGGACTGTGGATGTACAACAAGATGCCAACGGTGATGCTGTTATACAGTTTCCTGATGATGCCTTGAAGGCAGCAGGCTGGAAAGAAGGCGACACCATCGATTGGAAAAGTAATGGTGATGGATCTTATACATTAACAAAGGTGTGATATGACTGAAGAAATTAAAAATGCCGAACATGAAAAACTGTTAGAAGTATTAAAGTTTACTCCAAGAACCTACAAGATAAGTCTATGGGGCTATGGTGGTGAAAAGGTTATGGGCACCGTGGATCGTAAAATTTACGATTACTTTAAAAGTCGTAGACTAGATCTCAGCGACTATGCTTGGGATAGTGACTATGCTGAAGAACACAACATACCTGAAGAATTTCAACCATTCCCACCAGGCTCGTGGTACGAGGGAGATAATTTAGCACATGCCTGTGGTGTCAATAGAGATGCTGGTACTATACAGATCGAAGACGAAACAGGTGAAACAGTTTACGAACGACAACTGGATGGCTTGACTGGATTCAATGAAGAAGATCCCGAGCCCGAATTTGATTGTAATGACGAAGTATGGATTGACCAAGAAGAAGCAGGCACTGTGATATTCTTGGGCGACAGTAGTGAAAAAGGCATATTCTTTGAAGGCAATATTGAACTAACACAACCATTTGACATCACCAAACTAACATTGGGCTACGATGAAATTGATGGTGAACCTATCATTAACTCGGTATTGTATGATGGCGAAGGAATTGAGAACTGGGGTGGTAGCACAAATGGCAAGAGTAGCACCTTTGGCTTTTACATTGCCGGAAGCAAACGAGACCATAAAGGTTGGGAAAAGTATTCAAACATGGATGACATTGAATATCCAATGACCGAATGGTTCCCTAAGAAAATTAAACCAGCACGTGTGGGCAACTACATGATCAAAGAAACTGGTAAAGCGGCATGGGAGCATCACGCAAAGTGGACTGGAGAAAAGTGGACCAACGTATACAATGATGAAGAAGTCAAAATTAAAGCGTGGCAGGGCCTAGCAGTAGATCCCGATACAATTTAACCAAAGGAAACATTATGATTAAATTCTCACCAGACCGTGAAGACAGTGCAGTAGAGCGTATTGAATTTACCAAAGCAGGCAAGACCATTACGTTTGTAAATCGATTTGACACCTATGCAGTTTATTCCAATCCGGAAGATTGGGATGAAACTGAAGACGCATGGGTCGAATACAATCCCGACAGTGAAGAGGGCATTCATACCGGAGTGTTTGGTTGGGTAGATGAAGATGAAGGCGAACGCATTGAATGGGACATTGAAGGCGATCTCACTAAAGATGAAAAAGCCGAACTAATAGAATCATTCCAAACGGATTATGAATATGGTCCCGAACAATTGGGTTGGGAATGGAGTGATAGGGATTTAATTTTTTATGGGCCTATTAGTATAGAAGAAGACGAATGAAAGAAAGTGTAATATTGGTGGATGCAGATGGAGTTCTTTTAAACTGGGAATATGCGTTTGCCATATGGATGGATCAACACGGATTCAATAAAATTCCCGGTGGCGAACTTGATTACGACATTGGTGTTCGCTATGGTATCAGTCACGAACAAGGTCGCAAACTGATCAAGATGTTCAATGAGTCGGCCGCGATTGGATTCTTAGCGCCCTTGCGT
>Ga0214192_1000454_pt1 | contig 25422 bp, 15 predicted proteins | sample TroBogEpilimnion_44_FD_153030 | JGI IMG/M metagenome (GOLD analysis project Ga0214192, IMG submission 153030) | Freshwater microbial communities from Trout Bog Lake, WI - 29JUL2008 epilimnion | ecosystem: Environmental > Aquatic > Freshwater > Lake > Epilimnion/Euphotic zone | place: Trout Bog... | reverse complement strand
TCGGCAAATTCCCTGGCATCATCCTTCAATTCGAGCGTGATCTGGGTGCCGCGCGGCAAATCAGCTGCAGGCGCCAGTTCATAGCCGCCCATGCCTTCGCTGGTCCATTGCCAGCCTTGTTCTGCAGGCTCAAAGGAACGGCTGAGCACCGTCACTTTTTTCGCCACCATGAATGCCGAATAAAAACCCACGCCAAACTGGCCGATCAATCCGACGTCCGGCTTCTTTTCCTCGGAAAGCTGCTTGAGAAACGCCTTGGTGCCGGAGTGGGCGATGGTGCCCAGGTTCTCGACCAATTCACCATGGGTCATGCCCAGTCCCGTGTCGGTGATGGTGACGGTGCCCGCCTTGTCATCCGTGGTGATGCGGATGGCGGGTGCGATGTCCGATTGATAAACGCCGCTGCTGGAGGATTGTTTGAATCGGAGTTTTTCACAAGCATCGGAGGCATTGGAAATCAATTCGCGAACGAAGATTTCTTTGTCGGTATAAAGTGAATGAATGACGATATTCAGCAGCTGCTGAATTTCCGCCTGAAAACTATGTGTCTCGGTTTTGCTCATAAGAACTAATCATTGGATCAAGTCGGGGGAATCGTCAAGGGGGGTAAAGGACTTATGGCGATAAACTGGCCAGGCTCGTGGATCCGTCCATAAACAAGCTTTTCTTTTACCAACGGAATTGTATATAGGCCGGATTTGAACCAGACTAAAACCCGAATTGCTCTTGATCAGAGCTGGCATCGTCAAATCAAATTAAAAAAACCTGAATCATCTAGCAATTAGGGAAGTCTGGATCGAATTGGGAAGAAGTTTAATTCTATCGGCAAGCTTTTTAGGAATCGTTTCTGTCACGCGAAGATTGACTCGTATAACTAAAACGTCGCCTTGTTTAATTTGTTCCTCAATACGAATGATGATCGGGTAGCCAATTCGCCTGGTGCCCTTGGGCCACAAATGCAAATAATTTCCAGCCTCCTCAATGTTCAAAAATCGCAAGAGCTTGGGGACTGGAATTGAGAACGAGTTTCGCTGTTCTTGGAGGTGGAGGCGGTTTAACGAAAATTGTGCTCCACTTCTTTCGAGAAACAGGGCGATCAAACCGTAATAGAGCATCGGGCTCTCATTAAACGAAAGGGCAACTTTGCCTTCCCTCATCATCGACGTGCACTGGATTCTTAGTTCCAAAGGTTCAAAGGATGAGAATAAGTCCATGGGCTTTAGTTCATACGGATCTAGGCTGTCACAAAAACGCTGGTATCGGCAAAAATTTTCATCCATGCCGATTTAGTTTTTCTATTTGCCCTAAATTCTGCTTGTGACGTTCTTTCCTTAGATTTTCAATAAGGTCATACACAACCTCGTCGTCCAAAGTATGTCCGCCTTCAGCGATAAACACCAGCGCCTTGCCCTTTCGAACAAAACCGCTCGATTTCTAAGTTGGAGTCAGGGTTACCGAAGATCCTGCCTTAGAAGCTGTCGTTTCTTTCATGCCGTTCAATCATGCTTTATCGCCCGCGCCCGATTTTCCAGAGATTCAGCTCCGGCATCGTCCCCCAGCTTGCGCAACTGGGCGGCGCGGGTTTCGAGCAACCGCGCCACAGCCGGGGAATTTTCTCCGAGGATGGACCCAGTGTTCACGATTTGTCGTGCGTAGATGCGATCAAGATCCTTGTCGTGCCCCAGTTTAAGGTAAGCCTTGGCCAACCCATCCAGGACGGAGGCTAGCATGACTCCTTTGACCTGTGTTTTATCGTCCCGCTCCAGTTGACGCTCCAGCAACGGCAGTGCGGCTTCGGGATGCCCGGCATCCAATAGCAATTGGCTCGTGCTGGTAAGGGTTTGATCCACTTCGCGACTGTCCGGACCGTAGGTTTTATCATTTGTCTCGAGTAGGATGTGGATTGTCTCCCCGGCTTCCTCATGGCGGCCTGCGGACTCCAGTGCCTTGAGCACGGGTTCGCCCACCATGTCGAGCGCCTTGCCAGCCAGGTCAATTTTGGTGCTTTTTGTTGTACTTAGGAATTGGATGAGGTGTAGAAGAACGGTTTTTGAAAAATCGAGTCTGCCGCCTTGGATCTCCTGGTTGCATATCTGAAACATAATTTTGGGAAATCCATCAAAACTCCGGATCGCCGCATCATCCACTAGTTCCAGAATGTGCTTCTCACATTTCTCAAGATCCGACAGCCGATGGTCGTTGATATAGACGGCGTCCAGAAACGAAACCGCAGTCAGGGCCAGTTCTGGAAAAGTGCGTTGCCGGTACTTCAAGAAAGAACGCCCGGTCAGGGCCGGGTCCATGCGTTGGCGGGAAACCACCTTCAGCCTTGGGTTCAGGTATTGATCCAGCGTCTTCGTAAGAATGGCCTCCGCCTTTTCATAGTCGTGGACGTGAAAATAAGCTTCGGCCTGCAAAAGGCTGGCTTCCTGACAAACCAGGCTGTCCGGCCCGAAGCGAAGCCCGGCCACTTTTCTCAGGTTGTCGCAGGCGTTGGTGGCCTCGGCGTAATTTTTGGTGTCCAGACAGAACACGGCATAGCTGTTCAGGCAGCCGTATTCGAGAGAAGGGTTTCTACCCTGGCCTGCGGATTCCACGGCTTTCTTAAGCATTTCGCCCGCTTCCTGAAATTTCCCCTTACCCGCCTGGATCGCGTACGAAAGGAGATAGGTCTCGACCTGGCGCTCATCACCCGCTTTGAACAAAACGGCCTCATTCATTGCTGCATCGAGGGCGGGAATGGCTTCGTCAGGCTTTTGGCGAGCCGCTTTCAAGGCGGTTTCCATTTCCTGTTTCCAAACCTTCTCATCCGGTTTGCGATGGGATGTGGCGTCGTCGGCATGGACCGCCACGGTTGCGGCGTGCAGGAAAAGAGTCAAAATGACGGATGACGCAAAGCGCTCGATGATTCCAGATATTTTCATAGGGTTGATTTGACCTTTTCCTTTCCTGCTGTGCACAAAATGTTGTTCCATCCTCAGTTGGCCGTAAATGAACTCATTCCAGACGAGAATTTCCAGTGAATGTCAGAACGGCTCACCACCTTAAGTTTCAAAACAATTCTTCTCAAGCGACGAAGGTTTGCAAGCCATTTTTCCAGCCAACATCGAAACAAAAAAAGTGTGAAAAAATAAGCTGCAAAACTATCAAGCAGGACTAAGATGGCCAAAATTACAGAAACAAGCCCTCGCCGGTCGCAGGCAGGAACCCAACTGGGACATTTCATTTTTATGACAAAGAAATCGAACATCGTGATCAACCGCCGCCAGTTTCTCGCTTCCACAGCGGCGGCTTCCACCTTTTTACTCGTGCCCCGCCATGTGGTGGCGGGTTCCGGGGATGCCGCGCCCAGCGCCAAGCTCAATATCGCGGGCATTGGCGTCGGTGGCATGGGGGCCAACAACCTCGCCAACATGGAATCGCAGAATATAGTTGCCATTTGCGATGTGGACCCCGGTTATGCTGGAAAAACCATCGCCAAATATCCTAAGGCAAAGGTCTGGACTGATTACCGTGAGATGTTGGAAAAGCAAAAGGACATCGACGCCGTGCTGATTGCGACACCGGATCACACACACGCCGTCATCGCGATGGCGGCGATCAAAGCTGGCAAACATGTCTACTGTCAGAAGCCGCTTTGCCACGATGTTCACGAGGCCCGGATGCTGGCGCAGGCCGCCGCTGAATCCAAGGTATCCACGCAGATGGGGATTCAAGGTCACAGCAGCGAAGGTTTCCGGTTGATCTGCGAATGGATTTGGGCCGGGGCCATCGGGGAAGTGCGCGAGGTGGATGCCTGGTGCTCGCTTTCCTATTATCCATGGGGTCACGCAGGCTGGAGTTCCAAATGGGGCGCGGGACGTCCGACGGATACACCCGCCTTGCCCGACAAACTGAATTGGGATTTGTGGCTCGGACCGGCTCCGGAACGTCCTTACCATCCGGCCTATCACCCGGCAGTGTGGCGTTGCTGGTGGGATTTTGGCAACGGCATGATGGGTGATCGTGGCGCGCATACCCTGGACTCCGTCGTATCCTCGCTCAAACTGGGTGCACCAACCCGTGTGGAGGCAACCTCATGCGGTTTGAATCCGGAAACTCATCCGTTGTCGGCGATTGTCACATTCCAGTTCCCCGCGCGCAACGAACTGCCACCGGTGAAACTCACTTGGTATGAGGGCACGCGTCCGCCGCTCCCGCCGCAACTCGAAGGCAGCGAAGAAATGCCGCTGGAAGGTGGCGTGGTTTACAAGGGTAGCAAAGGTTCATTGGTCTGCGGTGTGTATGGCGATAGTCCGAGATTGATTCCAGACTCTGCCATGCAGGCCTTTATACGTCCCGCCAAAACCCTGCCGCGCGTGAGCGATTCACACGAGATGAATTGGGTCAACGCCGCCAAGGCGGGAATTCAACCCGGCGCACACTTCGGTTACAGTGGTCCCCTGACGGAAACCTGCCTGCTGGGCAACATTGCCAAGCGCGTGGACTCGCACATTGAGTGGGATGCGGCTAACATGAAAGTCACCAACCTGGCCGACGCGAACAAATATGTCCGCACGGAATATCGCAAGGGTTGGAGTTTGTAGAAAACAATCTCTTCAGAAAAGGGTAATTGGATTTCAGATTTCTAACCGGGGGAAGGCTTGGCTTGAATCAATTGGTTCAGAATGGAAAGCCTGACACTTGGCCGCACAGTTCAGACAGCCGAAGCCCGAATGATATGCTCAAGGTGTGCCCGGAGCATGGTGGAAGCGGGATTTGATTTCCCAAACTTCGGACGGCGAAAGCACGCCGGCGAAGGGCGAATTCTGACGCAGGCGTTGCGCGTCATCCGAATCCGAGCAAAGCAAATCGCAGATTTCCTCAACCGGACGCGAAAGGATTTCCTCCCACTCAGCATAGCAGCGACGCAACGACCCAACAGAGGCGTTTTGACGCGACCATCGTGCAAGGTTGGCTCGGGCAATCTCCAGCAATTCCGGATTCCGTTGCACCCGGTCCGCCACCCTGCGGGCCATTTCCAGGCTTACTTGATTGATTTCGCGATGATTCATGTCAGCTAAGTCCGATTTCACTTCACGATCGAATCGTAAATGATTTGTTTCACGCCGCGTTCCGTGTCGTATTCGAAAGGCATGGTTTGTTCCAGGGTCAGCACGATGAGTTTGTCCAAGGGGCTGACCCAATAGTGGGTGGAGGCGGCGCCGCCCCAGCCGAATTCCCCAACATGCGCCGCGGGATCCCAACTCGAGTCCTTGGTGCAAACGGCAAAGCCAAGTCCAAAGCCCGTGCCGAAGTATTTTTCATTTCCGAAATAAATCGGGAACGCCGCATCAGGCAAAAGATTGCTCGACATCAGGCTTACCGTCCTGGATTGCAGAATGCGATGTCCATCCAACTTGCCGCCGTTTTGGATCATGGTCAGGAACCGCATGTAATCCCGCGCCGTGCTGACGAGTCCGCCGCCGCCGGAGAACAAAGTGACTTTCCCGGCAAACTTGGATTGGGCGGGAATATCAATGACCTTCAGTCCATTGGTGCGACCGTAATTCGCCGCGAACCTCTCCAACTTCTCAGGGGGAACGCTGAAGCCGGTGTCGCGCATGTCGAGCGGTTGAAAAATGGTTTGTGAGAGAAACACATCCAGGCTTTTGCCGCTGGCTGCTTCAATCACCCGGCCCAGCACGTCAATGCCGACTCCGTAACTCCAATCGGTTCCGGGATCGAATGCCAGTGGCACTTGGGCAAGCTTCTCCGTCATCTCGGCGATGTTGGTGGACTGCTCCGGTTTCAAGCGCGCGTAGGCTTCCCTGAGCGCATCCGGCCCGCCGCCGTAGGTCAGCCCCGAGATGTGCAGCATGAGATCGCGCACGGTGACGGGACGTGACGGCTCACGCAAGCCGTTGGTGGTCGCCACCATGACATGGGCGAATCCGGGGATATATTTTGAAACGGGATCCTCCAGACCCAGCTTGCCGGCATCCATGAGGCTCAACGCGGCGGCCGTCGTAATGGCCTTGCTCATGGAATAGATGCGGAAAATCGTGTCAGGCATCATCGGTTTTTGCGCCTCGCGATCCATCAAGCCGTAGGTGTGGAAAAAGCCAATCCTGCCGTTGTGTGAAACCATCACAATACCGCCCGCCAGCTTTTGTCCCGCAACCGCGCTCTCCATGAACCGGTCCACCTTGGCGAGTTTGGCTTCGGATAATCCTGCTTTTGACGGAGTCACCAAACGCAGTTCCCGCGCTGATGATAACAGGCTGAAGGATGTCAGAATCAGGCAGGACAGTAGGGCCTACATTTTCATAAGAGAAAGGTTAGCAGTCTAAAGAAGAGTAATTAAAGAAATATTGCGGGGCAATTCAGCCTTCGCTTTTTGCGCCACGGCTCGACAAGCCATTTCAGTTTCTAACTCCATCCCGCATTACAGGTCTAGCTTCGAGGGGGGAGACTCATTAGATCAAAAAAGTTCATGTGATAAAACCAGAGATAAGCCCGGAAAAAGATATAGGCGTCCAGAACGGCCAGCGCAGTCAGGAGCCAGGCCAGTCCGGGTACCATCGGCCAAACCAAACCCATCGCGCCGAGGGCAAGAAATAATAATCCCAATATGACGATGACCAGAATGAGGAGCAGATTGCGCGAGCCCAATTTTTTGGTGTCGTTGGTGCCGGAGCTGAAGCCATAAACCATCAGGATGAACCGTCCCGCGAACAGCAGGCAGCTTCCGCGCAGGCCATACATGATTCCATCCGGAACGGGTAGGCTGTTCAAATGTGTGAGGAGCACGCCGCAAAGGACGGACCATGTCAGCAGAAACGGTGCTTGAACTGCTGTAAACTTGAACAGGATGTTCGCCAGTTCCTGCGTGCCCGCGGCAAAATTGGTATACATGGGTATCTGGAAACCACTGCTAAAATGGGGCTCAAAAGCACGGCCGGTATCGTAGATAAGGGTCATGAGGATGGCAAAGCTGAGAAAGAGACCTATCCCAATGACAGCGCCTTTGGCCACGGGCGTGACAATGCCAAATATGAACCCAACCACGACGAAAAACCCCAGTATTTGGAAGGATTTTGTCCATCCCGAGGCAATGGACATTCCGTTGGGGAATATAAACTCGGACAACGCCCGCTCGCGCGGACTGAACCAGCGCCACAAAAGTTTTTCGCACCAACCGAGGCCAGACCACTCCGGCACAGCCAGAAACTGTCTTGAGCGGATGATATCGGTGATTTCGGTGAGGCCAACCCGTGAGCCAGCTTCGATCTTATCTTGATTCGAATACCCGTCCACACCGTTAGCAGCGGGAACGGCCGTTGGCAACAAATCCGATGGATCCTCGCGGATGCGTTCTCGAAAGACGTAAGCTTTCCTCAAGCGTCGAATTGAATCCGGCAAAGTGGACAGGATGGCCGCCACGGGAATCAGCAGCAAGAGAACCATCCAGAACGGTTTTGGCAGAAGTAACTCGAACAATGAAACAGCCCAACCGGTCGGAAGCAGCAGGTTGATGGAGGATGCCTGGCGGTCGAACCACGAAAGTATTCTTTCCAAGCCATAGGTCTTGCCGGTGACAAAAAGAATCGCGACAGCCATGTAAACGAACCCCGGAATGGCGCGATATTTTCTAGCTTCCACATGGGAAGTGCACAAAACAGCCAGTGAGAGCATCACGCTCCAGGTCAAAAAGCAAATCGCGGCGGCAACAAACCATTGGGAGATCGAAAAATCCAGCAGCCAGGCCAACGTTCCAAAAGCGGCTGCCAGATCGACTAGAGAGTAAATAGTGCCACGGAAGAATTTCTGCAATTGCCAGCGGAAAATCGTACTTTCATCCATCGGCAATGAGCCCAAAACCGCCAGGTCAGTGGATTTAAAAAGGCATGACCAAAGGTTGATCGCCTGAATGAGGGTGGCGTGGGCTGCCCAAAGGCTTATAAATGCCATGGCGCTTACCGGATGATTGTCCACGTCAGAGATCCGCCAGATAAAATATCCAAGAAAAACCGGCACGAGAGCACGCAGGAGCAGGTTGGAATGATAATGCTTTCGGAATTTGTTGGTTGCTCGAAATTCCTTTTGGAGCTGGGGCGATCCCCGGATGGTTCCTTTGATGCGGCGCCTGAGCGATTTTTCGAATTGGGGAGAATGTAGTTTCATTGGCTGGTTTCGCGCAGACGACGGAACATTTCTTCCAATACATTATCCTTGTCCAAGGCCGCGATCCGCAGATTGGCCAGGGTATCAAAGGCGTGGAGTTCACCTTTGTTGATCACGCAGACCCGGTCGGAAAAACGTTCTGCGACATCCAGCAATTGTGTGGAATAGATGATGGTCCGCCCGCGATTGGCGGCTGCGCGGGCGTGTCGTTTAAAGGCATCGATACCTTGTGGATCCATTCCCGAGGCGAATGGCTCATCCAGCAGCCAGAGTTCGGGATCCACCGCCAGCAATGCCACGAGAGCCGTCTTGTAGGCCTGACCGCGAGAGAGGGAATTCACGGGACGCAAAGCCAGTGGCAGCAAATCAAAATCCTGGAGCAACTCCAGGACCCGTTCTTCCACTCCGGGACCGTCTGAGTCATAGGAGTGGAGGACGATATCGATGATTATGTTGATCCGTTTGCGGCTGGTTTCGACAAGGCCAATGCGGGTTCCATTATTCCCGTCAATGCCATCCCCGGTAAAAACCTGCTGGAAGTATGGTGGTACCGAATCAACAACGCCGATGGGAGCAAAGGATTTCTCCCGGTCTATTGGCCCTCTGTCATCGGCCACTACACAATCCAATGGCCGACCAATTCGGCAGAAATCATTCTGGCTGGCAATGCAGGAAGTGGCCAGTTGCCCAGTCTTCAGGCAAAGGGAAGCATCTATTACCAAAATGACCCCACGCAGCCGGGTTATAACCCGAATGAAGAACATGCTCTGATGCTCGCCGGGACCGCCTTTGCGTTGCGTGATGACCTGAACATCACCACTTCCAATGGTTATTCCTCAGATCCTTTCGTGTTAGTGGATTACATGGACGGCGATTTAAGGCCATCGATGATTGTTTTCAAAGTCAGGCGAGAGAAGCCCGAGGCAGGCATTCTGTTTGATTATATTGTGGAGGCTGGAACACTCCTGCAGGAACCAATGCCCCTGCCCCTGCTGGAATTGCCCATTGAAGGCACTGGAAGCTATGCCATTAATTATAATACGGAAAACTTTGCGAATTCGGGAGATTTGCCCATTGGCTGGAGCAGTGGCGGACCTTATTCCTATTACAAAAACTTTACCTATCAAGATAGAAAGAATGAATACTGGGTTTACCGTGGATTGCATTCCGGCCTGCCAGCACTTCAAGTGGGTTATTACAACACCAACCTGAACACCTTCGGAGCATTGCCCGCCGCCACGGCCATAGTGAACCAGGCTTTTAACTACTATTTGCACACATCCAGAAGAAGCATTTCGCTCACCGTAAGCAGCACACCCTCCCTGCCCCAGGGTTTAACCACACAATCCACAACCAACGGGCTGGTGATAGCCGGAATTCCCACCATGGTCGGCTCAAATACTTACACCCTGGTGGTGGAAGACACTGGAGACAATACGTTCGCGACAAACACCTTGTCGCTCAATGTGGTTACCAATGGCAGTGTCGTGGAGCAGGGCCCGCTTTCCATCACCAGCAGCAACCAGTATTCAAGGGCTTATGTGACCTATACCAACCGGCCTCCGCAACTGGCTCAATCACCCACCACCAACAATTCCTTCACGATGCGGTTTTATTATAAAACGCAGGATGGATTTGCGTGGCCGGGAATTGTGAACCCTCCTGCTGTTGGAAGCATTGTTCCTTATTTGAGACCCGGTGACGGAGCGGGAGGGTTCCTGGGGGATCCAGCCCAGAATACGACGCAAAGCCAGGATATTGTCTATAGACCTGTTTGGCCTGCGGTGACGCCCGCGCTTTACTCGGGACAAACCCTCACAGTCCCGGTGAACGGGCTGGCCGCCGTCCGCGGTCAATCCAGCGTTCAAGTTCTGTACCAACAATCCATAGCCAGGGATATTCCGGCGGGTGAGGAGAGTGTCGTTTTGAATGATCCAACGCGTGAAAAAACGGTTGATCTGGCGAGTAATGGACTGACAAAGCTGCCTTCAAGTGTGCGTACCGACAATTATCAAGGCTTGGTCTATTTCCCCAACCTGCCGCCGCACCTTGCCAAGAGGTTTTATTTGGACCCGAATCGGGGCAAATCCGGCGCATTGGTTCTCAAAGGTCAGTTTGTGGACGAACCCGTGGGACAGAAATATTTACTGCTGAATGTGCTACGGGATTCAGATTTGGCGGTCGTGCAAGGATTATGTTCATCCTCCGATTTGGACGCCACCAAATGGTATAACGCGATAGGAGCCCTCTCCACCACTGTGCAGACTTTCTACGAAAACCCGAAAGTTCCAGGCCAGTACATTCCGAATCCGGCTCTTACTACCAGTGTGGGGGTGGGTGACTTGACAGAAATTAGCGACTCGGACACCGCTGTGGACTCATACGCGTTGAGTACCAGCGGTCCGGGATTAGGCTACGTCAGTTATATCACGGCGAATGGTCGGGCCTTCACGGACCCAGGCGCACCCATCTCGATTTACGTGGCCAGGGTCACACCGCCTCTTTATCCCGGTGAATTGAAAGTGATTCCTTCGGACAATCCGCTGAATGAACTGATCACTTTCCAGCACACGGGGGATTTGGCCGGTCGCTTTGCGGATTACCAGTACGACTGGCGCATTGCTCCTCCTGTTGATGGCCTCCCGCCTCTTCCCCCTTATGAGAATTGGCCCATTTTAACCAATGGCCCGGCGGTGCCTCGCTACACCCTGGGTGGTGCTGGAGTTCAGACATTAAGTGACAATTTTGTCATCATGCGTTACCGGGCCATAAATCCCTATGCGGATGCGGGCAATACCAATTGGTCGGCTTGGACCCAACCGCAACTCGCAGAGGGCTGGATCAAACGCGTGGTTGCGGGTATTAATCCCATCAACCAGAGAACAACCGATTTGTTTAACAACCGTGTCAATACGGATGTCAGCATCATCAGTCAGGCGGGCCATCGTTGGGAGGGTGATGTCGCATTAAATCTCGACACCATCAACAATTATGGGTTGATCGAAATCTACGAAACGGTGCTTCGTCGCGGTGAAAACTTGAGTATCAACGACGGCATTAATTATGGCCCTGCCAACGACGCTCTTCTTCTCGCGGCTGGGTACTTAAACGATCTCTACATGATACTGGGTAATGAAGCGTGGGCCAACGCCGCCAACCCGACCATAGGTGTCAGCAGCAAAGACAACAACTATGGCAGTGTGGCCACCGCCCTTTACGTGTTCAAGGGGGAGGTGGGTTCACTGCTGGAACAAAATCAAGATTTGCTGCGGGGGCGCGATGATAGCCTGCTGCCTGGTGTGGGAGTCGCACCGGTTTATAACCGCCTGTTCTGGAATTATACCCTGGGTATTGATTCGGGCGAGGTTTTATACTTGCTCAATTATGACATAGCAGACGAAAATAATGATGGCGTGATCAATGCAACCGACGCCCAGATACTCTATCCCCAGGGCCACGGAGATGCGTATGGACATTATCTGACTGCGTTGACGGGATATTACTCGCTATTGATGAACCCGTACTTTGACTGGGTGCCCACCATTGAGTCGGTCCTGGTTCTGGGTGTGCCTGTTTCGGTGAATTATCAAAACGAACGCAAATTCGCAGCGGCCGCAGCGGCAGTCGCCAGAACCGGGGAACAAATCTTCGGCTTGCAATGGCGAGCGGATTATCAATCGGGATCGGGCAACGGCTGGAATAATTTCTCGAACGTCCGGTCCAATCCGCTTCGTGCCTATAAAAACGGAGGTGCAACGAATTATGTGACCCGCTATTGGGGTATGGATCAGTGGGCGGCCAGGGTTGGACAAGGAACCTATGTCGATTGGTTGGTGGGCAACGCCATCCTTCCACCGGTGGATCCGGACCCAAGCCATCAAGGCATACAAAAAGTCGATCGAACCACCGTTCCGGAATTGCAGGAGTTGCCTACCACTGCGTCAGCCTTGCAGACGGACATGGATAACGCCGAGGCGGGACTGACGCCCTTGGGCATTCCCGCGAATGCGGTTCCATTCGACATCAATCCCACCCAGGTCACCGGGGCAAACCCGCAGACTCATTTCGAGCAGATTTATTCCAGGGCGCTTGTCGCTTTGAACAACGCGGTTTCAGCCTTCAACGATGCAGCCAATGTCACCCAGGTTCTGCGTTCGGGACAGGATTCACAGGCCGATTTTGAGAACTCCGTCAATAATCAGGAACTGGCATATACCAACCAGTTGCTGGATCTTTATGGAAGTCCTTATCCGAATGACGAAGGGCCTGGACAAACATACGCGCAAGATTATGTCGGACCCGATCTCATTCATTACATGTATGTGGAGCGTCCGGACCTGACCATTCTGGGCTCAAGCGTTACCAATGCACAAAGTTTCCGGGTGGATACCACTCAATTGCCACCGGATTGGCAGAGCGTGCTTTATCAGAATACTTCATTTGTCACAGACGGCAATTCACCGACTTATACCAACTTTATTTATTTCAATATCGGTCCCGATGGTTTTCTGGGAAAACCGTCCAACTGGAACTCTCAGCGGGCCTCACCTGGAAACCTGCAACAAGCCATTTCCGGCTATATTCGAGCCCATGATGCCCTGGATGCCGCTTTGCAGGACGCGGTGAGCGCCAAAGTGACCTACGACAAAGCTGTTCAGCTCTATGGCGCGCAAGTTAGTGAGCACAATGCCAAGAGGGATCTTCAACAGACCATAGCCACATTGACGGACATATATAACGCTGCGCAGGCGGTGAGCGATATTGTGGACAAGTTCCAAGCCGTGGCCAAGGACACAATCGATCGCGTAGGAAAGAATGTTCAGATGGCCATCCCACAAAGCACCATTGTCGGACTGGCGGATGGTGGAGATATCCTGTCTGCTGCGCGCGCGGCAATCGCAGCCCCTGTTGACGTGGGAGCCCTGGCGATCGAAACGGACACCGCCGTTCAGGATTCAATTGTTCGCGGATTAAAGACCGCCACGGATGTGGCGACCTCGATCGACAACCTCCAGATCCAGGACGACGACTGGGGTTTGCTGGAGCAGCAAACCGTGAACAATCTTGGCACCCAACTGGTTGCGCTGCAAGGTCGCTTAACCACAATCAATCAGCGCCTGCTCGATTTGGATGATGCAAAACGCAAATACGACCAGCTCGTTGCCCAGGGTGAACGCATTCAATCCCAAAGACAGACGTTCCGGCAGCACGCCGCCGCGGTGGTCCAGGGCTACCGGGTCCGCGACTCGGCCTTCCGGATTTTCCGGAATGAAAAGCTGGAACGTTATCAAACGTTGTTCAGTCTGGCCGCTCAGTATGCCTACATGGCCGCCCAGGCATACGATTACGAAACGGGTCTTCTTAACACCGACCAGGGGAAATCCTTCGTCAACCGCATTGTGAATTCGCAGGCATTGGGAGTTATATCAGGTGGTGTGCCCCAATACGCCGGGAGCGATACGGGTGATCCAGGGATCTCGAGTGTTCTGGCTGAGATGTATGCTGATTGGACGGTGCTGAAGGGGCGTTTGGGATTCAGTAATCCGGATGGTTACAGTACGACTGTCTCACTGAGAGGTGAGAATTACCGAATTCTCCCGGGATCCGCCGGTGCGCCGAACTGGCAGAACATTCTTCAACAGGCGCGGATGCCTGACATTCTGGCTGACTCCGATGTCCGTCGCTATTGCCTGCAGGTGGATGACGGCAGCGGACTACCTGTGCCAGGAATCGTTCTCAGCTTCAGCACTGAGATTGCGGATGGTTATAATTTGTTTGGCCAGCCGCTGGCTGCCGGGGATCATGATTTCAGCTCCAGTTCCTTTGCCACCAAGATATTTTCCGTGGGTGTTGACTTTGATGGGTATATTGGAATGGACAATCCAACCGGTGGTCTTGCAACCAATACAACCGATCCCAATGCGCTGGCGGCGACACCTTATGTCTATCTGATCCCGGTAGGCGTGGATTCCATGCGGAGTCCGCCCCTGGGTGACACCAGCACGGTGCGCAGTTGGAGCATTGACGATGTGGCAATCCCCCTCCCGTTTAACGTCGGCGCTTCCGACTTCTCCACCACTCAATACTGGACAGGATCGGATTCGCTCTCGGAGACGCTCTACGCAGAGCGAAAACATCAGGCGTTCCGCCCGGTGTCGACCATCAGCGCATTTACGACCGCAATTTACGGCGGCAATGCTCTTTCAAGAACCCAGTTCAGCAACAGCCGGTTGATAGGCCGCTCCATCTGGAATAGCAAGTGGAAGCTGGTCATTCCCGGTAAGTATCTGTTGAACAATCCAAACACCGGATTGGACCGGTTCATACAAACGGTAACGGATGTGAAACTGTTTTACGTGACCTATTCCTATTCCGGAAATTAACTCTCGAGACAATACTTATGAAACCGTCACCATTCTCCAGCCAAAAGGGATACCCCCCTGTATCCTCGAAATTACCTGGCTTGGCGGCCCACGGAATCGGGTCAGGATTCTACTCAGGCGTCATGATTGCAATCGCGATGGCTTTCACCTTCGTCACTGAGAGCAGGGCCTTTCCCCCGGCCCCGCATCATTTGATTTATGGAACCGTCAAGGATCAATACGGCACCCCGCTGCAGACCAGTCAGGCCCAAATTGTGCTGACCACCCCCACTGGAATTCAATTGTTCGGCATGGTGGTTCCAGAACTTGCCTACGAAATGAATTATGAACTCGAAGTTCCCATGGATTCAGGCCTCACTCCCGACCTCTATACTCCTAACGCCCTGACGCCCTTTGCCCCCTTCTCATTGGCGGTTGTCATCGGGGGAGTCACCAATCGACCCATCGAAGTTTCAGGAAATTATTCCTTGCTGGGCCAACCGGGGCAGCAAACACGGATAGACCTGACAATGGGGCTTGATTCCAATGGCGATGGATTGCCAGATGCCTGGGAACAGGCTTTTCTTTATATCATCGGTTCCAACCTGAGCCTCAGCAACATCAATGCAAACAGCAAGCTGACCAGCGATGGTCGCACCCTGCGGCAACAGTACCTCACGGGCAATTATCCGTATGATCCTTTCGATCTGTTTTATTTGACGGTCGTATCAGCCAACAACGGCGCGCCGTTGCTTCAATTCACCGCCATGATGGGCAAATATTACACCATACAAGGATCAGCCGACCTGAAGACTTGGACTCCCATCTCCTTCACCAATCCATCCGAGGGCGTGGGTGGCCCTGTACATTCGTATTTTTATTCCTCCAGCATACAAAGCGTGCAGTTGCAAGTCATTCAACCTTCGAGCGGAACCAAATTCCGTTATTTCAGAATGGCGGCCCAGTAGAGGCATGCTTGCTCCATTTTGGCAGATTCCCGGGCTTTTTTTTCAATTCGTGGCGAGGTTTGCCTCCCGATGTCCCCAGAAGTTATGCGGCAACAACTTTCAGCCGGGTGGAACAATAGGGTGCCAGGAATTCACCTGCGGATGCGAGCCGCCGGGCCAGTCTGGTGGCAGGGCACGGATGATTTCGCGAAGGACAATGGAGGCGTGTTTGGACACGGGAACTTCCGTGCTTTCCTCGGCGTTGACACCTTCCTGACCGCCTGCCAGATCACTCAGGGTTCGCACAATGATGAAAGGCTTGTGGTTGGCCCAGGCGACCTGGCCGATGGCGGCAGATTCCATCTCCAGGCATTCGGCTCCCCAGACCCGGAAAGCCCATTTACGGTATTCCCGGTTATCCATGAAAACGGGGCCGGTGATTCCATTCCCTCCAACAATGACCTTGGCGACGCGGTTGCTCCATGTCAAAGGGGCCATGGTGGCCACGGCCTTGCGGGCCGCCTGCAGAGCGGTGGGATCGGCTGAGAAATAGGGCTGGGTTTCCGGCTTCTCCAGGCCTTCCCGAACCACGCTGACTTCGCTGGGGAAGATGAATTGGAAATTCTCGCAATGCAGTTTGAAAAATTCCGGCATGATGTAACCCGAACCGTCCGGCTTGGGGTTCGCGTATACCGCCTCGCTATGGTAATACCACTTCTCCGGAACCACCACATCGCCAATATGATTGGAGGGGTTGATGCCTCCGGCGATTCCGGCCAGCATCACCAATGACACGGGAAATTTGTCCAAGGCCAATTGGGTGGTCATCGCAGCATTCACCATGCTGACGCCGCAGGAAAAGAGGAGAATATCCCGGCCTTCAAAACTAAATCGTGTAAAGCGCACACCATTGATCACCGTTTCCGTGAAGGGCGTCCCGGGGGGCAGGAGAGCCTCCCGGTTTGCCACGATCTCCGGCTCGAAAGCGGCCATCACGGCAATCAGGGGACGCGTTCCGCCAGCGGACTCATGATTGCCGGGCGAGCCACAGCTGGTCAGAAAAAGTATCGCCGGCAAAAGGAATGCCGAACAAGCCAGGGTGCGAAGGGGTTTCATAGAGTTGAGAGCGGCCGCGATCGGGTGCCATCCAGAATGGGGTTGGAATGGGTTTTTCATCCGAAAATCAGGTGAGCCAGAAATAAAACGCCCAGCACATAGGCAACCGGTGAAACTTCGCGTTGGCGTCCGCATCCGACCATGAACACGACATAAACCACGAATCCCACGGCAATGCCTTCGGCGATGCTGAAGGCCAGCGGCATCATCAGCATGATGAGCACGGCGGGCACCGCCTTGGCGAAATCCTTCAAATCCAGCTCGGCGGCGCTTTGCATCATGAAAACGCCCACGATGACCAATGCCGGGGCGGTTGCCACGGCGGGGATGATGGCGAAGAACGGACTGAACAACAGTGCCAGCAGGAAGCAGCCGGCGGTGACAATGGCCGTCAAACCCGTGCGACCTCCCGCCTCCACTCCGGCGGCGGATTCAATGAAGCTGGTGACCGTTGAGGTTCCCAGGGTGGAACCCACCATCGCGGCAGTGGCGTCGGCTGCGAGAGCACGGCCAATCCCAGGGAGGTTTCCGTCCTTGTCCAGCAAACCGGCGCGATGGCAAACGGCGATCAGCGTTCCCATGTTGTCGAACAAATCCACGAAGAGAAGTGCCAGGACCACCGGTATGCATTTCTGCCAGTTGTGCCAGAAGTAGCCGAGATCGAGTTTGAAAAACGTCGGGGCGAGCGAAGCCGGCCAGTCCATTAACTTGTCGATATGCTCGGTTATGGTCCCCTTGCCTCCCGCAGCGGGAAGAAACATTCCTGCGACGGTCAGCGTGACGACTCCGATGATGATGGCCCCGGGAACCTTGCGCCATACCAGTATGGCGGTCAGTGCGATCCCGACCAGCACCAGCAAGGGGCCGGCTTGATGAAAATCACCCAGTTTCACCAGGGTCGCCGGGCTGGCAACGATCACCCCGCCGCCACGCAGGCCGATAAAGGCGATGAACAATCCTATGCCGCAGGTGATGGCGAGCTTGAGTTCCCTGGGGATGGCTTCGATGAGCTTGCGACGCACGCCCGTGGCCGAGAGGGTGAGGAAGATGCAGCCGCTGTAGAACACCATTCCAAGCGCCGCCTGCCAGGGAATGCCCATGGCACCGCACACGGTAAAGGCCACGAATGCGTTCACGCCCATTCCTGGAGCCAGGGCGATGGGATAATTGGTCATCAACGCCATCAGGACGGTCATCAACGCCGAGGAAAGGGCGGTGGCGGTGATGAGCGCTCCCTTGTCCATGCCGCTCGCGGAAAGAATCCCGGGGTTAACCGCCAGAATGTAAGCCATGGCGGCGAAGGTGGTGATTCCCCCGATGATCTCGTTCCGCACGGTGGTGCCGTGCTGCTTGAGTTTGAAAAATTGTTCCAGCATTGTGTGTTGATGATTTTGTTCGTGTCGAGGCCGCTAAAATTCGATTTTCCAGCGGCGCTTGGCGAAGCCATAACTGACGGGCTTCACTTGTTTAAGCTGTTCAGCCCAATCCTTCCCGGCGTAACGGGTTTCAAAGGCCTTTAAATCGCGATCATAATCCGCCAGCATTTTCTCCTTCAAAGACGGTTCGGCAAAGGACCATTTCAGGGAATTACGCCCGCATTGCACCAGTTCGTCCCAGGTGAGGTTGAATTCCGTGACTGCGGTCATGTATTCGTCCGTCATCCCGGAGTCCCACATTCCGGAATCATCAGTTGAGAGCGCCACAGGAATCCCGGTGCGGAGCAGCTCTGGAAAAGGATGTTGCGAATAGTGATCCACGTATTCCAGGAGGAGATTGCTGACGAGGTTGATTTCCACCATGGCCACCCCGCTGCGCAAATGCAGCAGCAGATCTTCGTCCGTCAGAATGTTGTTCCCGTGGCCGAGCCGCGTCGCGCCCAGCAGCAAGGTGTCCCGCATATGCGCATTCGGTTCATCCACTTCGCCCGCATGAATGGCGAGGCCGATGCCGGAATGTTTGAGCCGCATTTTGCGATACACTTCCAGGAACCGCCGGGGGTAACCCTTTCCATTGTCCTCGCGTCCGGCCATGTTGATGCCGACCCACAGATCGCGGTGGCGGCTCACAAAATCATAAGCGGCTTCGACCTTTTTCTCCGCGTCAGGCTTGAATCGGATGACGACAACCTGCCAGCGCACTGACACGCCCGTGGATTTGGCATCCGGCTGTTCCAGGCGGGTTTTCAGCAAAAGATAAAAGTCATCGGGATCCACCATCGCGCCTTTGGGATCCGTCATTCCCGCCGGCACCATCTGAGGTTCCAGATAGCGCACGCCCTCGGCCCCGTAGCGCTTCATGGTCTCGACGGTCATTTCCAGGAATACATCCACGCTGTTGCCTATCGCCCCGAGGCGCGTCCAGATTTCCTCGAAAAATTCGTCACGCCCTTCGCCGGGGACGTCCAGTCGAAGCGAGTTGATGAACTCATTCCGCTGTGAAGGGGTGAGTTCATCCAGCGCGGCGTATTCCTTTTGCCGGCAGGGATCGAGTTTTTGCCACTCGAATTGCGCCAGGCTGGCGAATTTGGTCCAGGCATTTCCCTCGCCCTCACACTCACCGGCGCGAAGGCGGACGAAAAAGCGATTGCCTCCATTTCGCTTCGGGTCGCTCGCCACCGCAAAAAGATCCTCCATTCGCCAGCACCCGCCCGCGTGGTGATGCAAGTCACCGGCCTTGGGGGAGGCGTAAAGCAGGGTATAGAGTTGGGTCTTGGTGGCGGTGGTTTTGATGTTTTCGAATTGCGCGGAAAAGTCCGAGGCACGCACCCTTTCCCCAAGGCTGGCAGCGATGGAAATCAGTAGAGATAGAACCAGACTCCGATCCCACCTCATTTGGGCAGCTCCTTTTCATAACGCGGCCATTGGTTCAACAGTTCGTGAACGACTTTGCTTCCGCACGAATACGCGGCTTCCAGGCTCGGAATGTAAGCCGAATAGGCACCGCCGTTTTCTTCAGCCATACTTTCCGCGGCAGTCAAGCCGGGTGGCGGCATGTCAAAGTTACTCGCCGTCCGAAGCACCAGCGCCCGGCGGACGTCCACCTTGCCGCTGTGGGAAAGCCGGGTGAGCGCTTCCAGGGTTCCGGAGTCTTCCATGGCGGTGGAGACGTAGTTGCCTGCACCGCCGGTCTGGAGCTTGACCCAGCGGTTGGCCCAGGCGTTCATGCGGGCGCCGTGCCAGAAGGTTGAGCCAGCCAGGTTGTCGCCCAGAAGTACGAAGGGGGAACGCTGTGCGTTGGGAAAACCAGTGTAGCGCGAGCGGTTGAATTTCATCCGGTCGTTTTCAATCAGGGGAACGTCTTTGGTCAAATGATAGGCCCAGTGAACCAGCGGGGCATCGAGGGTGAAGCTGGTTTGATACTGGCTTTCAGGAACGGGGGCGGCATCAAATTTCGCGGTGCCCAGCGGGGCGAAGCCGTCGGGCCAGTTCGCCGGAATTTCGCGGGCATCGATTTCATGGGCCAGATCTCCGTCCACCACGCGCTCAGCCCAAATGGCGCTTCCCAGGGAGGCGTCGGCGGGATCCACGCCTGCGATTCCCGCGACGATCCAGTAGGCATGAGTCAAATCATAGCGAGGGTCGAGTCCGAGGGCGGTGATGCTGGCAGCGGCGCTGATGTTACCTTCGCCCGTGGAGATGCCGATGACCCCATTGGTTCCCTCGCGCACCGGGCGACCGCCGCCAATGAGTTCGTGTTTGCCGGTCAAATGTTCGCGCTCCACCCAGAATTGAAATTCTCCCGGGGTGTCGCCAGTGTCCTCACCCACCTCAAACATGGTCACCACCACCACCTTCACCTTGATCTTCGCATCCGGTCCCGCGCAACAAGTAGCGGGGGCTGGTCCGGTTGAGCAGCCTGTGATTGAAAGAGCTGCAAGGGCTGAGGAGAGGAAAAGCGCTGTGAGACGGCGGAGTGAGAACATAAGGTCAAGATTCATAAGGGCGGCCCGACACTTTGAGGCCGGACCGCCCGGTATGGATTACACTTGTTTTAGAAGTGATAGGTAATTTTGCCTTCCATGTTGAAAGGCAGATCCGCAACGATGGATTCGTTTCCGTAGACGGCGTTGGGAGCGCTCCAATTCTTTTCGTCGGTCACGTTCAGGAACGAGATCTTGCCGTCCCAACTCTTGGAGCGGTAGAAGAGGGTCACGTCCAAGGTGTACTGCGGGCGAATAATGATGGTTCCGGCGGTGTTGTTATGAATCTCGCTTTGGAACTGGAGATCCGTCGAGACTCCAAACCCTTTGTAGAATTTGTAGCTGGTCAGGAAGTTGATCGAGTGTTCCGGAGTTCCTTGCAGGCGGATATGGTCGCCGGTGATGCTCGAGGACTGGGCCGAGGCAGGCGTGAGACTGGTGTTCGCCACGTCAAACTGGGCCTTGTTTACTTCCGCATCGAGATAAGCGTATCCCACAGTCGTATAAAAATCCCGGTTCGGCTGGTAGGTGGATTCGAGCTCGATACCCGAGGTGGTGATGACTCGTGAGGTCCGGTCCTGCTGGAGGTCGGATCGTTTCTGCTGGAAGAAGGCGCTGCCTAAAAAGAGGTGGTCGTCCATCAGGCTGTATTTGGCGCCGAACTCGTAAAGTTCCGCTTCAGTGCGCAGATTTGAGTTGAGAAAACCATTGTTCCCGGAGGTTGTATACCCACCCCCGTTTCCCACAGCGCCGGCGGCGTTCTGGCTCCAGTTATAGGTGAAATAGGTGGAGAGTTTGGGGATCGGTTTGTATACGAGACTGGTGTTCGCATTGGGTAGAATGACGCTCGTGCTATCGTTTGGAATGCTTCCGGAAGGATCCTCGTAATTCAAGAAAACCAGGTCCCCGCGACCGCCGCCCAAAACGGAGATCTGATCGGTGATATTCCAGGTGTGCTGGTAGAAAGGTGCGATAAAGAAGGTATGCGACTGACCCGAGTCACCGTTCCCCGGGGTGTAATACCGGCCGGGATGTCCCGGAACCGGGACTTGTGTGAACGGATTGGGCGCGTTGATGGAATTGAAATAATTGATGTAAGTATGATCCTTGGTTAAATCCCAAACCGCAGCGGGTTCATTGTAGAAATCGTTGTATGCCACAACGTCCTGGTAGCGGAGATCCAAACCGGTGTTGATGGAATGCTTATCTAGCTTGATCCTCACCTCGGTGCGATCCTCATAGCTCCAGCTCGGGTCGATGATTTCCGAGTAGTAATAAGAGGAATAGGTGTCGCGGTCAACGTAACGGAAGAAGGAGTTGTTGACGATATCGACAGACGGGGTTGCATGATAAGTCTGGATGACCTGGGAATTGAGGCTGTAACCGCGCGAATCGTCCCCCGGCCTGAGAAGACGTGAACGGCGATCGAGCTGAACCAGCGGCCCCAAATTGATATGATTCAACACAGGAAACCCGGAGGTGACGTACTTGGAGTTCTGGGGATCCGATGGGGTCGAGCCCACACCGTTGTTATCATTAATACCGGTCTGATATAGCCCGTTGTCGATCAATTGCTGGGTGGGACGGTTGACACCAAAATTCTCGGTGTATTGGGCGTAGAAAAACTCGGTGTTGAAAAATACGTCGTATTTATCGTTCGGGATGTAGCTCAGCGCACCATAACCCGCCTCAGTCTTTTTGAAACCATCGTAATAATAGCTGCCGGAGTTTTCGCCGGAATAGCTGAAGCGCCAGGCGAGTTTGGAGTTAATAGGAGCGCCCACGTCCGCAGCCCAGCGCCGCTGATCGTAAGACCCGAATTCCCCGGTGAGATCGCCATGAAAACCATCGAAATAAGGGCGTTTGGTGACCAAATCGATGTGACCGCTGACGTATTGGCTCGGACCAAAAACTGCGGTGTCGGGGCCTTTGACAATGTTAACTGACTCGACGGAGTTGAAATTCACCGGCAAACCGTTGCCGTTGGAGGTCAATCCCTCCCGGATGCCGTTCACATAGGTGTCCGCCGTCTGACCGCGAAGATCAGGTGTGGTGGGAGCACCGAAGTTCGAGCGGGTATAGGAACTGGAAGTGAGTTTGGAGAAATCACGCACATCCTCAATGCTGATGGCGTCCAATTGTTCGCGCGAAATGATGGTCACGCTGCGGGGAGTATCAATAATGGAACGGTCGTCACCATACACCGAGTTGAAGGGGCGTGCTGTCGGCAGTACTTGCTCCTCGATGGGAATGGCCTCGACCAACACACGGTTGGTGACCGCTTCAGGGCTAGTCGCGGCGGGCGCGGGAGTGGCGGCGGGAGTATTGGTGGATTGAGCCTGGCTGATCAATGGAGAGATGACGCCGAGGGTCGCCAGTGATCTGGCGGCGAGTTTCCTTAGTTTTATTTTTTTTATCTTGGGCAAAAACAAACAGAGTTGTTTCTTTTTGGGCTAGTTATTGTTGGTTAATGGGTCCCTAACACGGTTGGAGGGGTTTTAGCAGGAGCTGTTCCATGAATGTACAAATTTTACACAAGGCTCGTAAATGAGGTGGGATTCGTTGAACTTGAATGGAATGTTCGGAAACATCCAGAGGTAATCCGGTGACATCCGAAACCATTTAGAACCCGCGCGCGCAGGCTTGGCACTTGGAATGCTGATTCCCGCTCGATACCGTCAACCGGTTTCTTTCTTTGCATGATAACTCGTTTCTCTGTGTCCCCACTGTGGCAAATGACCCGGCAGCTCGCTGCCGTCGCTTCGGGCCGGCTCGCGCCGGATCTGGTCATCGGCGGAGCCCGCGTGCTCTCGACTTACACCGAAAGGATCCTTCAGAATCGCGAAATATGGATCAGCGGGGGTCGCATCGCAGCGGTGAAACCGGCTGGAGAAGCTGCCAGGCTGGGTCTGGCCCAGGAATTTTACGATGGGCGCGGGGGTATTCTTGCGCCGGGACTGGTTGACCCGCACGTTCACATCGAGTCCTCGATGATGACTGCCTGCGCCTACGCGGAGGCTGCGCTGCTGAACGGTACCACCACCCTTTTCTGCGACAGTCACGAGATTGGCAACGTATGCGGTTCGGACGGCATCGAATGGATGCTGGAGGATGCGCGTCAGGCGCCATTGAATATTTTCCTGACCGTGCCAAGCACCGTTCCCGCCACCAACCCGGATCTTGAAACGGCTGGAGGCGATATCACACCGGAACGGGCGGCTCTCATTTTTGATCGCTGGCCGGAGGCGGTGGCGCTCGGTGAAAAGATGGATTTTATTCCCGTGGCAATGGGAGATGAACGCAGCCACGCCCTGATCGCGGAATCGCTCAAACGCGGCCGGCCGGTTTGCGGTCACGTTTACGGGCGCGAGTTCGTTGCCGCTTATGCTGCCTCAGGGGTCACGGACACTCATGAAGCCATCGATCGCGATATAGCCGATGATTTTTTGGAAGCAGGTATCTGGGTGTTTCTGCGCGGTGGCAATCCGGCCACACCCTGGCATTCACTGCCCCAGGCCATCAAGGCATTGACCGAGCTGGGTGCCGGTTCCAAACGGGTGTGCGTGTGCACCGATGACCGTGACGCCGATGACCTTTTTCTGTTCGGCATGGATTGGGTGACCCGACAAGCGGTGACCGCAGGTCTGAAACCGGAGGTCGCCTGGAGCATGGGATCGCTGCATCCCGCCACGCGCTACGGTTTTGATGGCGAGTTTGGGGCCCTGGGTCATTCCCGCCGTGCGGACGTGGTGTTGCTGGATGACTCGTTAAAGGTGGTGAACACCTGGTATGGCGGTCAACTCTTGGTGGAGAACGGCAAAACGACTTCCCTGCTGGACGAGCAAATCTCGAAGAAACGCCATGCCTATCCTGCGGCTGCCTACAAGACCGTGCATGTCAGCGAAGGAATCCAGCTTGTGCCGGAATTGCCCACGAGCCGGGTGGTGGCGAATGTGATTCGTGCAACGGCTCCGGGCATTATCACCCTGCATGAAAAACTGGTTCTGGAGCCTGCTGCTTCCTGGGAGGAACATTTCCAGTCGCACAATTTGTGTTTCGTGAGCGTGGTGGAGCGCCATGGTCAGTCGCGACGTGTGGGGCACGGGTTGCTCAAGGATTTTAATTTGAAAACCGGGGCTGTGGCCAGCAGCGTGGGACACGATGCGCATAATATCATCCTCGCCGGTTCCAATGAGAGGGACATGCAGGTGGCGCTCGAAACTCTTAAAGCCTCCCAAGGGGGAGTGGTGGTAGTGGCGCATGGCAAGGTGGTGGCGAAAATTGATCTGCCCATTGCCGGATTGCTTTCAGACAAACCGGCGCGCGTCGTTCAACAGGAAACAATCCTGCTCAAGCGCGCATGGGAGGCCTTGGGTCTCTCCTTACCATACATGGGTTTCAACCTGATCCCGCTCTCGGTCATTCCCGAACTGCGAATCACGGACATGGGCCTGGTTCATGTCCATGGCATGAAGATCATCCCTTTGTTTGAGACGTGATCTTTTCCTGGCTGCACGATAATCTTTGAATTGTGGTGGACCTGATCTTTAAAGCTCTTGCCGAGGCCGCGCTTCAGGGCGAACCGGTGGCGCTGGGTATCATCACCGGCGTGAAAGGTTCCAGTCCACAACGGGTCGGGGCCAAGGCTTTGTTCCACGCGGATCGCCGGATTCAAGGCACCCTGGGCGGTGGATGCCTGGAGGCGGAGGTGCAGCGGCTCGCGCTGGATTCCTTGAAGGACGGCAGGCCGCGCGATTTTGAATTGGTTCTCGACCACGATTTCGGATGGGACGACGGCTTGATCTGCGGCGGCAAGGTCAACGGGGTGATCATTCCCAATGCCCATAACATCGGGGCGGATCAATGGACGGAACTGGCTGCAAGAACGCAGGCGCGGGAATGGGGGGGGACC
>Ga0214192_1000453_pt1 | contig 25588 bp, 23 predicted proteins | sample TroBogEpilimnion_44_FD_153030 | JGI IMG/M metagenome (GOLD analysis project Ga0214192, IMG submission 153030) | Freshwater microbial communities from Trout Bog Lake, WI - 29JUL2008 epilimnion | ecosystem: Environmental > Aquatic > Freshwater > Lake > Epilimnion/Euphotic zone | place: Trout Bog... | reverse complement strand
TCTTATAGAAAAAACTTTATACCTAAATTTAAAATGGAGGATGACAAAGTGCAGCAAAAAAGTTAGTATGAAGTGGACTTCTCTTCTGGCGCAGGGGTGGACTAAAATACCTGGCGCACAACAGTCGGCTCAATTTCAGGATTTTCTACAAATAGCCACATCATCTCGAATGATTTTAATATATTGTTTGCTACTCTTCTAGCTTGCTCACATTCTTGCAGCTGCGAGACTCTCTTCAGATAATGCAGCATCTTCTTTTGGTTCTTTCGCATTCTTTTTAAGTAGTAAAATTTATCTACCTTGTTAGCTTTGTATCCATTATAAGTCGCAAAGACTAAATCTATCATAGTTATTAAATTGTTGCCTAAGATTGATAAACTCATTTGCTTGCTGTGCGCAAATCTTTTAAAGTCTCGGCGCAAGTGGGCTAAACAAACCTGTCGATTTTCATTAGCAAAAATATTATACACAGCGTATCTATCTGTTATTACTTTTCCTTCGTACTCAGGTAAAAACTGCTCTAAGGCTTTCATCCCTCGAGAGCTCATTAGCTTAAATACTGTTACGGATTTATTGGCCGCTACCCAACACCATCCAAGCTTGCCTTTGTTATTAGTAACACTTTCATCAAGGTGTAAATATGTACTGTTTTCTGCCATTTCTACTAGCTCATTATATTTATTCTCAAGTTTATTTGACACTCTGGCCTCGCTATTTGATACGAGTCCCAGGCTAATGTCTAGGTTAAATATTTGGCTTAATATTGACTGTACTTCCCTTTTACTATTGTTAAAAAATCCGCTCAAAGCTGCTATAATACTTTCCGCATTTTTCTCAAGTAACTTATAATTATTAAGCTTGCTATCGTAAATTCTTTTGCAATTAGTACAGCAACCGCCGTGCAACCTATATTCTGTAACAAATGGCTTAATTACAGGAATCTCGATCTTCTGATGTGCTTGATATTCTTCAGTTATAACTAACTCTCCTCCACAGGCACAGATTTTCTCTTCTGGTATAACATCTATTATTTTATCAGGAGTTTTAAACTGGTAACCACTGTATTTATGCCCTTTTTGTCCTCCAACTTTACGCTCGCTCTTTGACTTACTTTTTCTTTCAATCCGATAAACTTCTTTCGAAGTAGGCAGACCAGAATTGCTTGAGTTGATGTTTAGCTTGTCTTGTAGCCGAAGTAACTTATTTTTTAGTTCCTGGTTTTCTGTGGTTATTTTATTGATAATTGATGCTTGCTCGATAATCTTATCTTCTTGACCTTGGGTCTTTATTTTCAACTGGTGCAATTCATGCCTTAATGTTAGTAGCTCTATCTCTAAATTTTGCAAATCCATCGGTTGTTTAAATAATTAATTAATATTACCTATAGTTGTAAATTAATCTTTTTTCCTTTGCAACTCCTTTTTATTCTCTCTTCTTAGCGCAGGTCCTGAACGGTCACAAATCCCTAGTTAGCGTGAATAGATTTTTATTTATTATAGGAGAAGGCATGGTGAAATTTACTATATCAAGTCACTTACTTGTGATCTGGATAGCTGAAAATGATGATAATCTATTGGTTTGTTCCAATTTCCTCCCCACTCACTAAAACCATGTGTTTTAAAAATTGGTACAATAGGTTCGACCATTCCTGGCCTTAGGTTAGTACGATTTAAGAACTCTACTCCGGCTTTGGGATGCACCTCGACATGGCCATCATCGTGAATAATAATATAAGGATTTTGCACTGGGTTAATGTCTATTGCCAGCCCGTATGCATGCATTGAAAGCTGCGTAGAGTTAGCAATTTTTCTGAAATTAAAGCTTGAACTATTGTTAGCAGCCATAGATCGATCATCATCACCTTCGTATTTATCGATGAGATAAACACTATGTATTGGAAATTTGATTACCATTAATTCTTTGAAAATTCGGATTACTGATTCGGCTAATTTATCCAAAACTATGATTTCACCCGACCGAATATTTCCTTCAAAATCAATGTGACTAATTTCAAGCAACTTTAGGTGCTTAAGATTGACCGGGCAATCCGTTTTCCAAACTCCTTTGGCTTTCATTTGCTTAGCAATTATATTTGGTATTTCTTTTATATTAAAATGCATAACTTAAGCCATATAATGTCCACCATTTATTGACAGAGTCTCGCCGGTAATGAAACCAGAATCATTACTGACTAAGAATAGAACGGCTCGGGCAACTTCTTCGGGTTTACCTAACCTTTTGACTGGAATTTGTTCAATTATGCTTTGAAGCACTTCGTGTGGAATGTCTTTCATCATGTCAGTGTCAATATAACCAGGAGCAATACAGTTTACAGTAATATTTTTTGATGCTGACTCTTTAGCTAACGCTTTAGAAAAACCAATAATACCCGCCTTTGATGCAGAGTAATTAGTTTGTCCTAGCTGTCCGGATAATGCATTAATAGAGCTTAAGTTGACAATTCTACCAAAATTATGCTCACGCATTTTTGTTATTACAGAATTTGACATGTTAAAACACGAGCTCAAATTTACTTCTATTACATCACGCCAGTTTTGCACGGGCATTTTGTGAAGCATGCTATCTCTAGTAATACCAGCGTTGTTGACAAGTATTGATACATTTTTGCTGGTTTCTAATTCAATCTTAGTTACGGCTTCATGACATTCAGTTATATTTGAAACGTCCCAAGCCATTGTTTTAATACCAGTATTTTTACTGAACTCACGGGCTAATTCTGTCTGTGTATGATAATTTGCTATAACATCATAGCCTGCATTTTTTAAACTTGTTGAAATTGCAGCGCCAATTCCTCTTATTCCACCGGTAACAATTGCTAAGTTTGACATAAATTTCTAGTTTAGGATTTACTTAATGATTGTAATTTGACCTATCTCTTGCAATTATTCAAGTCATTTTAATAAAATTTCTTCATGAAGCCTTTTTAAGCTAGGAAAAGATGATATTATCGTGGTGGTTTAAGTATAACCTTATGGTAGCAAGATGAAACTACAATATTTATTTTTTATAATTATTTTCTTAAGTGTTAATTTAGCTAAAGCTAACATTATCAGAGATTCTGAAATAGAAGAAACCGTAAATCTTGTAGTCGCGCCCCTTCGAGAAACCTCTGGGCTTAAAGATTTAAAAATCTATATTCTTGATGATTTGGTTCCGAATGCCTTTACTGCTGGAGGAAATGAGATTTTTATTACTAGCGGTTTAATTATCAACTATCCAGACCCTGATGTATTAAGAGGAGTTGTCGCTCATGAAATGGGCCATATCTTAGGGCATCATGTAGTAAGGCGGGATGAAGTTATAGATAATTACAAAAAGGCAGCTATAGGGACTACAGCTTTAGGGTTGGCTACTGCAATAAGTGGTGCAGGAGCAGAAGGGCTTGCGATTACAGTAGGGGGGATGCATTTTTCTGAACGGTCAATTTATGCTTATTCCCGCGAATTTGAATCCAGCGCGGACCAAACTGCCATGCGCTTACTTAATAAAAGTTCTAATAGTGTAGTGGGGCTAATTAAATTTTTTGAAAAAATGCAGCTACAATCCTCGGCCGATTCTTTTAGTCAATATGACCAAACCCACCCTCTTAATAATGAAAGATTACTTATTCTTAGAAATTTTAATAAAAAATCAAAATTTAGCACTAGTCAAAATAATAACGATATAGTTTATAAATATTCACGTGCTTCGGCCAAGCTAGCAGCTTTTACTGTGGAGATAAATAAAATACTTGATTACAAATTCAAAAATAATGTTGATGAAATAACTCACTATATGAAAGCTATTAAATGTTTCCGTATAGGTAATTTTAATGATTCGCTTACTCATGTTGATTTTCTTGTAAGGAAGCATCCAAATGATCCATATTATCACGAACTGAAAGCTCAGATATATTTCGAATCTGGAAAGAAAACTGCTTTACATGAATATGAACTAGCAGAAAAGGCGAAGCCTCATGATCCTTTAATTCGTCTTGGTAAGGCTATAGTTGGGATGACTAACCATAGCAAGAATTCACCAGTTGATATATATTATAAAGATTTATTATTTGTTCTTGATAAAGAACCAGACAATTTACTAGCTCTTCACTACCTGGCAATTTATTATGAACAAAGTGGACTTATAGGTAAAAGCTACCTGAACACTGCGCTCATTTCTCTTAAATCAGGACGCATTAGCGACGCACGCAAGATGGCAACTATGGCGATGAGTAACTTGAAAAAGAACTCGCCAGATTGGTATAAAGCTGGTGATATTTTAGAAGCTACAAAATAAGTTTATTTATGAGGGGTTATTTTTGTTTTGCAAAAATAATATGAATCAAGTATCAAAGTGATAATATCTCAATAATATAAAAAACTATAAGGAATAAAAATGATACAAAAAATCTTTAATTTTGCATTAGCATTAATATTTATAATACTTGTAATTCTTTTTGGTTACAAAATGACGTTGACCCCAGATGTAGTGTCGGTGCCTGTGCATTCTTCTTCTGCTGAATCTACTGAAGAAAAAAAGGATGTAGCGGATACTGTATCTAAAGATGAGGTACAACAAATGATTAAAGACTATATTATGAACAATCCTGAGGTAATAGTACAGTCTCTTGAGGGATTTCATAATAAAAAATTAGATGAGTCTACTAGAAAAACTACAGACTACTTACAAAAAAACAAAGCACAAATCGAAGAAGCAGAGTCTCCTCCAATACTAGGTAACCCAAATGGAGATATAGTTGTAGTTGCTTTTTATGACTATAACTGCTCTTTTTGTAAAAAAGCAAATGATTATGAAAATGAAATTATAGCTTCAGATCCGGGGGTAAAAGTGGTTTTGAGACCAATACCTATTCTAGGTGGAACCTCTACATATGCAGCAAAAATAGCTCTAGCAGTTCAAAGGGTTTCTAGTAATAATTTCCTGAATGTTCATAACGAGTTGATGAAAATGAAAGAAATTAGTGAAGAAAATGTCAAAACTATGCTAGCAAAGTATAGTATTGATTATTCTTTAATAGAAAACGAAGTTAATAGTTATTCAGTAAGACAAATAATTGCTAAAAACTTTGATTTGGCTAAAGAACTTGGAATAAAAGGAACACCTTCATACGTAATTAATGGTAATTTTGCTCCTGGATTAATCCCAACAGAGAAATTTAAAAGTATTATTGTACAATTGCGTGCAAGCGCGGAAGAAACTCCTCCTTCCGTTGAAAAACATCAAGAAGAAGATATTCCGTCTACTGAAGATAATAGCAGTAATGACCCAGATACTAAGAGTGCTACTGATAAATAGTGGCTTCAGGCCAAATTTATGATAACTGGAGATAAGAATTACAGAAATTCTTATCTCTACGCAGACCCCTATAACTTTTGATAGAGGACTATAAAAGCATTCGTGGCACAATGTAGCTGTGTAGTAATAGCCCTTTCTCGCTTAATTTTATTTGCCCTGCGCCCATGGTCACAAAATTTTGATGCCTTAATTGCTCTATAACATTGATATTCAAGGAATCCAAAAATTTTTTTCCAGTAATTTCTTGGAATTTTTCTTCAACTATTCCAGCTTGTAGCCGAGTTCCCATCATTAAAACTTCCTCTATAGTTTCTATTTTGGAAAGCTGGGTTTTCGTTTGGATGCCATGGCCAAGTTCGTTTACTTTATCAAGCCAAGTATTGGGCTTGTTAGCCATCATTAGTGCGACTATACCCTCTTTATTATGTAGTCTACTGTGTGCTCCTGGGCCGATTCCTATATATTCGTCGTAATTCCAGTAGCATAGATTATGTAAGCACTCATGCCCACTTACGGCGTAGTTTGAAATTTCGTAGCGCTTATATTGGTTTTGTTGTAAATATTCATTGGTCCATTCATACATATCAGCGGCTTCATCATTTGATGGCAAAATCAGTTTTTTATCCTTATAAAGCTTAAAGAATGGCGTGCCTTTTTCTATAGTTAATTGATACAAAGAAATGTGCCCTCCAGCAAATTCCATGGCTTCTTTTAGCTCATCTTGCCATGTTTTTAGGTTCTGATTTTGTGTGGCATACATTAAGTCAAACGAATATTTATCAAACAGTGTTGCGGCAGATTTAATTGCATCTAAAGCATTTTGTGCAGAGTGTTTTCTTCCAAGAGATTGAAGTCTTTCATTGCGAAGAGATTGAACACCAATTGAGACTCGGTTTATCCCGGCTGCTTTAAATTCTTTGAATTTTTCTAACTCATATGAAGTTGGGTTGGCTTCTAGTGTAATTTCAGTATTTTTATCTACCATAGCAATATCTGAAATTGCAGCGATTATTCCTAGAATTGTATTTGGTTCCATAAGAGAAGGTGTGCCACCACCAAAGAAAATTGATCTTACTGGTCTTTGGGCAATCCTATCTGCAAAATAAGATAGCTCTTTTTTATATGCTTCTAACCAAGTATTATGATTTATAGAGTTAGAAACATGAGAATTAAAATCGCAATATGGGCATAATGATAAGCAAAATGGCCAATGAATATATATTGATATTGGTTTCATGAGGACTTTATATCTATTATATAAGGTACATGGTCGGAAGGCCGGTCCCAAGCTCTTGCTTCTTTATATGAAACAATGTTCTGTAATCTAGATTCAAGTGGTCTTGATACCCAAATATGATCTAATCTTCTTCCACGATCTGATTTTTGCCAATCACGGTTTCTATAACTCCACCAACTATAAAATTTTTGACTTGGGTCAACAAATTTTCTAGCAGTATCAACAAAGTCAAACGAATTTTGTAATTTAATTAAAGCTGTTCTCTCGAGGGGTGTATGACTTATAACATTTGTTAGTTGTTTCGAAGACCAAACATCGTGTTCAAGAGGAGCAATGTTTAGGTCGCCAACTAAAATTAGCTTGTTGCTTTTACGGCGGTGAGAAGCTAGCCACTGCTCCATCGCTTCTACATAGGCTAGTTTATGTTTGTATTTGGGATTAATCACAGTGTCTGGCTCATCACCCCCTGCTGGAACGTAAAAGTTATGTAATTCGAAGTCATGAATTTTAGCACAAATATGTCTTTTATCACCGTTATAAAACTCTAGAGAAAAACTGTCGGAAATTTTATGTTTGGACAATATCGCAACGCCGTTATACGATTTTTCTCCTGTATATACCACGTGGTTAAAACCAAGGGCTTTTACTGCCTCAATAGGGAAATGCTCATCTCGTACTTTTGTCTCTTGTAGACAAATGACATCAGGGATTTGTTCGTCAATAAGCTTTTGTAGCAAGCCAAGACGAAGCCGAACGGAGTTAATGTTCCAAGTAACAATAATCATATGAGGGAGTTTTATTACAGCAATTTATTAAGTATTTTTTTGATCATACGCAATAACTTAGCTTCAGGCGAGAGGTTTTTTGCTACCCATTTTTTAATCCAAGGCTCTGCTAATTGCCACATATTAATATCTTCATCAAGGCTTTGTCCTATTCCCTCGACAACAACCATAGTTTTTTGTAGCAGTAGCAATTGTGGTTGTGTTTCCATGCCGTATTCCTCTGTCACTTTGAATAATTGAGCGAGAAGATTCCCTATCGAAATATCTTTTATAGCTACGCCAATAATTGGTTCAGCAACGGCCCTACAGCTTTGAGCAAAATATTCCAAGTCAGTTTCTTTTGGAATATATCCTACGCGGTGGTGTACTTCTGCCACTAATTTATAATCTCGTTTTAAGAAGGCGTAAAGTATTTCTGCGATAGCAAATCTGTCGCTCTCTGCAAGAATACCAATAATACCAAAATCCACTAAGGCTACTTTTCCATTGGGGCACACTAGAATATTTCCTGGGTGCAAGTCAGCATGAAAAAATCCATCTCTATAAGCTTGATTGAAAAATATCACGGCAATTTTAGCGGCAATATCTTTCGGATCAAAACCCAGTTTTTTAATAGCTTCTCTATCATAAATTGATACGCCATTAATCCATTCCAAGGTTATTATATCGTCATGAGTTAAATGCCAGTAAATTCGTGGAATGTGTAGAGATGAATCATTGACGAAATTGTCAAGAATCCTAGAGGCTGCAGCTGCTTCCGAGCGAAGATTAAGTTCTAGATTCATTGACTGTCTAAAAACTGACATAACTTCTTTTGGTCTTAACCTTTTTGCCTTTTTAAGAAAGCGAGTGATGATCTCGGCACCGTACTCTAAAAATGCAATATCTTCTTCGTATTTTTGTGCAATATTAGGCCTCAAGATTTTTACGGCGACTAATTCACCCGATTTTAGTTGCGCTTTGTGTACTTGGGCTATTGAAGCAGCCCCGATGGGAATGTCTTCAAAATTGAGGAATAGATCAGATATTTTTTGACCAAATCTTTTTTCAATTCTTGCTCTAACTATTTCTGAGCTAAATGGTGGAAGCTTGTCTTGTAAATACTTCAAGCTATTTGCAACCTCTATTCCTACTAGGTCTGGTCTTGTGGATAAAGTTTGACCAAACTTGATGTATATTGGGCCTAGGGATTGGAATAATCCGGCCAATCTTTGACCGAAATTTAAGTTAGATTTGGTGAATAGTCCAGCTGGGTACAGAAGAATAATACAGGTTCTACCTAAAATTTTTACTGATAAAGGTAACTCAAAATGACCTGAATCAATTAAAATTCTATGCTTACTTATAACATAGAATAGATGTATTACCTTAGGAATATATCTTAAAAACTTGATCATAATTAAGATTTAAAACCATAATGAATAGCAGCAACTCCAAATGTTAGGTTTTTGTAATTTATGTCAGAAAAACCAGCATTCTGGATCATAGTTTTAAAATCCTCCTGATCTGGAAATATACTAATGCTTTCAGCTAAATATTTATAAGCTCCTTGATTCTTAGCAACAAAATTTCCAATTCTCGGAATCAGATTAAATGAATATAAATCATACAAAGGGCGCATCATGTCATTTTGAACTTTAGAAAACTCTAGACAAAGAAATTTCCCCATTGGTTTTAATACTCTATAAGCTTCTTCCAGGGTTTTTTCAATTGATAGCATGTTTCTAATACCAAACGCAATTGTGTAATAATCAAAGCTATTATCTTGGAAAGGAAGTTTTTCAGCATCGCCTACGACTAAATCAAATTTTTTTAAAATATTTGAATCTATAGCTTTGTCTTGGCAGACCCTAAGCATCTCTCGATTTATATCACAAACTGTAATATGGGGATCCTTGTTCTGTTTTTTTGCTTTAGCTTTAATACGAAACGCAATATCTCCAGTGCCGCCAGCCACATCCAATATATTACTATTTAAATTCGGGACCATACTACAGAATTCATCTTTCCATAGACGATGCACACCAAAACTCATTAAGTCATTCATAATATCATATTTATTAGCTACATCAGAAAATACTTCATCAACCAAGAACCTTTTTTGATTTGATGTTACTTTCTCAAAACCAAAATTTTTATCATCTTTCTCATCCATAAGCTTGACCTATATTTTATACCGATATATTTTGCAAAACTAGCACCATTAAAATATTATATCAACGAATTAGCTTTGAAAATGCCAGAATTAGCCGAAGTAGAAACATTAAAGCGATATTTAGTTTCCCATATAATAGGTGATAAAATAACGAATTATACTCAGAGAAGAAACAGCCTTCGGTATGAGCTAACAAAGGATTTATTCAACTACCTTATAAACACAACAATTATAGATCTAACTAGAAGAGCTAAGTATTTGAATATCTATCTTGATAATGACTATGTCCTGACTTTTCACCTTGGAATGAGTGGAAGGATAACTATCCAACAGGAGAATTATCACTTGCAAAAACATGATCATGTAATTATTGAATTTCAGAGTGGTAAGCAGCTAGTGTTTAATGATGCCAGAAGATTTGGTATGGTTTATATTAGTCCCAGTAATGAAGTAAGTAATCAACATTATTTTAAAGCGCTGGGAGTTGAGCCTCTGGGAGAAAAATTTGACACAGAATATCTTCTTAAAAAGCTCCTTAATAAAAAAATAGCGGTAAAACTAGCTATCATGGATAACAAAATTGTTGTCGGAGTAGGTAATATATATGCAGCAGAAAGTCTATTTAGGGCGCAAATTAATCCTCTCACACCTTCAAATACTTTAACGAAGGAAGAGGTTTGTAGTATAGTTAGCTCTATAAAACAAGTGTTAGAGAAAGCAATACAAGCTGGAGGCACTACTTTAAGAGACTTTGTGGGCCCAGATGGTAAGCCAGGATATTTCAAGCAAGAATTAAATGTTTACGGAAGACAAGGTTTGTCATGTTATATTTGTCAGTATAAGATAGAAAAGATAAAGCAGTCTGGAAGGTCTACGTTCTTTTGCCCGCATTGTCAAACGGATTGCTAAAATGGGTAAATTATGAGCTTAAAAATTGCGACTTGGAATATTAATTCAATTAGGATGAGGCTACAACATTTGCTTGAATTTATTGAATCAAATGAGCCAGACATTATTTGCTTGCAAGAGCTTAAGTGTGAAACGGATAAATTTCCTACTGAAGAATTAAGTCATCTACCATATAATTTTTATATAAATGGACAAAAATCCTATAATGGTGTAGCAATTTTGTCTAAAATTCCGGCAGATGAAGTTAAAAACAATTTTGATAAAAACCCCATTTTTGATCAAGCTCGTTTTATTGAATGTTCCTTCGGTACTTCTATTGGGTATATTAGAGTAATTTCTCTATATGCACCAAACGGGGGAGAGGTTGGTAGTGATAAGTTCGTTAATAAGCTAGAATTTTATGATGCGTTCACAAATTATATTAATTCAAAAAAGTGCTTAGAAGAACAATTATTCATCGGTTCTGATTTTAATATCGCTCCTTATGATATTGATGTGTTCAACGTAGCCAAACTTCAAAACTCAACTTGTTTTACCTATAAAGAGCAAGAAAAATTAAGAACAATATTAAACTCAGGATTTGTTGATAATTTTCGGATATTACATCCCACTAAAAACGAATTTTCCTGGTGGGATTATCGAGCTGGGGCATTTGAACAAAACATGGGAATGCGTATTGACTCTATAATTTCTACAAGCAATGCGGTTGCTAACTTAGTTTCATGTAAGATTGACTATCATAGCCGAACAAAAGATAAGCCATCAGATCATGCTCCTGTAATAGCCGAGTATAAAAGCTGATTAAATATATTTTTTACACTAAATATTTACAAAAATGAGCTCAGTTTATCACATTCTTAATCAAGTTCCGGCAATAGATAAGGTGAATATTCAGAGCGAATATGAGCATCTAGTGCAAGAATTAATTCGCTCTGGTAGACTTCGAATAGATACAGACTATTACTGTAATTTTGTTCGTTTTACCGATAGCAGTTCTGCCATTAATATAATATTAAGCTACGAAGAATTAACGCCAGAGCTCTTAGGCAACACTAAAAATAACATCCGCAATCTTTATAAACACAGTAATAAACTAATTGATGATACAAAAATTATTTCCATAATAAACGATCTAAACAAAAAAGCTAAAAAATTGCTTTTGGTAAATGATGAGTTAAAAACGCAATTAGCCAGAGTTTTTGTTCAATCTGCTCATCCAATTGTAATAAAATGGCTTTTACTAGACAATGTTGAGGTATTTATTACTTATTCGCATAATATAGGCGATGTAATGGATATAGCTTCCTGGAAAAGATCAGGAACTAATAGTGGTATGCAGAGTACTGATGGAAAAAATGCGTGTATCTATGTCTCCTGTGGAGGCGATCCATTCGCCCAAAACAGTGAATCACATCCTACTCAAGGAAATGGCTGGGCTGCTTTAGCTAGATTACAAATTATTGCTGCGCAGGAATTGGGTCATTTTGCTGATATTAAAAGAGATGATTATGGTCGCCAAATTACACGGCACTCTTGCAATTTTGCCTGTACGAAAGCTACTCCCCATGTAAGCCTTGCTAGGAAAAGAGATATAGAAAGGAGTTCTAGTTTAAAAAACCTCCTTACTAGCTCTGGAATGGATAAGCTAATAAATATTGAAACAAAACTTAAGTTTTATAATCAGCAAAAATTATCAGGGCTTAGAGTATTTTGGCTTAGATTGATTGCTAAATATTATAGTTATAAACTGGTCAATTTTGCAATAAAACGTAATTTCCTTTTTGTAAAACGCTTTTATGATAGAGAAAAATACATTGGATTAATGCTTTTGGCAATGATGGAAGATATGCTTTCTAATTTATCACCAATTGCTGACGTATATAAAAGAGATGATCCTGAAGCAGAAGAGGCTATAAGCTGCGCTGAAGCTTTGGCTAGAGTTCCTCAACAAGTAATGAAATGGGGGCATCTTACCACTAGAGCTACTATGCATGATCTGTATCACGTATATTACAGCGAAGTGATACCTTCATTGATCAAAAGCTATAACACTGTCACCGCTAGCGAATATAAAAGAAATTATTCACATCAAAAAAATATATTTAGAAACATTTTATCCAAATTGGGTTTTATACAAAATAAAACTTCAGCTCAATTTACTGAAGTTAGAGATATTTAGTTATTTTGATCTGTGGAGTGTTTAATTTTAGACTTGTTATAAGAATGTTTGACTTTGATCTATAAAGAAGGTATTTTTCGGTATTAGTGACTTGTCTAAAAAAATATAAAGATAAATTTGAGCATGAGTAAGAAGCAACAACACCCTTTAATGCCTAAAGCAACTGCAGTTTGGTTAGTAGAAAATACTTCGCTAACTTTTAAACAAATTGCAGATTTTTGTGGTGTTCATGAACTAGAAGTAAAGGGGATTGCTGATGGGGAGGTTGCTATTGGAATTATGGGTGTGGATCCGGTAACGACAGGCCAGCTAGATAAACAGGAGCTCGAGCGTTGTACGCACGATCCAAAAGCTATAATCAGACTTAAAGCTAGCGCTGCTTATGATTCGACTAAGAGTTCAAAAAAGACTGCTAAATATACACCAATAGCAAGAAGACAAGATAAGCCCGATGCCATCTATTGGCTTTTGAAGAATCATCCTGAGGTAAGAGATTCTGATATAATAAAGTTGATAGGCACAACAAAATCAACCGTTGCAGCGCTTAGAGACCGTACTCATTGGAATATGGCTAACATTCGTCAACGTGATCCAGTATTACTTGGCATATGTAGTCAAATCGATCTTGATAGAGTTGTTGAAAAAACGAAGCTGGAAAATATAGCTTCAGATAATACGAAATAACTTTTTACCATCCTCTTCATTGTGTTAGCATAATCATAGATATCACTTAACTTAAATATAAGGAGATAGTTATGAAAGAGCAATTTAATGCAATTCAATCATCTGTAATGAATACAGCCTCAAAGGAAATGGCTAAGATCGGACAAAATCTGATTGGGGGTTTAGAAGGGTTTGGACTGACCCCAACTCAGAAAAGAGCTGTAGCAGTTCAAATTGAAGAAGCTGTTGATGAGGTAGAGCAGCTTGTTGGTGGCAAAGCAAAAGAAGTATTTTCTTTAATTAAGGACGGAATCGATAAAAAGCTGGATGAAATTGATATTATTCCAAAAGAGTTGAGAAAGCAAATTAGTAATATGTGCAAAGGCTCGGTTGATCAATTAGGTAAATTGGTAAATGATGCCGTGGCCCAGGCAAGCAAGTCAGGGAAGGAAGTTTCTGGTGCAATTCTTGACCAAGGGTTAAAGGCTCTTAAAAGTACATTTGATATCATCAGTGCTTGGCTTAAAGGAGAAAAGACGACAGAGCAGGCTATGACAGGAATAAAAAGCGCTTGGAAAGAAGCCGGTAAGGAGGTGTCCAAATCTTTTAGTGATGCTAAAAAATCTTTTGTTGCCAAAGTAGGCGGCAAAAAGGTGAATTCAAAACAAAAAACTTCGGCTGCAAAAGAAAAAACTCATGCTGATAGAGTTGTCAAGAAGCAAGACGTTACAACTTCTAGGGATAGATAGTTATTGATATGAACTTACGTGCGTTGTTGCACGTCATTCGCCATAGGCTTCGTATCATCGCGTCCGGCATCAAACTCATCTAAATTAACTATAGTATAGGTAATTCATGTGTTAAAAGTTGTATGAGCCTCCTGTGGGAAGGAATTGCTATTCCCAGATTGTCCCTATAGTGTTATGAGGGCAAAAGGAAATTCATGGCTCAAATCCTAGATTAGTTAGTTTGTGCCCGGGGAGCTTTATAAAAAACTTTTGGCTGATAACAAGAAATCTAATGCCCAGTGGAGCCAAAACCACTCGCGCCTCTTGTGGTTTCATCTAAGGAATTAGCTTCTTCCAAAATCACATGTTCATATTTAGCAATCACCATTTGAGCAATACGCATACCTCGCGTTATAGTAAAATCAATTTGTCCGTGATTGATAAGTATAACTTTTAGTTCCCCACGATAATCTGCATCTATTGTGCCAGGAGTGTTAAGCACTGTAATGCCATTTTTTGCAGCTAGGCCAGAACGTGGTCTTATTTGAGCTTCGGTGCCACCTGGTAAGCCCAGTGCAATACCTGTTGGTATTATTTGCACTTCACCTGCTTTGAGGACTAAGTCTTCTTCTATGGCGGCTGCAAGATCCATCCCAGCACTTTGGACTGTTGCATAATGTGGTAGAGGTAGGTCCTTTGCGTGGTCCAGTTTGATAATAGATACTTTTGTCATTATGATAGGTATATTTTGTTAGAAAGTTAACTAGAGATTTGCCCATGTTTGCACAATGGAGTAGATGGCTCAAATTTTTAGTGATCTAAAGCAAGGCTATGGCGGGAGTGACGGGACTCGAACCCGCGACCCTCTGCGTGACAGGCAGATACTCTAACCATCTGAGCTACACCCCCTTAGCCTTATCGATTGGTAATATATATCAGATTATAAAGACCCGCAAGCAATAATTCATATTTAGTCACTATGAATTATTTGTATACCGTGATCTTGAACAGATTGCTTTAAGCGATATAGGATAAGTGGAATTCAGTCTTATAAGCTTTAGTGGTTTATCATGAATGACTTATTTTGTTATTGGTGTAAAAGTTGACTGTTCTCCAATTTTAAACCATATGCAATACAGAGCTGGTAAAAATAGTAACGTAAGTATTGTTGCGACAGCAAGACCTCCCATGATTGCATAAGCCATTGGCCCCCAAAATACTGTGGGAGCAATAGGAATCATGCCTAGAATCACAGCAGCAGCAGTTAAAATTACTGGACGAAACCGATGGGTTGTTGCAGTTAATACGGCGTTCCACGGAGATAAACCATGTGTAATTTCAGTCTCAATCTGGTCTATAATAATAACTGAATTACGTACAATCATACCAATCAAGGCAATAATTCCTAAAATAGCAACGAAGCCTAGTGGTTTGTTGGCAATCAGTAATATAGCTACAACTCCTATTAAGCCCAATGGGACTACGCTTAGTACAAGAATAACACGTTGTACACTCTGCAATTGTATCATTAAAATAGTTACCATAATTGTTAACATTAAGGGGACCACTGCTGCAACTGAAGCTTGGGATTTAGCGCTTTCTTCGGTTGAACCGCCAGTTTTAATTTGATATCCTTCTGGTAATTGAGCGTTAAGTTCGGAGATTTTAAGAGCTAGTTTTTTTACAATGGTTGCCGGTAAGACAGAAGTGTCAGCTTGCACAGTAATAGTGGGTAACCGATCCCTTCGCCATATCAAAGGGTATTCCTGTTCATATTCAATAGAGGCAATTTGTAGTAAGGGGACTTTTTTTCCGCTCGGAGTAGAAATTTGCAAGGTATTTAAAGAATCAAGAGAGACTCGCTGCTCTGCTTCGGCTCTGATTATTACATCTATTAAATAGGTGCTATCGCGTACCTGAGTGATTTTCATTCCTGAGACCACGGCGTTTAATGCACTAGCCAAATCTTCCGAACTTAAGCCAAGAAGCTTTGCTTCATTTTGATTAACTTCGATTCGCAGTACCCGGGCTGGTTCAATCCAATCAAAATTAACATCCTGGACTTGTGAGTCTGAACCTAGAATTTGAGCCACTTTGTAAGCTATAGCTCTAACTTGTTCTAAATTATGGCCACTTACCCGATACTGTAATGGCCATCCAACTGGAGGGCCCATTTCAAGGGGCATGATTCGGCTATTTATAGTTGAAAAATTTTCTTTAAATTCTTTTTACAAATAAGTTCTTACTCTTTCCCTGGCTTCTATGTCTTTGGTCACAATTACTGTTTGAGCAAATGATGGATTTGCTTGAGCTCCTTCTAGTGGAAGGTAAAAACGAATAGCTCCTCTCCCTATATAAGAGCTCCAACGCACAATATCAGGATTTTCTTCTAGCAGTTGTTCTAGTTTTGCCACTTCACTAGACGTAGCAAATATAGATGAGTTTTGCGGTAACTGCATATTAACTAAAAGCTCTGGACGATCAGATGATGGAAAAAATTGCTGCGGAACAAATTTCATTCCCGCAATTGATAACATAAATAACATTATAGTAATACAAATGGTGGTTTTAGGAGCACGCATACAGATAAGTAAGGTAGCACGGAATAATTGCAATAACTTGCTTTCCTGTTGGTGATGTTGTTCCAGTTTATCGGGCAAAAAAGCTAGGCCAAGTATAGGAGTAAATATTACTGCCACAAACCAGGAAGCAATTAAGGCAATAGCAATTACTGCAAATAAGGAAAATACATACTCACCCGCAGAACTACGAGCAAATCCAATGGGAATAAATGCTACTACCGTAACTAGGGTGCCAGTAAGCATAGGAAAAGCGGTTGAGGTATAAGCGAAAGTAGCGGCACGCACTTTCTCCCACCCAGTTTCCAGTTTGGTAATCATCATTTCAACTGTAATCATGGCATCGTCAACGAGTAATCCAAGGGCAATAATTAGAGCTCCCAAGGAAATTCTTTGGAGATCAATATGAAAAAATTCCATGGCTAAGAAAACTATGGTTAATACTAGTGGAATAGAGCATGCAACTACTGCCCCTGCTCGTAAGCCAAGACTTAAAAAGCTGACAAAGAGGACAATAGCAAAAGCTTCTTGTAATGATTTAGTAAACTCCGCGATATTTTCTTCTACTACCGCTGGCTGGTTGGCAACTAATTGATATTCGATACCAAGTGGTAAATCTGCACCAATTTTTTGCATAGCCTCTTCAACGTGTTTACCTAGTGCCAATATATCTCCACCTGGAGTCATGGAAATGGCAAGGCCTATGGCTTGTTTTCCATTAAATTTAAAAAGAGATTGAGGTGGATCAATATAGTCTCGTTTAACTGTGACAATATCATTTAGTGGAAATAGTTTGCCGTTTATATTCATATTTACATTACGCAAGTCTTCTTCTGATTCGAATCCTCCAGACACTCTCAATAATACTGTTTCATTTTCGGTTTGTACCACACCTGCTGGTCTTACAGAATTTGTTGTTTGCAACATTTTAATAAATTCTGAAGGTTTTATTCCTAATCCAGCAAGTCTTCTGATAGAAAATTCGAGGTAAATTTTTTCATCTTGATTTCCTAAGATTTCTATCTTAGAGACATCTGGTATTTGCAAGAGCTTAGAGCGTGTAGCCTCTATATAATCTATTAGTTCACGTCCTGAAAAACCATCGGCAGTGAAAGCGTAAATGATACCGTAAGTATCTCCAAACTCATCATTAAAAAACGGCCCAATAGTTCCTTGGGGTAAGGTAGTGACAATATCTCCAATTTTTTTACGAACCTGATACCAGCTATTTTGCACTTCTGAGGCTGGAGTGGTGCCAGCTAAATTAACAAAGATAGTTGACGATCCTGGTGTAGTAAAGCTACGTACATAACCTATATTAGGAGTTTCTTGCAGTTTTTTTTCTATACGCTCGGTGACTTGATTCATAGTCTCGTCGATAGTAGCTCCAGGCCATTTTGTCTGGATCAGCATGGTTTTAATTGAAAAAACAGGATCTTCATTTCTGCCAAGACGAATATAGGATAAACTGCCCACTAGTACTAACATAGCCATTAGGTACCATACTAGTTCCCGATGATTGATTGCCCATAGCGAGAGATTAAACCGTTCTTTCATTAGTTAACCTATTTATCTAGTAATTTAACCTGTTGTCCAGGATATAGTGAATGAACTCCTGCGGTAACTACAATTTCCCCGTTTTCTAGACCTTCAGAAACAAGAATTGAATCCTGTTTATAGTCAATGATTTTAATATCTCTTAAACTGACAGTATTGTCTTGGGGGTTAACTATCCATACGGCTGGGTTTGAATTAGATTTAGTTAATGACATTACAGGTAATTCAATAGCACTTGCTCTATTCAAAGTGACGCAACCAGTCACTGTTGAACCAAGCTTTAACCCTTCTGGTGGGTTGGTTAGACCAACTTTTACAGCAAAGGTCCGAGTAACAGAGTCTGCTTGGGGTGACACCTCTCTGACGTATCCAACAGCTTTGATACTAGGGTCATGACTTAGGGAAACTTCAACCGCTAACTTATTTTCAGAGTTATTTTGAAATAATTGCTCCGGTACGTTAAATACAGCATCTCGTCCTTCGTCTGTTGCTACACGCATGATAACTTGACCAGCTTTTATTACTTCACCAGCTTCTGCATTAATGGATGTAACAATTCCCGAAACATCTACTTGCAAGTTAGTGTAGTCAAGGCGATTTTGGGCTTGATTTAAGCTGGCATTTGCTCCTTCAACTTTTGCTTGTGCAGATTGGAGTTGGGTGGTAGCATCCTCATATTTAGCATTGGCAATAACTCCCTTGCTTAGTAGGATTTTTTGCCTCGCTTCATTGCTAATTGCTTGCTCTAAGGCTGCTTGAGCCGCACTAAGATTTGATTTGGCAGAAGTAAAATTGTCCTCCGCCTCCTGTGAGTCTATACGAGCAACGGTTTGTCCAGCATTAACCATAGCTCCAACTGAAACCAAACGTTCTATTAATTTTCCGTCAGTACGAAAAGCGAGGTCTACTTCATTCTTTGCTAAAATTTCGCCAGTCAAAGATAATAACTGCCCTGCTGTCCTGTGTGCCACTTTAATGGTTCGTACAGGACGCGCAATTGTTGTATTAGTGGTTATAGACCGATTATTTGTAGACTTGATTACAATTACTATAATTATAGCAACAAGGGCAATAATCAGAGTATATTTATTTATTAAGCAAGATTTGTATTTTTGGAGTACTGGCATTTGCATAACAGTCTTTAAATGATTAAAGGGAAAATATATCATCTTTGCGGTTGAGCTTTGCTTTATTTTTAGCTATATAGGTTAATTGATAGTTACAGAAATATTAATTGTAGCAGAATTATTACATTCTATATTCGATGTTTAAGTGTGATTATGTTTCCATAAATTATTTTTAGATAATTGGTTTTTATTTAATATTGACATTTTCTGGTAAAGATGTTATTTAGTTCGTGTTAAACATTATTTAAATTAATTATTATTTTTATAGGTCTTAAATTATGAAAAAACTTGGTATCTTTGTTTGTGCTGCTTCCATTCTGATTGGTTGTGGTGGTAATCCGCATCCTAAAATGGTTAGTTTTACCCCTGCTAGTGTGGTAATAGATTATTCAAAAAATGATCTTCATGAAGCAACTGGCATGGCTCAGCAGTTTTGTTCTTCAATTGAAAAAGATGCTCAATATGTAAGCACTAAAGAATCTGGGTGGACTTCATCAGAGAAACTTGCTTTCTTTAATTGTATAGAAAGAGGAAAGGCAGTTGCGGGATGGGCGGCAAGTCATGGGGCAGCAAACAATACTCATACCCCTATCATTAATAACTTCAAGTAATACTTAACTCCAAGAGAGTTTTAAAAATTAGTTTAGCCACGAGGGAATAAGTACTCGTGGTTTTTTTATGCTTACAAGAAGCCTTTTTGCTGGTTATGTGCAGCATATAATATTGCTCTAACAAGTAGCAGGATATAGAAAATATAGTGTAAAAGTACCCATTACAAACTGAATCGTTGCTCTAATTAGCATATTAATTTAGAAATTCTATTTTTTTTGAAAAATTTTATATTGGCCAAATAAAGAAAATGCAATTATACTGCTGCTTTCTAGACTGAATCAAAAGTGCATAAGCATATGACCAAATTATCATTTCAAGAATTAATTTTAAAGCTCCAATATTATTGGCAGGATTACGGTTGTGCTATTTTGCAACCTTATGATGTTGAAGTAGGGGCAGGGACATTTCATCCGGCAACTGTCTTGAGATCTCTTGGTCCAAAGCCATGGAATGTAGCTTATGTTCAACCATCCAGAAGGCCGACCGATAGTAGATATGCCGAGCACCCGAATCGGATGCAGCATTATTATCAGTTTCAAGTTATATTAAAACCATCACCAGATGATATCCAAGATTTGTACTTGAAAAGCCTTGAGCACCTCGGGATTGACATGCAAGCGCATGATATTCGTTTTGTAGAAGATGATTGGGAATCGCCAACTCTTGGAGCATCAGGACTTGGTTGGGAAGTTTGGTGCGATGGTATGGAAGTTTCGCAATTTACGTATATGCAGCAAATTGGGGGAATAGAGTGTAGGCCAGTAGCTGGTGAGTTAACTTATGGCTTAGAACGTTTGGCGTTGTATATTCAAGGAGTTGATGCTGTTAAAGATCTGGACTGGAATGGTCAAAAAGGTGAAAAGGCTTTGACTTATGGACAGATAGATTTTGAGGCTGAGAAACAGTTTTCAAAATTTAATTTAGAATTAGCAGACACTGAAATATTATCTCGTCATTTTGAAGATTCCCAAAAGCAGTGCATTGCCTTGATCAAAGAAAACCTGCCTATGCCTGCATATGAATATTGTATTAAGGCAAGTCATTTATTTAACTTACTTTGTGCAAGAGGAGTGGTTAGTGTAACTGAGCGTGCAGCGTATATAGCAAGAGTTAGGCACTTAGCAAAATTATGTTGTGAGAATTGGATAGAAATGGATAAATCATGAGCGAATTATTATTAGAGTTATTTTCTGAAGAAATTCCAGCAATGATGCAGCAAAAAGCTGTGGCTGGATATGAAGAAATTTTTGCTAAATACTTTCAAGAACAAACAATAAATTTTTCTAGCATCAAGGCGTATGCGGGGCCACGGAGAATTACAATTCATGTTAGTGGAATATCATCTTATGTCGAGGCTACTACAAAGGAGATAAAAGGACCCAAGATTTCTGCTCCCGATAATGCTATTGAAGGGTTTTGCCATTCAAACGGAATTAGCAAAGATTTACTTACGCACCAAGAAATAAAAGGAGTGGAATATTTTGTATATGAGCAAATTTTAGCAAAACAGGAAACAAAAAATATATTACAAAATACATTAATGAATCCTATTTCGGCTTATGTTTGGCCAAAATCAATGTTTTGGGGTGATTATCAAATAAAATGGGTTCGTCCACTCAGGAATATCATGTGCATATTCAACGGACAGACGCTTGATTTTAAATATGGGCACTTAGTAGCAAATAATAAAAGTTTTGGCCATAGATTCATGAGCCCTAAATCATTTGAAGTGACTAGTTTTGCTGAGTATAAACAAAAATTATCTAATAATTTCGTAGTACTTGATCAATCTGAGCGCAAGGATTATATATTACACGAGTCCAGCAAAATAGCCAGCCAAATGGGCTTGGTTATAAAGGAAGATAACGACCTTTTAGAAGAAGTAGCGGGGCTAGTAGAGTATCCCCAAATTTTACTTGGAAAGATCGATCAAAAATTCCTATCTGTGCCAAGCGAAGTGCTGAGCAGTTCAATGAGAAGTCACCAGAAGTATTTTAGTCTGTTTGACAAAAAAGGTAATTTTGCTCCGTACTTTCTATTTGTATCAAATATTGCAGCCAGCAATCCAGAATTAGTTATTGGTGGGAATGAAAAAGTTCTTTCAGCTAGATTGTCAGATGCTTTATATTTTTATAACCAAGATCTAAAAACTAGGCTGGATCAAAAGTCTCAAAAGCTTGATAATGTTATATTTCATGCAAAGCTTGGTAGTATAGGTGATAAGGTACAGCGCGTGGCAAAAATTGTCCAATATTTGTTGCCAAATAATGAAAATCTGATCAAAGCAGCCATGTTATGCAAGAGTGATATTGTCTCTGAAGTTGTTGGAGAATTTCCAAACTTGCAAGGTATTATGGGATATTATTATGCCAAATATGAATCCTTAAGTGAAGATATAGCCGTTGCCATCCGCGATCATTATAAGCCGCAAGGACCTAGTGACAGCTGCCCTACGGCTATTTCTGCATTTTTGGCTTTGGCTGATAAGATAGATAGTCTATGTGGTCTTATGCTAGCAGGAGAAAAGCCAACAGGTTCAAAAGATCCGTTTGCGCTTAGAAGACAAGCGCTTGGTATAGTAAGAATTATTCTAGAAAATAAGTTGCCTGTTAATATCGTTGAATTGATTGACGTAGCGGGAGGTAACTATAGTGTTTATAAAGATGCAAATCTTTGTAGCACAAAGCAAATAGTAGAATTTCTAGAAGATCGCGTAAGGCATTTCTTGAAGGATGAATATTCTATCGAACTTGTAAACGCAGTGCTAGATCTTGAAAAAGAACAAAATATGACTGATACCAAAATTAAACTAGATTCATTACAAGAATTTATTGCAGATGGATCGTGTGCCGATTTAATAGTTGCTTACAAAAGAGCAAGTAATATTGTGGCTGGCTTTGTTGGTAAGCATACAACAATTAATGAGTCTTTATTTGATAATGACTATGAAAAAAATCTATACAGCTTTTTGAAAGATTGCGAACCTAAAATTAAAGCAGAGATAATAGCAAAAAACTATGCAGGAAGCCTGAAAATGCTTGCTGCTATGCGCTCTCCAATAGCAAGCTTCTTTGATAATGTAATGGTAAAAGTTGAGGACCAAGGTGTGGCCCATAATCGTCTTGCGCTGCTTGCCAAAACAAAGCAACTTTTTGACCAGATTGCAAAATTTGATCAACTTTAAATTTGACAAAGAGAGTTACTGTCAAGTATAAACAAAAGATAGTCTATTTAGATTATATGTAAAATCTAGGTAATAGCTTGTAAATAAAGGTTGTTGTTAAGGAACTAAAGAGAAATTGTTATAAGAAAATATTAATATATTAAGGAGAGCGGTTATGAAAAAGATGTTAAAAAAATGGGAAGGTGGAGCCAAAAAGCATGGTGGATTAGTTAACGCTATGGGTGCTCAGGCACAGGTATGGGCACAGCCTGTAATAGAGCAAGCTCAAAAAATAGATGGAGGAGCCGAAAAGCATGGTGGGTTAGGCCAGGCAGCACTTGTTTACATGGGAGTATCAAGCTCAAGTGAAGAGGCAGCAAGATTAGAAGCAGTAAGACTAGAAGCAGTAAGGCTAGAAGCAGTAAGACTAGAAGCAGTAAGACTAGAAGCAGTAAGACTAGAAGCAGTAAGGCTAGAAGCAGTAAGGCGTCAGGCTGAAGAAGCGGAAGTAAGAAGAGCTCTTGAACAAGTGGCGAAGAGAGAAGCTGAAGAAGCGGGAGTAAGAAGAGAGGCTCAGGAGAAGGCGCAAAGAGAGGCTGAAGAGCTGGAAATAGCTAAAAAGGCCTTAGAAAGAGAAGCTGAGGAGTTTAGAGCCAAGCAAAAAGCTGAACTGGCCCAAGAGGTAGCTGAAAGCTTGAAAAAAGATCTTCCTATGAAAGAGTGCATGTTTGACTTCGCACAAAAATTTCCAGGTGAGGCTCTTGACGATACTCAGGCGATTGAGCTTATGTCCTGGCTCACTAAGACAGAAGCACCAACTATTAGCGAGATTATAGGAGAGGTAAGGAGCTTACATGACCCTGTATTGACAGAAGCGACGAATCAGTGGATTGCTTATAACCAACCTGAAGGTGTTGTACTAATAGGAGATGATATAGTATAATTACTTAATAAATTTAAAGTATAATCATCTCTCGTTTGGGCCTAATTAGGCATTTATGAGCATGGTTTCGATGCCTGCGGTAAAACTAGGAGCTTGAAAAGTTTTTAGGCTTCTAGCCATTTGAGTGCATATAGCGCAATATCTACTTGGCAGGAAGTAGAACTTGATAGTAATCGTTCAGGCTAAGTTGCTATATAAGTTGTCAATTTGTTATGTATTATATAAAAAAAGCTGCAAGTATAATCAAAAACAGTGACCTGGTGGCGTTTCCCACGGAAACTGTTTATGGCCTTGGCGCGGATGCTTATAGCCAAGAAGCTTGTTTAAAAATTTTTGAGGCTAAGGGTAGGCCTGCTAATAACCCGCTTATAGTTCATGTAGCATCGGTGCAAGAAGCCAAAGATATAGTGCATTTCAATGATGATGCCGAAAATCTGGCTAGTTTGTGGCCCGGTCCGCTTACCTTAGTTCTACCTAAAAAAGATAATGCAATTCTTGCTGAGTGTGTAACGGCCGGTCTTAATACTGTTGCTATTCGTATCCCGGCAGATCCTATAGCTTTGAACTTGATTAGAGAGTCCGGTTGCCCAATTGCTGCCCCTAGTGCTAATAAATCAGGTACTTTAAGCTCAACAAGCTATGAGCATGTAAGAAAAAATTTTGGAGATGAAATATTTATTTTAGGCTCAAATGGTAACGCTACCTATGGTCTTGAATCAACTATTATCGATTTAACTTCGCCAAAGCCTACGATATTACGTTTTGGTTTTATTACTCCATCTGTTTTAGAAAAAGTGCTAGGCAGAGAAGTTTTTATTGCTTCAAAATTATCAGAGATCAAAGCCCCGGGCATGCTGCTGAAGCATTATGCACCTAAAACCAAAATACGGCTTAATGCGGATGTTTTACGAAATTCGGAAGTTGGTTTGAATTTTGGTAAAAGTCAACTAAATGCCGGTGGATCGATGAATCTCAGTGATAGCAAAGATATGATAGAAGCAGCTGCAAATCTATTTGATTATTTGCATAATTTAGATGAATTTTGCCAAAAAAATAATATAAATACGATTGCTGTTGCTTCTATTCCGAATACCGGCATAGGTTTGGCTATAAACGATAGACTCTCTAGGGCAGCAGAGTAATAGACTTCCTTCATTTATATAGCTAAAGTATTTTAATTTAAGCATAGGAGCGAGGCTACGAAGTGTATAAATAATACATGAGTAGCCTATTGACGCATGATCAAATTATAAAGCCTTAGCTATATAGTTAATTGATATGAACTTGGGTGCGTCGTTGGTCTCTGTCTAATTAAGTGTCTATTTTAGAATTTATAAACTTAAAAAGACAGAGCCGTTTCTTTCTGTTTTTGTTAATACAAAGCTCAGGAGCCTGTCCTGTTAATATATTCAAGACAAATCTTCTTTGTCAGATTCTGCAGCTTCTCTACTCTCTCGATAAGATATAGCTGTTGTGCGCCAAGCATACTAGTCCACTAAAAAAGAATCTGCGCCAAGCATACTAGTCCACCCCTGCGCCAGAAGAGAAGTCCACTTTCAAAAGAAAAAAAGAGTGATAATTTAGTTAACACATTGGTTAATTAAATTAGAGTTTAAATTAAATTGAATGAGGAAA
>Ga0214192_1000449_pt1 | contig 25789 bp, 34 predicted proteins | sample TroBogEpilimnion_44_FD_153030 | JGI IMG/M metagenome (GOLD analysis project Ga0214192, IMG submission 153030) | Freshwater microbial communities from Trout Bog Lake, WI - 29JUL2008 epilimnion | ecosystem: Environmental > Aquatic > Freshwater > Lake > Epilimnion/Euphotic zone | place: Trout Bog... | reverse complement strand
CATATTCGCTATCAGGGAAAGCTGGATAAGCAGTTTCTTCACGGCAGTCTGGATTTTCCCTATCCATCTGATTATGCTCATTATAAACACAAGCACTGCTGCTAAAAAATGCCTGTTCAATGCCTTGCTGACGACAAGCATCTAGCACATTAAGATTAATCTTTGCACTATTATTCATAACATCAGCATCGTGATCGCCAGTGTTGATATAGCCAGCACCGCCCATATCTGCAGCAAGTTGGAATACTCTATCTACTTTTTGGTCAATAATAAAATCAACCACCTTTGGATTGCGACAATCGCCAATAAAAAACTCATCACACCCTGAACTACTAAATTCTGGCGCTTTTAAATCAACTCCACGAACCCAATAACCATCCGCTTTGAGACGTTTGGCAATGTGACTGCCAATAAATCCACCTGCGCCAATTACAATTGCTTTCTTATCCATATGTTTTATCCAATACTTTTTCAAAATCTCTTATATAATTCTCATTGCTCCAAAATTCACGGAACTCATTAGTAGGTTCTAAACCACGAGCAATTGTATCTTTTATTGTATTCTTTTCGGCTAGTAACTCTTGTTTCCAATTCATATGACGATACATATTACTATCACTTAATAGCATAGGCTTCATAGCTGTTAAGCCACTGTCAACACAACTACTAATACCACGACCTGGTTGTGTTGCATATAAGAACATATTAATGTCGTTATTATTCAAGAACTTTGATAAACTATGACGATCTGGTATAAAATCATGAGTGATATTAACCTTGACATTAGGTTTTGCAATAGCACGGCAATGATCAGCAATGCTATGGGCAAGACCGCCTGTCATATCAACATAAGCACCATATGAAATATTGATATTGACTTCAACGAGTTCATCAAATTGCTCATTGACTAATTCAATAATGCGTGGAAAATTCTTGCTATGCTGACCAAAACCAAACGAACCAATCTTTAACACTTCACCAGGTGGCGAATACACAATATCATCATAGAATATAAGTGGACGACCAATAGGGCTATGCGTTTCAGTTGCTTGGAATGTAGGATCACAAACAAAATGATGCGTCATATGTGGAAATATATTATAATTGTCGTGACCTGTAATAACATATTGCGGAATACCAGTAGATGCTAGAACCTGTTCAGTTAACCAAGGCATGGTAGATGGATGATGATTCCAAATAATACCATCTACAACATATTGGCTGTAGAAGCCATAGAACTGTTCAGGTCCATTGACTTCTACTAGCATAAATTCATATTTTTGCGATTGTTTTAGAATATTATGGGAAAACAAACCATAGGTATGAATCCCACAGTTTGTCTCGCTATTCATTACAATTGCTATTTTACGCATTCTTAAAACCAGATACCTGTTTGTTATTTTTGATATCGCTGATAGCAGTCTCAATAATTTTTACTGCTGGACTTGCAAAAGTAGTGTTACTAAAGCGGAAGTCTGCACCAATATCAAGACCATAAGGCAGTGTATCTTCTGGTTTATGGCTAAAGTTTACAAATACTTTACTCTTATCAAGCAAGTTATCTTTGGTATTTGCATAGGTAAATGGTCCGCTATTCTTACCAACAATAAGATTTACTTTGGTAGAAAGCAGAGAAATCTCACAAAGGTCACATGCAGTTACAAACATATCATCAGTAAACATGATATTTTTACACTTTGTTTCAAACTTTTCAGTTGCAACAATAGTATCGCTTTTGTGATTATCAGCAATATACTCAATAATTTTTTGCATATTGTCCATGCTGCTTTGTTTGCTTGCAACAGAACTATTGCAGAACAAATAAACATTGCCTACTAACTCGTCTTGAATTTCCTTAATCGGAGTATGATAATGGCTGTAATCAACCTGCGGAACATAATCCCACACATCGTCACTTAGTTCGAGGTCGATGCCAAATTGCTGACGAAGATTATTGTAACACTCGCCCACAATGCGGTGATGGCTAATGTAAGAAGGATGGGTGTTAGCCCATAATCCCATATATGACCCCACCCATGTATTAATAAGAATGGTATCGTCGTCACTGCCAAAGCGATTCCACTGACTAATACCATCAAGAACTGCTGCATTGTTTTCATCGTCTAACTTTTCTGCAATATCAATAGTTGCTCGATTATCTTTTTTATGAGCATAAAAGAAGTTTGTTTCTGGCAATTGACGTTTAATATCGGCAACCCATCCTCGTGTAGAGAATAGGTCACCATAATGCCAATGATTATAAAAAATAATATTTTCAACTGTTTTCATACTTTTAATTATACCTATATTAGCAAGCGTTGTCAAAATAATAATGATAAATAATAGTGTAGGTCACGGACGGCAATCCCACCTACTCTATCGCCTAGGAGGGCAACAGCATGAATACTTATTATGTATATCAATACATTCGTGAAGATTTAACTCCATATTACATTGGCAAAGGCAAAGGTTATAGAGCCTTTTCTTCACATCATCGTGTAAAACCACCAAAAGATAAAAATAGAATTATTATAATTTCAGATAATCTTACAGAAGATCAAGCATTTAATTTAGAACGAGAACTTATTACCAAATATGGTCGTAAAGATTTAGGAACAGGCATATTACACAATTTAACTGACGGCGGCGATGGGGGTGCAAATCCATCAAAAGAAACGAGAGAAAAAATTGGACTTGCATCACGCAATCGTTCGCCTGAATCTCTTGCTAAAATGAGTTTCGCCAAAAAAGGAAAACCTTTATCGGAAAAACATCGAGAAAAACTAAACATTGCACAAAAAAATCGTGCTCCTTTAAGCGACGAACTCCGTGAGAAATGTAGGTTGGCACTTATCAATTATAATAAAACCAGAATAATTTCTGACGAAACTCGTCGCAAAATGAGCGAATCGGCAAAAAACCGAATTAGGCACCAATCACGGCAAATTTAGGACAAGGAACTATAAGTTTGCCGCCCTTTGCGATAAAGTCACCTTCACGCTTGACGAATTCATCCAAAAAATGCCAAGGAAGAACAAGCAAGTAATCTGGGTTTGCTGCTCGCATTTCTTCTTCGCTGCAAATTGGAATATTAGTTCCAACAGTCTGCAAACCAAACTTATATGGTGAACGTTCAGCAATAGCGGTCATAAGGTCAGGAGTAATACCAAACAATTGTAGTAAAGTATTGCCTTTAGTTGATGCACCATACCCATACACTTTCTTGCCTTCTGCCTTTGCTTGATGCAAGAAATCAAGAACCTGTTGCTTCAATGACCAAATATTATCACCAAATGCTTTCCAGTGTGCTTCGTCAGTGATATCCCAAGCCTGTTCTTCATATGCAAGAGTTGAATTAATACGGAACTCGCAAACATCACGAATCTGCTGAGTTGCAAAAGTCTTGATATCGCTGCTAGCCTTTTGGAAGGTAACACGGAATGAACCGCCATTGGTGTCGTTTAGTGAACAATCACGTAGAACAAATCCTTCGCCTTCAAACAACTTTTTAATACTGCGTAGGTCATAGTAATAAACATGTTCATGGCAGATATTATCAAATGCTAACTGCTTTAACATAAGCGGAGTATAACTCATTTGTAGAACAAACACGCCATCTTCTGCAAGAATAGAATGAGCATCACGAATAAATGGGCGAGGGTCGTTCAAATCATAGAACATAGCAATGCAAGTGATAACCTTTACCTTTTCATTGCCATAACCAAGACTATCATATGCTTCACGACTAAAGAAATCTTGCTTGACTTCTGCAACCTTGCTGCTCTCTTCATAATATGAATCATCAGCAGGATCAATACCCAACTTAATCATATTATCAGGAACCTGACGTAGCAATGTACCATCATTACAAGCAATATCAAGCCATATATCACCATTGTTAATCTTTGTGCGGCTCGTAATTTCAGCTACGATTTCACCCAACTGCTTTGTCATGCTTGTATTGATGCCACTACGGTACCAATACTGACCATACATCTTATCAAGTGGTGCAACGCCATCAAGACGAGCAGCACCAATGGTTTCGTCAAGATACAAATCAAGACTCCATGGCTTTGTTTCACGCATTTCTGCGCCTGGCTTCATAAAATCACTTACATAGTGATCGCCTAATTCTAAAATCTTCTTCATTGTTGATAATTCCTCATGTGTAACTTTTTGCTTCTACGATAGTGCTATTGCACTTTTTATTGATAATTTGTTTAATTTGGGCGCGACGAGTATTTGCCGCATATGTTGAACTTGCAATATGAACAAAATCCATATCATATGGTTTTTTGTCTTCGGTAGAACCATATGTTCGTGCAAGGTCTTCGTTTCGCCAAATAACTTTGTTTACTTCTAGCAATTCTGCAATTTCTTGAGCCAAATCAACGTCCTCAAATTTTCCAGTAAGTGAGGTAAGTTCATTTAACTCACGTCTGACATGATTTAGTTTATCAAAATCTGCAATCTCTTGCAATTTAATTTGAAGAATTGTAATTTTATCATACAATTCTCCAACGCCGATTGGAGCAAGAATCATGCTCATAGATATGCCTTTACAAGTTTCAAATCAGTTTCGCACATATCGTTTACAAGGTCTTGAAGTGTATATTCTGGTTTCCAACCAAGAACATCACGAACTTTTGAAGCATCACCTTGAATATTAACAACATCAACTGGACGATAGAACTCTGGATTAACCTGAATCATAATATCACCAGTTGCAGCATTACGAGCAACTTCATCAACGCCGCTGCCTTCCCACTTAAGGGTAATACCAAAGTATTGTGCAGTAAGATTACAGAAATCACGAATGCTGCTTTGAATACCAGTTGCTACAACATAATCATCTGGTTTATCATGCTGTAACATCATCCACATTGCACGAACATAATCCTTGGCATGTCCCCAATCACGAAGTGAGTCCATGTTACCAAGTTCTAGCACCTTCTGTTTGCCCAATACCATGTTGGCAAATGCCTTAGTAATCTTACGAGTAACAAATAGTTCGCCACGACGAGGAGACTCATGGTTGAATAGAAGACCATTGCAACCGAAAATCTTGTAACTTTCACGATAATTTACGGTAATCCAATAAGCATACAACTTGGCTGCGCTATATGGTGAACCAGGATAGAATGGAGTATCTTCTTTCTGTGGATTAAACTTTTGAATACCAAACATTTCACTGGTCGATGCCTGATAAAACTTGGTATCATTTTGCATTTTGAGACTACGAATAGTATCAAGAATACGCAATGGACCAAGAGCATTGGTATCACCAGTTAATTCTGGCATTTCAAATGATACCTTGACATGGCTTTGTGCCGCAAGGTTATAAATTTCAGTAGGACGAACCTTGTCAATAAGATTGCGAATACTGTTTGAGTCGCTTAGATCACCATTATGGAATGTTACTCGATCTTTAACATTCTGAATATTTGGGTGATCAAAGTTTGCGCTACGACGAATGAGACCATGAACTTCATAGCCTTTGTCTAGCAACATTTCTGCCAAGTAGCTGCCATCTTGACCTGCGATACCTGTAATAAGTGCCTTTTTCATTGATAATTCCTTTGATACTGTATATATTTCTGATTATATGCGGACATAAATTTATGATACTGTAAAATCTTCCATGCCTGCGGTTTTAAGTCGAACCAAATGACCCAACATAAAATTCTTACTTTCTAGTGCCTTCATGATACCTAACCAACGGTTGCGAAGTAGTGCAACCTCATTGATAATGGTTTCATAATCAATAACTTCATCTTCGCCATCAACATATTTTTCAGCATCTCTTGCACTTAATGCACGAGCATAATGTTCCAAATACTTCTGGAAATGTTTACGGCGAACTTTACGCAATTGAATGTTCAAGAAATTTAAAACTGCTTCAATTTCTTGCAACTGATTAAAACGATGCTCGGTAATACCAGGTAAGCCACTTATGTTTTTTTCCACGATACCACCAATATTGATATCACGCTTTGCTCCATTAAGTTCAGTTTCATAATGCGCAATAAAATCTGGAATTGCACCCATATTTTGACTTACTCTGGTATACCAGTTACTCATTCGTCGTCTTCGCTATCTTCGTCAGCGTCTTCCACATCAAGATGCTCAGCAATTGCTGCTCGCATGGCACTATCAACGGCTAGTTCTTGTAAATCGTGATCTGTAATGCCTAATTCAACCAACTCATTAATAACATGGTCGGCTGCTACCTGACGGTCTTTTGCTGAAATATATTCTTTGACAGTTTGCCAAAATTGAACAAGTAATTCACTTGTATCACTCATCTTCTACTTCTTCCTTCTTAGTAATAGGAGTATGCTTATTATACTCTTCCATAATTATATCCAACTGGTCATCAGTAAAGTTTTTGCGAAACTCCTTGATGATTTCACCAGTAACTGGACTAGTATATGCAAGACGATTGCCTTCTTTGACAAGAATACCTTCATCTTCCATCATTTCAATAAGACCGCTATAAGGACTCATGCCAGTAGTGTATGGAATTTTAACCTGAACACTTTCAAATGGCTTAGCATAACGAGTTTTCATCACCTTACATGCGGCACGAATACCATTTACTTCCGATGTCTTGTTGCCATCTTCATCTTCCTTCAATTTCAATTTGCGCATAGCAACCACAATAGAAGAAGCATACACAAATCCTTGTCCACCAGAAATCTTATCATCTGGATCAAACATATCTTGCGAAGCATAGGTATGGTTAGTTGCGACCATGCCAATGTTATAAGAACCAAACATATTAACACAGTTACGAACTAGGGCGGTCAATGCCTTTGGCTTACGACCCATGTCGCCCTTCAAATCACCTGACTCAAACTGATTAACATCGGTTGGAGTAAGCAACATACCAAGAGAGTCAATTACAAATAGAACCTTTGGACGCGCTTCTTCTGCCATTGCCTTATAATGATCCATGAAGTTAGTGATAGTCTTGGCGACATCATCAATCATTGCCATATTAAGCTTAAGAAGATGATCTTCATCAGTCTTAACGCCAAGTGCTTTTAGCCAATCTTCATCAAGCGCATTTTCAGTATCAATAAGAATGACATAAATTCCCTGATCTTGAGCGTTCTTGACAATATTGCCGCTGCAAATATAACTCTTACCAGCGCCAGACTCACCAGCAAATACGGTTACCTTTCCAAGAGGAATACCCTTGTTAAAATCACCACTGATACGATAATTGAGCGTATAATTTCCCGTAGAGACCCAATCAGTTGGATCATTATATCCAACACTCATGCCTGGAATTGCTTTTGTTAAATCTTTTCTAAAACGTGCAATGTCAAATGGTTTAGCCATGTTATAGTCCTTCTTTAATTAATATACCATAAAGTTCTGGAAAAGTGGTAATAAAATTTGTGCCTCGTATTTTATCTTGAACTTTTATATATTCAAATAATTGTTCAGAATTGTCTTTATCACTTGCTGTCAAATTTTGTAATTCATTGTTAATAAGTTTAGTTTTAGCGGCATTATTAAATGGATTTTTATATTTTATACTTAAGCAGTCAGGCTCATGTAATATTCCATAAGACAATGGTATATTAACTAGTTTAGCAAAATTTTCTATATTAGTAAAATCTTCAATAGTATAAACACTCAAAGTTGTCCAAAAATCTAACTCTAAAAAATTACTTTCACTACGTAATGCAAGATAACGATGCAAAACATTATTAAAATTATACCACTTAAGTGGGTATCTAGCATATTCAAATACTTTACCAACACCATCTAAACTTATTGTTACTATTACTTTAATTTTTTTTTCTAATATACTAGGTAAATTATCTATAAATTTACTGCAATTTGTATTAATTCGTAAAATTTTTAAATTTTGTGGCAAATTCTCAAGAACATTTTGATAATTTGGACTATTACTTGGTTCACCACCATTAATATCCAATTCTATAATTCTATCTTGTGGAAGTTCTACAAATTTATTATAGTTATTAACTAATTTGTAGTATTTTCCAAATTTCAAACTTCCAATTTTTGTACTTAAATTTTCATTGCAAAACTGACAGGCACTATTGCAAATATTGTCAAGTATTCCACCAATAATCAAATAATCTTCATGATATTTTTTAAGTATTTTGTGCCTATCAAAAGCATGATTTCTTATACTTTTTTGACCAAGTTCTTCTTCTTGTTTACATCTTATACATTCTGATGGTAAAGTATCAGAATTTTTTAAATGTTTTAACCATTCGCTTTCTTCTAATTGCTGTAAGGAATCAAAACTTGGTTGCGCAACCATGTGTCCGCAAATTTCAATATTTCCATCAGGCATTATTCTTCTAAAATGATTAATTCTTGGGCAAAACATTAATAAGATTCTCTGAATGTTCAAAAATATAACGATAACCCAATTTACATTCTTTTTTATAATTGAGTAATAAATCTTTAAAACTTATATCTGTATTAATATATTTCATAAGAAAATTGTCTGCTTCAATATAAAAACCCATCATTGAAATTACATCAATATCATTTTTAAAGTTGTAATTCTGTTTTAATGACTCATTTTTATTTAAATCAGTATAATCTTTAATGGATTCTATATGTTTAAATGATAAAATAACTTCAGGATTTGTGTATCTTCCCAGACTAATTAACCATAAAAATTGAGATAAAAAATGTTTATTAATTAAAAGGTTATTTTTTATAAGATAAATTATAGTTTTTTCATCTAAATTTTCTCGCAAAACATGCTCAATAACTGTGTTTATTCCAGTTTGAAATCTTTCAACAGGTTCTCGTACAAATACAATTATTTTATGACAATTTTTTATTTGCGTGTTTAATAAAATTTTCCAATTATTTAATTTAGCAGTTTGAAATAAACTACTGCTGCCATTTTTAAATATAGGATAGATAAATTCGTGCGAGGCCGTTTGAATGATCTCGCACTTATTTGGATATAAGACCTTATCAATCTCTGTGAACATTACTCGGCCGTTTTACGATTACGAATCATGCTAAGAATATCAGCAGCCTTTTGGTTGCTATCAACCTTTGGTGCAATGCTTACTGGTGCACTTGCAACTGGCGTATCATCCATATCAAAAGGAACATCCTCTTGAACTGGTACTGGACGGCTATAAGCTACAGTTGGTTTTGCAGCAGGAACATCATCAGCATCGTTGTTGCTGTTGCCCAAGCCGCTTGGCTTGTAGTACTGACCCCAACGACTTTCATCATAGGTAGCGCCATCAACAGATGCTTCAAACATCTCTTTGATGATCTTCAATTCAGTATCGCCTGGTTTCTTTGGAAGGAAACTCTTCAAATCAAACAAACCATAAGCATCAATTGCCGCACGTTCTGTTTGAGTGAGTGATGATTCCTTACGTGCCCACTTGCTGGTAGCATAATCTGCATACTGACCCTTGCTAGTTTTAGTGATACTGAAATCCAACCCACGTTCAAAATCTGTTGGAATTTCTTCGATATCAGGGTCTTTCAATGCAGCAATGATCAAAGGATATATGCTGGGGCTAATTACAAACCTACGAATTGGATTCTCAGGAGTGCTGTCTTCTGCAAGTGGATTATCACGGATAAATCCTTGGAAGAGATATGAACGCTTCTTCCAATACTTACGACCCATTTCTTCAAGACTCTTGTCCTTAAACCAAGTGCGAACCTCTGTAAGAATTGGGCATGTTTCATTATACATTTCCACGCATGGAACTTGAACAATGACAGGTTTACTGTTCATTTGACCCTTTACTCCGCTAAATGGAAGACGAATCATTGCACGTTCAACCCAGAAAAAATCATTCTTTGTATCACCATCAGGTAAGAACCTGACACGTGATGTAGAACCTTCTGGAATGTCCCAATGTGGATAGATTGCGTTATCACGACCGCCGCCGCTATTATTTCCGCTATTGCGGGTTTCTTGTTGTGCGAGTTTCGCACGGATTTCTGCCAATGAAGCCATAATGTTTTTCCTTTCTGTGCCAATATGTGCCATATACAATAGAATAATTTCTACTGCATATACCTATTTATACATCGAACGAAGAACAATGTCAAATTGTTTTTGAATATTTTTAAAAAATCTCACCATTGCCAGTTATGCCTTGATACCACGCATAAAAGGGAGATGGCACATTAAATTTCCAAAAATCTATATTTTCTAACCAATTTATTGGTGGATTTGCCTTGTTTAAATATAATGGCATTATTTCATGCCCATTAATGCTTATATTTTCTATTTCAACTGCTCCATCGCCGCCAAGATTGACATAATGAAAATTTATAGAATCAAGTAAGTCAAAGGTTAATGAAAAATTATTTGTAATACAATCTATATCATTTACATAAAATTTAAAATTAGGATTGCGATGAATCTTAAGTTTTACAGATATGCTAAGTTTTTTACTAGTATCAATATCCATAATTTGTGAGAAATTCTGTATATCTTGGTGCATAATCTGTAATCCTATTGCTGCGCAAACGTTCAAAAGCTTTCAGAAATTTTACTAATTTATATCGTTCTTCTTCGACATTATCTGGTTCTTTAAAATTTTTCATAAAATCATAATATTCTATAATATTATTTGCAATAACTTCATTAATAAACTCATTGTTTCTTATATTAATTATAGTATTGTCTTTTTTCAAGTTATAGTATTTTATAACATTTTCTAACTTGTTAATAATTTCTTCTCGTATATCAGATGGTAAAAGTTCTATACGCATCATTGAAGGCGTTGTCAAAATGTTGCAACTCTCAACAGATAATTTATTTTCTATAATATATCTGGCAAATTCGTCAAATTCATATATTGTAAATATATTAGGTGTTATTCTTAGAGTAATAAACAGATTATCTACAACATTTTGAATAGATTTATATTTTTCAATTATAGTTAATACGTCAACTATATTACTTGGATATCTTATATAATCATTAAGTTTTGTAACAGTTTCTATGCTTATTCCCAAATGAAATTGGCGAAAGTTTTTTATATAATGAATTAATTTTTCATTATACACTGTTCCGTTGGTAGTTGTTCCTATAATCAAATTTTTAGATAAACCACTTTCTATCAATTTATCACATATTTGATAAAATGATTTCATATAAAGAGTTTCTCCACCTAAAAAGTGAATATATTTTATATCTGGTAATTTAACTAATTCTTCTACAAATTTATCAATTAAATCTGGATCATGTGTCCAGTTTCTTTTTAATTTTTGTTGATGAAATATATCAGGGTTTTCTTTGTTTAGTAATTTATAATCTGCTTCTAATCGATTACTAAACTCTGGACTGCACATTATGCATGATGAATTACAAGTGTTTCCTAAGTCTATTTGTAAATCAGTGGGATAATATGAAGATTTTCCATTATTTTCCCAACTATATTTAAAATGTTGATAATGAGGACTACTACGAAATTTAAGTTCAAATTCGTTATCAGTAATTCCACTTTTTAATAATTGTTTTTTCCTACCGCCAAGCTTATTAAATTTTTCTTCATACTGGCATGAATTACAAATATTTGGTGTTTCACCATTTAAAAATTGTGTGCGTAAGTTAGACATATCAGGACCATTATAGAAATCCTGCAAACTAACATCTTGCATATGTTGATTTAATTTTTTATTACTTGCCCATCTACAGGTTTCATAAGTCCCGTCATTTTTTAAATATAAATGAAACCATGGGCTACTGCAGAATGTATTTTTAAACATAACCTATTTAATTAGGTTATGCTGGTGGGTTAATATAAACCGTTTCGCCGTTAATAACGTCACCAGTTAGCGTTATTTGATAACGACCATCTTCTGTTGGTCCAATATTGACCGCATGGTTGGGAAAGTTAGGTGTAACCTGACTTATAACTGCCCAACTCATGCTGCCACTATTGGTATATATTTGCTTGGACGCCCAATCTTGGAGCCATGCTAAATCATAGTTCATTATGCAGTTGCCTTATGCTGTTCTAAAAATAGTATTACAGGATATAATTCTTCAACAACATCATTGGAAAGACCACCAGTATTGACACGATTGATTTGCATTTCTTTTGCACGTTGGCGCAAATTTGCAAGTGCATTTATTGCATCATCAATAGTTCGCACTGCTGCTTCGTTTACTTGTTCTGATTCAACAATACCACTAAGTCTCTTAATATCTGAAATTGCGTCAATCATTTTCTTGTAATTCCTGCTACTGCTTGCAACCAAGTTAGGTCAGCACTTTCTTTCATTTTCTTCTTGTCAGCAAGTGCTTTCTTCATTGGTTCTTCTTTGTCGCCATCCTTGTCAAAGTCAAGATAATCTGGCTTGCCTTTTGACTTGGCTTCTTCTACTGTTGACTCATCAGTATATTCTACATCGTTGTCTTTCATATAATCACGAGCAGTATCTAGATAATCAACAGCCTTTGTAATTTTAGCCTGTACCCATTCTGGTAGATTTTCATCATCGTCTAGAATTGAACGGAGTTCATCAGCAGCGTCCTTTGCAGTTTTCAAATCACTCTTTGCCATACGACCTTCTTGATCGTATTCTGCCTTGTCATCAGCACTTGGTTCATCTGCACTATGTGGAACAGTATCAGGAGCATTTTCTTTATCTTCACTATCATCTTCTTCTTGGGCGTAAACATAGTTTTCCATTAGAGGCAAACCTGCCAATCTACGCATTTCCATTACATCTTTACTCATTTTGGTTTCCTCTACTTTTTCTTCTTTGTCATCCCAACGCTTATCATCGGCGTCTGAATCTTCATGATCTGGTTCACTTGCATCACCTTCTTTTACTTGATAAGTTTTGCCATCTACTTCAAACTCTTTCTTACCAGAAGCCTTTGCAGCAGCTAATGCACCACTGAACTCATTGCCTTCATTTGGTTCTTCATTAACTGCATCTTCAAATGGATCGGTTTTTGTTTTTGGCTTCATCTTTTCTTTAATCCAAGCCATTGCTTGTTCTTTGTTATCAAAGTTTACAAGTTCACGTTCTGGATTACGCTTTAGAACTACTTCATAACCACCATGTGGGGCTGCTTTAATCATATAAGGCACAACATCACCCATTCCACCACTTGCCATGCCGCTTAAATTGCTCAACGCAGCACCACCTGTTATGCCTAAACCAGCAGCTAATGCAGCGAGACCAAGTTTTCCTCCACGACTTATGCCAGCTTCATTGACATCTTCGTTATAATCCATGCTATTAAACTGGTCATGTGACATTACATGTAGTAGGTCACCATGTGTTCTTGCTAAATCATCAAGGTCTTGGTCGTCAATTGGTGTGCCATCTGTATATTGACCAGCGGCAAAATGAGCATCACTAAAATCTGGATAATCAGTTGGATCAGGGATAGTAACTTCTAGTGAATTGATATCAACTTGCTTACCATTGATTTCAACGGGTGCTGTCATTGGTCCTTCATTTACACCTTCACGCATACCAAGTGATTGCATAACTTGGTTTACCATGATACTAATATCGCTGGTACCAAGTTCTTCTGCACCTGCGTGACTATGTGCAACATCACTGATAGCATCAATAACTTTATCCAATCCGTGTGCACGTAGCATTTTGTTAGCTGCGCCGCTGCTCATAAGACGATGGCTAATTGCATCAGTAATGTCTTCTACGCTTGCACCACGTGATTCTTCGCCAATGCCCATGATTTCTTCGGCAAAGATTTCACTTTCAGTCTTCTTGCCTTTAATTGGCGCAGGTTTACGATTAACATCTTTGCGATATTCGCTCTCATCTTCTGGATGTTTCTTGATATGATTAAGTTCTTTCAAGTATTTTTGTGCAAGTAAAATAGCAAGTTTCTTATCTTTATCATATTCTGGTTCGCTACGTTGACCAAATGCATCACCTTCGCTACTCATAAGGTCTCCCATAAGTGCAGCAAAGTTTGCAACATCATCGCCGTTAGGTGCTATAAGACGATTTGCAATATCACCAAGAATAGCAACAGCCATTGCCTTTGTATCAGTATAATTACGACTTGTCATCAACTTGTCAAGTCCACTATCAGCTTTAAGAACTAATTTAAAATTAGGGTCTTTAATTTTATTTTCTACGCTATTGCTAACTTCATCAAGTTTATTAATAGTATTCTCACGAAGTCTCTTATATGCACCAGCAGCACTTGCAAGATAATTGTCAAGATTTTCATTGTATGTTTGCTGAGTAAACCATGCTTTTACTTCTGTTACATCATCAACTTGTTCGCCCAAGAACTCAGCAAGTGCTTCAAGACTTTCATTAAATGAACGACTATTGTTGCTTAAACGATTAAGATGACGTTTTAAATTTTCTTTTACAGTTTGTGCTGCACGAATAACATTATTAGCTTCTGCTGCTTCAAATGTGCGTGTGCGAGTAGCACTTGCAAAACGTCCCAGATTGCGCATTTCGCTTACTGCACGAGAAATAATTTGACCATTTGAATCATAAGGATTGCCACCACGAGATACATGGTTAGCCATTGCCTTTGCGCCACTTACACTTTTAAATGGAAGAAGGAATTTTTCACCACTTTCATTTACAAGAAAGATGCGATCAACCTTTAACAAACGATTATTTGGATTTTCTAACATGCGCTCATTATGAACAACATGAATACGAACATTGTTAAGGTTGCCTTCGCTAACCTTGCCTTTTCGGTGCCACATAACACGGCTTTCTTCTAATGATTCTTTCATTTTCTTCTTCTCTGGGTTTGTTTTAGCTAGGAACTCATAATCTTTGCGACTTAACACATCTTTACTAATATCACGAACATCAAAGTTTAACATATGTGATTTGGAAAAACGACGCAATTCACGTAAAAATTGATACCAATAATTCTTATCTTCTGGTAGCATACGGTCGGTTATACTTGTATCAAAAAATACTTTAAGACCATTGCCATCAACAATACTGCATGTAATTTTTCCATAATCACGATTGCTTTCTTTGTCATGATATGTAAAGTTAAAAAAACGTGCTTCTTCTGGATCGATAGTTGGCACACTCATTTCATCACCCATTTTAATTTGTGGGAAACGATTGCGTAGTTTATAAAACAAATCTGTTGCTGCGTTACTTAAGTCGGCCATAGAATTATTTATGCCTTATTGCATTAAAAAACAACAAACGGCATAGGTGGTATAATGTCTTCTTTATCCATTGCCAATCCGTCACTGATTCTACTATCATACATTCTTAAGTGCAATATCATACGAACTGCCAGTAAAGTTGCCATAACAAGGTCATCGGTTTCACCAACTTTGCCTTGATAACTTACACCATGTGCCACAAATGTTTTTAATTCACTTATTAAACTTTTACTGCAAAGTTTAATTTTTCCTGTTTCTATCCATAATTTAAATTTAGAACATGCTGCAATTTTACTCTTTGGTGTAGTATTAAATCCTTTACGGAATCGGCGGCCGCCGCCACCAGGTTCACTTAAAAAACTGCCTGGTATATTTTCTTCGCCAATATCAGCAATCGCATGTAAAGCTGCCTCGCCAATACTATTATTCTCTACACTATAATAGATATTGCCAGCATCATTAGTAATCCCATTAATATATTTGCAAATCTCTGCTAAAATACCAGCTTGTTTTTGTATAATAGTAAGATTATGTTGCCATTCTGCTACCTGACGCATTGAGGTAGCATCATACACTTGGATAGCAGCAGGATCGCCTCCTGTTCCAAGACTTGGATCAAGTGCTACAATATAGATATGATTACGCTGTGGTTTTTCATACCAACGAACTTGTCCTTGCTTTTCAATTGGGTCGATACCATTTAAATCTACCAATATGCCTGGAGCAATAAGTGTTTCATCATAGATGATAAATTCGCAATTTGAAACTAATATATCGTTTGCATAAAATCTATTATTTTTTTCAACATTAAAGATATCATATACCGCAGCAGATGCTTCTTCGGTTATAGAAATTATATTTGTAATTTCATGATTATCTACTATAACTTTGTGGCTTTTGGTTAAATCTTGTGCTCGAACTTTAACTAACCCTTCTGTATAAAATTCGTGATCTGGGGTGCATTGTATAACTTGCCCATTTGCAAATCTAATCAGCAATATGGATTGTATTCCATTTTCAAGAATACCGTCAAATTTACTCCACCCAAAATCTGTCCAAATTTCAATATCTTTATTATTTTTTACTAATTTTTCCACGAGTAAATCCTTCTGGTTCTTGTCCTAATTTATACTGTTTGTTTATTTCGCCATTATTAAACCATAACAATCCTTTTTTATTGGACTTATTATTTGGATTTCTGCCCTTCCAAAATCCTTTTGGACATCGGATAGCATATGTTTCTGTTTCACCATTTGTGAACCATGTTTTACCAGCAGCATTTCCGACTTTACCTTTTTTAGATTCACTGATTTTTTTATTTCGTTCTTCTTTTTGGGTAAAATCATAATATCCTTTACGACTTCTAATCAATTCATGTGTATTTCTTTCTTCTTCGGACCACACAGTACCTTTTTTTCTACCACCAATTCCTGGTCTGCTGATACCTAAATTTGTGGCAGGTTTTCCAAATCGTGGATTTTTTTCTCCAATTTTACTCAATGATATTTTCTTTCGTTGCCCATCTGTCGGTCTCCATCCAGAGGGATTTCCTTTATTGGAATTGGATATAATTTCATAAATTCGTTCTTCATCTTTCATTATACCCGCTAGACTTAACCAAGCAACTCTATCTTGCCATCTTCCATATTGTTCAAATAAAATTCGATGTGCCTCTGCATGTTCCGCAATTGTTAAATGAACAAGATTATCTTCGTCGTCTGTTCCGCCAGCGTGTTTGGGTATTATATGATGCCAATGTTTCATATGTTTATTTATTTGTTTCGTCATAAATTACGAACTTAAATAATTTCGTAATTCAATTATAGACATAAGTTTTATTTCACCAGAAAGAAGTTTAATTTTAACAGTTGTGTCGCCAACTAAACAATTATGCTCACGACGGAAACGATCTATGCCAACACTAGCCATTTCACGTTCTGCCCAATCTTTGTCACGTTCTGGATGACGATCCCATGTTGCTAAGAATGGACTAAATCCATTGCGTCCAAGCGGTGTTTCATTGCCAAACGAATCAAATTTCTTATTTGCTTCTTTCCAAATATCAGCAAATTGGTCCTCGTCATTGTTTGGTGTTGATGTAATAATTGCCTTACCACCTGTTGATAACGTAGGACTAATAGAAGTCCAAAATTCTTTTGCAATAGTTGGGCGAACGAAAGCCAACTCGTCACAATATAAAAGTGAGATACTCATACCACGACCTGTTGTTTCGGTTGTGGTAGCACTTACAATACGACTATCATTATCAAATGTAATACTGCCCTTATTATAATCAACAACACCAGCACGAATATGGTCTGGACAGTTTTCATATGCGTATCTAATGCGCTGCATAATTTCCTGTGCGCCAGTATATTTGTTACTTGCTACAAGAATAGTGCTATCACTTACAAACATTGCATACCATAACAAGTAACCCGCCGCTAGTGTGGATTTACCCATTTGGCGACCTAACATGTTAATACTAAATCTAAAATTATGGTAATTTTTCAACAATTCTTCTTGATAATCAAATGGCACAAACTTCTGTCTACCACGAGTAGGGTGTTGGATATAAAAGAAATTACGTAAAAAATAATCTGGTCCAGTTTCGGGATCAGCGCACAAACTAAATTCTATAATTTGTTGCTGCGTCATTTGCATACGTCTATGCGGTTTTTTAGTTAAATTGTTTTCTATTGGTTTGGCCATGCAAATATTTATTGACATATTTGGCATATGTAGTATTATTAGAATTGTCACAAACAAGAAGTAAATAACTTATATGGATACCCTCATACTCAACGCTAACTATCAACCACTTTCTTGGCTACCGCTAAGCGTTATTCCATGGCAACAAAGCGTAAAGTTGCATTTCATGGATCGTATCAAGATTTTGGAATATTATGATGATTGGGAAATTCATAGTCCTTCGACGACTATGTTTGTGCCTGCGCTTGCCATAACCAAAGATTATCATAGTTTTGCCAAAGGCATTCGCTTTAGCCGTCAAAATCTGTATATTCGTGATTTGTTTCAGTGTCAGTATTGTGCTGAGACATTTGAACCGCACGACCTTAATATTGACCATGTTATCCCTATTAGCAAAGGTGGTAAAACTAATTGGGAAAACTGCGCAACGTCATGTAAGAAGTGTAACCATAATAAAGGCAATAAGCTGATTAAACCAATTCGTGAACCATTTAGACCAGATTACTGGACTCTAACTGCTCGTCGCAAACAGTTTAATTATAACATTAAGCATAAGAGTTGGTTAGATTACGTAGGTTAACTACGTGATGATGGGCGCTTTGTTGGTTTAAATTTGGCAACTGGACTGACACGATTTACAGCAGGATTTTCATCCTTGTGTGTATAAGGACTAATATTTTTTGGTGGCATACCAGTTGCTTTGCTTGCTGCCAACATTGTTTGTTCACTACCTTCATCATATGGCATAATAATTAGTTTATCACCAAGGTTTGTTTGGTCACTATATGCATCTGGCTGTGGATCAGGTGCACGAGCCAGCATGATTCCATAGCGATACATCTGATAGAAATTAAGGCTGGCGTCAGGAATTGCATAAGCACCAGCCATAGCGCGTTGTTCATAATCCAAGTGTTCACCTGCGCGATCTTGCTCGTGTTCAGCGGCTATTTGTTCGGAGACAAATTCTTTGGCTCTCATACTGGTTTTTCTCCTGTCAAATAAGGAAGACTGAACCATAACTGAAACCATTCCTGAGTGCCAGGTTGGATATTATGTTTCTTTTCCAATTCTCGTTTTTCTGTGCCAGTCAAACTAATATTGATACCTTCATTTTCAGTAAAGGTATGCTTCTTAACACCAGCAAGAACTTTGAGTTGAGTAATATTATCCATTCTTCTTTCTCATTTTACCACTATTTTGAGGAACTGGACTTGCATGATTAACATAGTTTGGTTCGCTGCTTTCTTCTGGTGTTAATTGTAACTTTGGTGTATTAAAATAAGCTGCTGTTGCATTAAGAATTTCTTCTTCTGCTGGTGTATAGCTAATGGTTACCATTTTAAGTCCAGTAGGACTTGCTTTTGCCATTTTTTTATCAGGCATACCAGCTAACGCAACGCCAAAGCGATATGCGAGATAACCACTGCTGTTATCTAATTCAGGATAAATGTGAGCATTAGGAATAGTAGTTAGAGCCTGTTGACTCATTCCCTTGGCACCAGAATAATCTGCTGCTTCATTAATAAACTCGCTTGCTCTCATTTTTTCTTCCTTGCACCGCTGTTAAATGGAACGGGGCTTTTTTTATTATTAGAAGATGGTTCTTTTCCATTTTCAGTTGTAATCCAAGATGCTTTCTTGCCCATACCTTTTACAGTGGCACTTAACATATCTTCTTCTGCTTGTGTATAAGCTGTCATAACAGGATGATCACGAAAATGTTCATGATCATGTGGCGCATTTTTTTGTGGATAACCAGCAATCTTAATCATAAAACGATAATAATCATAGCCAGGGTCCATGTCATGAACGACCATGCTTGGTTGCATAGTGCCGCTATGTTCTGGATTTGTTTTACCTTTGGCTTCTAACACAAACTCTGATGCTCTCATAAGATTATTTATGAGAAATATTACTTCTTTACAGGAAGAATCCAATAATTGGCAGTGTCACTTTTCTGACTGCAATCAATTCCTTCAAGAAATAAACGGCTGCGATTTGAATCTGCTTTTTTAAATACACATTCAAAAGTAACACGTGCCTCAGTTGCACTTGGATTACGAGCAATAACAGTTACTTCACTTTCTGGAAGTTGGTCTGTTTCAATAAGGCTTGCGCTAGCATGGCGTAATTTGTAGCCTTGTTCTTTCATTGTTTCACTTATTTTGTTTGCTGGTGCAATGTTACGAACAAAATCTGGAGTAATGCCAGCAGCTTCCATTGGAGGTTGATGCAAGAATTTCTTTTGAACTTTTTGACCTTCACGCTCAAATGTAAGAACAAACTCAGCCATTTGTTGTGCTGCGCCTTCACTTAAAAGATTGTGACGATCAAGCATGTTCCATGCTTTATTATCTAGTGCAACGGTAATACTCTTATTAGTGTGCTCGACAACAGTTGCCTGAACACTTTTTAAGCTGTCAATTTCAATATTAACAATATCACCGCTTACTGGTGCGTTGTTTGCTCTTTCTACCGATGCTAGATAATCATGAAAATTCATTGTCAATCCTTAATCAAAACTTACTGCTACATGTGTTGGATTATCACCACCAGCAACTTTTGGTGCTGTTAGTTTTGGTCTAGCAAGATCATTACCACTTGGAACTGCGGCACGTGGGCTTTTATAAATTTCATGCGGGCTGTTGTTATAAGGACGCTCATCTGAGTCACCGCCCATTGGTGCATCATCCATAGTAACTTCCATATCAGGTCCACCGCTCATACTTGGTAGATTAGCACCTACACTTGGAAATGCTGATGGTTCACTTGGAGTCATCGCATGGTCGTGAGGAATCTCTGGCATACCACCGCCTAGACCAGGTGCCATGCTGTTAGGAACATCGCCTTGAGCAGCAGCCATATCAGGTGAATTAACTCCACCAACCATGCCAGCAAGTTTAAGAATCTGTGCTAGGATGGCGTCTTCACCACTAGTTTTAATTTCAATAGCTTCTGCAACAGGATTTCCCATTTTAGTAGCATTATCAATTGCATGAGCAATTTCAGGACTGCGATCACTAATTTCCTTTAACTTTGCAAGAACATCAACCATATATGAACCATTGCTAGTTTCTGGCATGGTAGTTGGTTTTGATTCTGCAACTTTTGCTGTTACTGGTGCAATGTCATTTAACTTTGCAACACTGGCAATTGCACGACCAAGTTCTTCTGGGCTGCGGGTTTCAATTTCTTTTAGCTTTGCTAATACATCAATCATTTGCATAGTTATCTTCCTGTTGTTCCACGTGCTGGGAGTTTATTACGGTGTGTTCCAACAGGACTAGTATCGCCTTGTGGAAGTTCATTTGTAGTTTGACCCTTTGTTGGTTTTACTGCAAATGGATGTTCAATTGTTTTTACTTTAAGAGCATTGGCAAGGTCTGCAAGTAATTGAGGTGCCTTTTGTTCAGGATATGGACTATCTAAAATTGTCTTGCCTGGATTTTCTGCTACAATTGGTGCAGCTAAAATTTCTTGGTTAGGAGTAATTACCATAATATGACTGAATGGAATTTGTGTTGCTTCGTGAATCGCTGCTTGCATTTCTGCTGGTGTGCAAGGATAATTAACAACCATATCAATGATATAAAGTTCTGTTGCCTTAAGGTGACCAAACCCTGTATGATCTTCACTTACTGGCAAACTCTTTGGTTCACTGATTGCTTCGAGATTCCAACGAGCCAATACTTTTTGAAGTTTATTCATAGATTCTTTAGTGATTTCCGTAGCAATTTTTGCACGGAAGCCATATTTCTTTTCGTTATCTGTCAAATACTGAACATAGCTTTTCATTACTGAATACCTTTTAGATATTTATTGTTTTTGAATTGTTTTTATTAAATCACTTTTGAGGATTGCATTTAATTTTCTCGTTGCAACTCTTTTAGCGATTGTTTCAGCAGATTGCTTAATTCCATATCTATTATTTTTTTCACCTTGTTTTGCATCAGATAATTTTTTAAGAGTTTCGGAAGAATAAATTTTTCCTAAATTTGCTTTTCTTAATTTTTCACAAAATTCGGGTGATTTTTTTCTTCCTTTATGCCAAGATGGTTTTCCTTTTTTTGCTTGACTCATTTTTTGTCGTGCTTCTTCGGAGTGCTTTCTTCCAATATTAAAAACACCACCGCTAATGCCTTCGCCACCATTTGTTTTATTTAAAAGTATTCCTGTTCCATTATCTTTGCGGCCATACCAAGCAATTAATCGCCGTTCAATTGCCAATGCACCAATTTCAGTTAAATTATGTTCAAGTATAACAATTTTAGTTTGATCTTTGGGGACAGATATGCCATTATGTACCTTATATGCTCTTTTATCTTTACCCTTACCAATATAATATGGCGTTAAATCGGACTTTTTTATATAAGCATATACATAGTATCCACTTGGTGGATTATTATAATTAAATATCATTACTGTTGCCCTCCCAGGCGATAGAGTAGGTGGGATTCCCGTCCGCGACCTACACTATTATTTAGTTTTTTCTTATTGTACGAAGTAACTCGTTTCGGTCAAAAACAGTGGCACTAATAGTTTCTGTTTCTTCGCCCTTGTCTTTATTCATATCATGTTGAAGTTTCTGCGCTCTCATTGCAAGTTCGGTTTGTTTAAGTTTCTTTTGCACTTTACCTAGTTTTGCAGTAACTGCCGTTGCTAACATCTTAGCACTTGCTTCAAAGATAGGTGCTGAAAATCTAGCCTCTACATTCATACCAAGACTCTGTAAATTTTCAAAACTCTCAACTGCTTTTTCAGTTAATTCATCAAGTTCTTTGTCCATAGCATCTTCTGGTGCTTCGGGTAAGCTTGCTTCAAGCTGATTAGCATTATCAAGTGCTTCTACCATTTCTTTGCTAGCTGGCGGTAAATCAAATAATTCTGCAAGTTTTTGTGTCATATAGTAATTTATCTCTTTTTCTTGGTATTAGAAAACATATCATGCTCTGTAACTACACGGAAACTAATTCCGTTGCGATCACAAAATTCTTTTGCTGCTTTCCATTTAGCTTGGTTTACAACAGCTTGAATTTGATTTTTTTGACTACGACCAGCAGCTTCTAATGTTGTTTCTTTGTGTGGTTTAATCTCTACCAACTCGCCTTTGCGATTTCCATTAACATCTTCATAAATTATAAAAAAATCTGGAACATAACTTTTTGTCTTATTAACAACTGGATTTACATATTGAATAGATATGCTTTCACTTGCCCATTGTTTTACACTTGGATGTTCGTCAAGGAAATTCATAAACTTGAGTTCCCAACTGCTGCGATAACGAATACTGCCTTTGCCAATATATTTTTCTGAATTTTTAGGTGTAAAAATACCCTGACTATATTTTAAACTCATACTAAAATATTTCTTGCGACACTCGGTGCTGTACTATTATTATTTTTATAACCAATTTTACTGGTTGAACCTTTTACACTATTAAAAAAACTAATTAATAATGTTTTAGTATTATTGCTTTGTGGATTAGCTTGAAATTGTTGTATAAGATCAAGTGGATTAAGATTATTGTTATAAGTTAAAGTAATTACAGCTTGGGCCAGTGCAGATGCCGCTTCGCTGCTATTTGTAAGTGTTAAAAAATAACCATATACCTGTCCCCAAACAGCATCACTTATCTGTATAGGTTGGCTAAAATAACCATTAAAAAATACTTGGGTATTAGTTGTTTGACCGCTTGGAACATTTGCCATATTAGTATTTACTTATTGGCGCTATATTGAATATAACTCTGTGCAATAGGAACCAGATTAGTTCCGCTAGGAACATTCAATGTTGCAAAATGAGATTCAGCAATTGATATATCACTTTGACTATATCCCTGAGACAACAAAGTTGCTTGCCAAGTATTACTATTATACTGTGCACTTGGAGGTGTAGTAGGATTACCAAAAGTTAAACTGCTTGGAACGCTTGTTGGTTGACCATAGTTGACTGTTCCAATATTATTAACACTAGCTGGATTATCAATGTATTGTTGTGCGATAAGTGCCTGTGAACTTACCGTATTACTAAATCCACCATAACTTGCAACTGTAGTAGTTGGAACTGTATTAACGAAATCAGCAGCACTATTAATTTGATCTGCGCTATAACCTTGATTCCATAAAGTGCGTTGCCAACTACCATCGTTATATGGACTTAGTGTTATGTTACTAGATGTGCTATCTGGATTTGTAGTATTATCAAGCAAAGATGGTCTTACTGGTGGCAGCGGCACTGATGTTGCAATAGTTTGTGTATTTGTATCGGCAACAGGAAATGAAGTATCAGAACCATTATTAGTTGAACCATTGTTTGCAACAATATTATCAATTTCAGCTTGACTTAACCCTTGATTACTTGAAGGATCATAAGCATCAGTTTGATCTGCAAAGCCATATGAACCTTGTTGTTGATTATTATATGCATTACGATTAGCAAAGCTATCACTTTGTGACTGTAATTGTCCTGTTATAGGATTAATATAATAGTTTCCACCAACCAATGCACCACTTAATGAACTTGGAGTATTGTCATAATAAGCAGACTCACTGAATCCAGGTATGCCACTAACAAACCCATCTTCATAAGTTACTCCATTATAACGAACTTGCATATTTGCTTCCATTACACCTTGTCCCTCACTATATTCATGAGTATCATGTGAGAAACTTGTGATAACAGGATTCATAAGAGTAATTTTATTACTCTGGCCGCCATACATGCTGTATATTTCTATGGAACTAAAAAACGGAACGGTACTGCCATTATCTAAACCCCAAGCACTTGTATAACTGCTACCAGATTTATAACGAGTATCATTATTATAGTCATTAAAACTATATGTTCCGTCAGCATAATAATAATTGTAATAATCTGCCCAAAGTTGGCGGAGCGCATTATTATTATCATCATGGAATTTAATACTTACGGGTTCATACTTGATGCGGTCTTGAATATAAGTATGACGATTATATTGATTTAAATCTTTTACATCAATTGTAAATTTTGGCAATTCTATGCTTTTAACTAATACACCTATTTCATTTGTATCTACATTTGTAGGAATGTTGGTGCTAATAACAAAATTTACATAATATAAGAATTTATATTTTGGGCTTCGCGCAAATCCACTTGTTCTAAAAACTTGAGCGGCGTGTCCATAATCATGAACTCCGCCGCCACCAGTTAGTTGATTTGCTAAACTGTTTAGAAAACCCCAAGAACTAGCCATAGTTTAATCCTTTAGCCAGTTACAGAGGCTCCATGTGTTCTTGTAACAGATACACCAACACCGCCGCTATTTGGAACTTCAAGAGCATTGTCATAACGAATAGTTAAGCTAATAGTTGCTGGATCATTGCTGCTATAATCAAAGTTGTTATAGTTTACTTCTTGTAGGAAGCAACCATATAGCTGCCAAGTTTCAAGAGTAGTTGGACCGTTAGCGCCATTGCCGCCGTCAAGTGCTTCAAACTGTGTAACGAACTTATAATCAATGCCACTAACTGCGCTTGCTTGTTCAGCAAAGTCAAATTGCTTTTGAATCTGTTCACCAATAAGAAGGCGAATGCTACCCTGTGCATCATCACGAAGTTCACAAGTAACAGTTTGCCATTCAGGTTTGCCCTGTAGGTACATTCTGCTATTATAGATTGGAATTTCAATCTGATTAAAGTTCACGTTAGGGCGAGTAAAGTTCATAACCTGTTTGGTTAATTCGGTTGTGTCTGTACTAGTTCCGAAATTTAAGAATGTAACTCTAAAGCGGTATTTTAGCAAAGGCATTAATAAGCCTTGATTGCTTGCACTTTGGTCACTATTACTAGCAACAGGAACCGTCATGTTGAGTAATGATGCAACTGCCATCTGTATCTCCTATTAAAAGTATTTATAACAATTCAAATACTTTTTAGAGGGGGGTATAAAACAAAAGCCTC
>Ga0214192_1000443_pt1 | contig 25976 bp, 31 predicted proteins | sample TroBogEpilimnion_44_FD_153030 | JGI IMG/M metagenome (GOLD analysis project Ga0214192, IMG submission 153030) | Freshwater microbial communities from Trout Bog Lake, WI - 29JUL2008 epilimnion | ecosystem: Environmental > Aquatic > Freshwater > Lake > Epilimnion/Euphotic zone | place: Trout Bog... | reverse complement strand
TCTGTCGGCGTTAAAACATCCCTTTTAATCCGTTGGTCGCGAGTTCGAATCTCGCCCGACCCACCAAAAATAAAGCCCTTGAATATATTCAGGGGCTTTTTATTTTCTTTGCCCTAAAGGCTACAAGTACATCAATTCTTACAGGATTAGTCCAGTTAAAATCTCTCGCACATTCTGCGGAATAGGCGTTGGCTTATTAGTACTACGATTTACATAGACATGCACAAAGCTTCCTGCTGCTGAAGCAATATCATCATCATTTTTAAAAATAGCAACCTCATATTTAGCGCTGCTGTTGCCTAAATGTGTCACTTTTAAGCCCACATGGATCATATCCGGATAAGCAATTGGTGAAAAATATTTACATTGGGTTTCTATTACAAACCCAATAACATCACTCTTTAAAATATTTAAAGCATCACGCTCAATTAAATATCGATTTACAGCCGTATCAAAAAAAGAATAGTAAACAACATTATTAATGTGTCCGTAAGCATCGTTATCCATCCATCTAGAATGAATTTCTTCAAATGCTACAAAATCAGAGCGTGCAGGTGGGGTTGTTTTTTTATCACTCATAAGGCCTCTCGATAAAGATCTACAGCATCTTGTAAAGTGATTTCGCGTGGACTATTGATTAACAAACGAGTTTGTAGCATTGCATCGCTTGCTAGCTGCTCAATATCCCCTGCAGTTATACCAACATCCATCAAGCGTTCTGGTAACCCCAACTCGCCAGACAAGCCAGCTAAAAAATCAACCAATTGGCTTGCCTGTTCTAGCGTTGAACCCTGAAGACCGGGCTTAATAATCTCCCCAAGTTCAGCATACATCGCATGTGCACACTCTAAATTAAAGCGCATCACAGATCCAAGCATTAAGGAATTAGAAAGCCCATGCGGCACATGAAATCTTGCGCCTATAGGATAAGCCAGCGCATGTACTCCAGCAACCGGTGCATTTGTAAATGCCATGCCAGCAAGACAAGCGCCAAGCAGCATATTTTCACGCGCTTCAATATCGCTGCCAGACTTCACTGCCTTATGCAGATTCCCAGATAGTAGTCTGAGAGCCTCTTTTGCCAAACAATCCGATATTGGGTTTTTTAAACGCTTGGTAGTAAATGCTTCAATAGCATGGACCATTGCATCAATTCCGGTAGCAGCAGTGACATGCGGAGGAAGGCCTAAAGTTAACTCTGCATCCAATAGAGCTAAATCAGGTAATAGATAAGGGGAAACCACTCCTTTTTTCTCGCTCTCGCTCACAGTGACGATTGAAATAGTAGTTACTTCAGAGCCTGTACCCGCTGTCGTGGGAATGAGGAAGAGCGGTAGACGTGGTCCTTTTGCCATGCCTACACCATAGACATCCGCGAGAACTTCTTTGCCAGAGGCAAGAAGTGCCACTAACTTCGCTACATCCATAGAGCTTCCGCCCCCAAATCCGACGATACAATCAGCTTTGGAGGTTTGGGCCATTGCAGTTGCTTGCTCGATTACAGAAACCGGAGGATCTGCCTGTACATCTGAAAAAACCTGAACTGGGAGATTCAATTCCTTAAACAGAGTCAGTGCTTTATTCAATAAGCCAGCGGATAGAACTCCATGATCAGTAATAATAAGTACTGATTTAAAACCACACTCCCACAACCTCTTTGCTAAATTTGAGGCCCCACCTCTTTCTAAGACAATAGAACGAGTGGCGTGAAAGTCAAAGTGCATTTTTCTTCTTTTTTATAAAAGTAATATTAATGTCTATTTTCGCATCTTTTAATCCGTTGGTCACGAGTTCGGAGACGAAGTTTCGGCGCAGTCAATCTCGCCCGACCCACCAGCAATACAAAGCCTCCGGAGAATTCTAGGGGTTTTTTCTTTGGACTTCCGCTAATATCGAATGAGCGTTACAGTTTTCTCTAAACATCTAACCCTAACAGAAGAACATTAAAAAATGAGTAGCGATCCAAAAATACTAGCATTTGATGTCTTTGGCACAGTAGTTGACTGGCATGGATCAATCGCGGCTGAAGTCAAAAGACTTGGACTGCCAGTTGATGCGAATGAATTTGCCACTGCTTGGAGAAATGGTTATAAGCCAGCAATGGCTAGGGTTCGCTCTGGTAATCTGCCGTGGACTAAAATAGACGATTTACATCGAATGATTCTCGATGACATCTTGAAGGATTTCAAGATTACCTCGATATCCGAATCACAAGTGCACGAATTAAATCTCGTTTGGCATCGCCTCAATCCCTGGCCAGATAGTATCGTGGGTCTGACAAGGTTAAAAAGCAAATTTACTATCGTCACCCTATCCAATGGCAATCTCGGTCTACTTGCAGATATGGCAAAAAATGCGGGGCTTCCTTGGGACTTAATTCTTTCAGCAGAAGTGTTTCGGCACTACAAGCCCGATCCAGAAACATATTTAGGTGTTGCAGAGACCTTTGACGTTCGCCCTGAGCAAGTCATGCTTGTAGCGGCACACAAAGATGACCTAGTAGCAGCACAAGCCTGCGGACTTCAAACAGCTTTTATTGAGAGGCCACTAGAATTTGGGCCCAATTTCACAAGAAAAGACTTACATCGCGAAGAATTTACTAATTACCATGCCAAAGACCTGAATGATCTTGCTAGTCAATTGCATTGTAAATACTAAGTTATGGCTATAAAAGGCCTCTAGATATTGAGCAGTTCAACAATGTGTTGAGTCAATATTTGAATATAGACTCCACACTAGCCTTATATAAAGCATTACATAGCGGCCACGAAGTATTTGAAAGCTCAGGATTATTTACAGCTAATAGTCTCAACAGATCTATATTGATTCGCTCTTTGAGCCATAGCCTCAAATCTTCCTCGAACACTATTTTTTATAAAGTACTCAATGATCATAGACGGGATAATGGAATTAGGCTCCACTTGGGCGTCATACTTAAAGATCACTCTATCTTTATCTTCCAGTAATTTCCAAGATCCTTTATAAGATTTCATATCGCCACTAACCTGCTCAAAAGTGAGCGATTTATTTGCTAGCTCCGTATATTCCACGATTGATTTCATCTCAACCGGAAAAAAAAGAATTTGCTCTTCAATGACTCTGTAGACACGGACCTTACTTCCCGACCTTGAAATCACTTTTGCTTCAACTATTCCTGGGATATTTTTTGAGCCCTCATAGTCTGTAATAAATGCATAAGCCTTACAAATATTCATTGGTGCAGAATAAGCTGCCTGAATATAAATCCGATCATCAATAGACCTTACGCTCACCTGAACATCAAAAGGATTCGAAGTCTCTTGAGCAAAGCTCTGAGAAGTAATGAATATTAAGACGAGAGTAAGAAAAATTTTCATTTATAGATTTTGTAATCTTTTAGGATTTCTTGTTTTCAGCGATGTAGTCATCTTAAAAACTCATTTTATCTAGTACGCTAACAAATTACCCTATGAATTAGCCACATACGGGCCGCTGAGCATCAATTCCCTATTGGGAATAAAATAGTAGATAGACATAAACATTGCTTAAGAGGCTCATAATGCTTGACCCCATGGTTCTTAGTCGCATTCAATTTGGCGCAAATATTACCTTCCACATTCTTTTTCCTACTATTTCTATTGCTTTAGGATGGTTTCTTCTTTACTTCAAAGTTCAATTTAACAGAACCAATGATTCTAGCTGGAGCCAAGCATACCAATTTTGGGTGAAAATTTTTGCATTGACATTTGCCTTAGGGGTGGTGAGTGGTATCACGATGAGCTTTCAGTTTGGGACTAATTGGCCCGGTTACATGAATACGGTAGGTAATATTGCCGGCCCTTTACTTGCGTATGAAGTGCTTACTGCTTTTTTCTTAGAAGCCACCTTCTTGGGAGTGATGCTGTTTGGCAGCAAAAGAGTGTCCGCTCGCGTTCATACTCTTGCTACCTTTCTAGTAGCTTTTGGAACAACCTTATCAGCTTTCTGGATCATCGTATTAAATTCTTGGATGCAAACACCACAAGGATTTGAAATGATTGATGGCAAGGCACATGCTACTAATTGGTTTGCCATTATCTTTAATCCTTCGATGCCTTACCGCTTAGCGCATATGCTTACTGCGGCCTTCATTACAGTGGCATTTTTACTCGCTGGTATCTCAGCCTATAGGCAGCTCAGAGGAAGCAAGTCTGTTGCCAATCGCGCCGTCCTGAGAATAGCCATCACTACGGCAGCAATTCTGATGCCCATACAAATAATGCTTGGTGATGCCCATGGACTCAATACCATGCAACATCAACCAGCTAAGCTTGCTGCAATGGAGGGTATATGGGAGTCTGGATCAGGCATACCTGCCGTGCTTTTTGCCATCCCAGATCAAAAGACCCAAAGTAATCTCTACGAAATTAGCATTCCTAAACTAGCTTCCTTTTACCTAACCCATCATTGGGATGGCGAAGTACAGGGCTTAAAAGATTTCCCCAATAAAACTCCACCAGTAGCTCCGGTATTTTTTGCTTTCCGGATTATGGTTGGCATGGGTCTATTAATGCTGTTGGTTTCATGGATAGCGCGCTGGCAGATGTTTAAGTTTCAAGATATTCGACCATGGATGGCAAAAATCTTAGTGGGAATGACTTTTTCTGGATGGATTGCAGTCGTTGCGGGTTGGTACGTAACTGAAATTGGCCGGCAGCCTTATGTCGTGACCGGGGTATTAACCACTGCTGATGCAGCTACAAAAATAGCTGGGGGTATTGTCCTGAGCAGCTTGCTAATGTATTTATTTTTATATGTCTCGCTCATTATTTCTTACATTGGAGTTGTTTTCTATATTGCTCGTGAAGGGGATAAAGTGAATGCAAGTACTCCTATTCCGAATTCATCTAACTCCTATGCTCAATAAACTAAGTTCCCAATGCCATTAACTATGATTCCTGATCTAGGCCAAGCATCTGGCTGGTTGCCATTATTTTTTCTAGTAGCTATGGGTATTGCAGTACTCTCCTACGTGGTACTGGACGGCTATGACTTAGGTGTTGGCATTCTTTTAAATAGCGCTACTGATGAAGAAAAAGACATGATGATTTCTTCTATTGGCCCATTTTGGGACGCTAACGAAACTTGGTTAGTTCTGGGTGTTGGACTACTACTAGTTGCATTTCCTATGGCGCATGGCATCATCCTGACCGAACTCTATATTCCTGTCGCCATCATGCTGGCTGGCTTGATTTTGAGAGGCGTTTCCTTTGATTTTCGGGTCAAGGTTCAATCCCATCAAAAGCCGCTGTGGAATTATCTGTTTTACCTAGGCAGTCTGATTGCTTCTATTTCGCAGGGGGTCATGATCGGCCGCCATATCGTAGGCTTTGAGTCTGGTTTACTCGGATGGTTATTTGCTTTCCTAGTAGGTGCATGTGTTCCTGCCGGATATGCTCTACTTGGTTCAACCTGGCTCATTATGAAGTCCGAAGGAGCGCTACAGTTAAAAGCTGTTCGCTGGGCAAAAGTGAGTCTAGGCTTTACAGCGTTTGGCATTGGATTGATATCCATTGCCACACCATTTTTTAGTCCTGAAATTGTGGCCAAATGGTTTGTCTTGCCAAACATCATGTATTTAGCCCCAATACCATTGACGACTCTCATACTCTTTATCATCATTGAGCGGACTCTAGCAAAGCTAGCGTCAAATCCACATCAAAAAATGTGGGTTCCCTTTGTTGCAAGTGTTGCAATCTACTGGTTATCATTTTTCGGTATTGCTTATAGTCTCTTTCCATACATCATTGTTGATCAAATGACAATTTGGCAAGCTGCTGCAGCAACTGAATCTCTCTGGTTAATTTTTTGGGGTACAGCTGTTGTCCTACCAGCGATTCTTCTGTACACCTTTTATTCATATCGAATATTCTGGGGCAAGACTGTCCCCATGAGCTACTACTAAGTAGCTTTTAAGAAGACTGAATGAGGTCAATCATGCTTCAGTCTCTTTGATGTATTTTCCTGGTTTATTTTGCCTGGTTCACCGACTTCATTGGGCTCGACGTAACTCATCCACATAACTCGGCTCAGGATGCAATGTGTAGGTAGTGCCAGCTTTTGCTACTTGTCCTGGAACCTCGTGGCCCACGATCAACGGCAACTCTTTAGCTAGTTGCAGTAGCTTGGGGATATTCATGCCAGTGTCATAGCCCATCGCATCGAGCATGTGAACAGCATCTTCACTAGAAATATTGCCACTAGCTCCGGGCGCATAAGGACAGCCACCCAGGCCACCTAAAGAGCCATCAAAACGCACAATACCAGACTGTACTGCCGCAAGTAGGTTTGCTAAGCCCATGCCACGGGTATTGTGAAAATGGAATGTTAACTGCAAACTAGAAAATTTTTGCTGCAAATCATTTGCCATTTTTGCTACTTGTGCAGGATGTGCCATACCAGTGGTATCGCAAATCGTGACACCCCTCACGCCAAGATCAGCAAAACGTTGCACGAAGCCCTCCACCACAGTTTGTGGCACATCACCCTCCATAGGGCAACCAAAAGCAGTAGATAGAGAAACGTTGATCGGCGTTCTGCCATCAACATACTTCACTACTTCAGCCAATCCAGCAAAACTCTTTTCTCGACCCATTCTTAAGTTGGCTAGGTTATGGGTCTCAGATGTCGACATCACGAGATTAAATTCATCAGCCTTGGATTCAAGGGCGCGCTCTGCACCCCGTAGATTGGGAACCAAGACGGTGTACTCAACTCCGGGGACACGTTTGATACGTCCCATAACCTCCTCAGCATCCCTGAGCATCGGAATGGCTTTGGGTGATGTGAAGGATGTCACTTCAATCTTGTTAAAGCCACAGTCACTCAGCTGATCAATTAGTCTTACTTTATCGTCTGTTGGAATAAAGTTAGGCTCAATCTGAAAGCCATCTCTAGTAACAACGTCATTAAAATAAATTCTGGTCATGGTGTTCTTTTCTTTTTTGCTTTTTGTTTTTTTGCTTTTTGCTTTTTGCTTTTTGCTTTTTGCTTTATTTATTTATTTTGTAAAGGCAATACCACGCTCTTTTAATGAGGCAACTTGCACTTCTGTTAAGCCAATGCTTTTTAAGATCTCGTCGGTGTTCTCGCCAATACCCGGAGCAAGCGTTTTAATAGAGCCTGGGGTACGCGAGAGCTTCGGAATAACCCCCGGCACATCGAGCTTGCTGCCATCTTGCATCTGAATGGTTTGAATATTTTCTCTTGCCTTGTAGTGTGGGTCGCTTGCAATATCAGCAACGGTATAAATTCTGCCGGCTGGGACCGCTACAGAATCCAGTACTTCTAATGCCTTGGTGGTGCTGACCGTCTTGGCCCACTTACCAATGGCTTGGTCCAACTCAGCCACACGTTTTACACGTCCATCGTTATTCTCTAGCTGCGGATCATTACCCAAATCATCACGCCCAATCACAGTCATCAGGCGCTTAAAAATACTATCGCCATTGCCAGCAACCAAGACATAACCACCATCTGCGCATTGGTAGGCATTGCTAGGAGCGATACCTGGCAAAGCACTGCCAGCTGCTTGTCTAACTTCACCGAAAGCGCTGTACTCAGGCAACAAGCTTTCCATACAGTTAAAGACCGCTTCATACAAAGCGATATCAATAATTTGTCCTTTGCCACTAATATGGCGTTCTTGCAGGGCTAGCAAAATACCGATCACACCATGTAATGAGGCTAAGGTGTCGCCGATGCTGATACCAACTCGAACTGGCACTCTACCTGGTTCAGCAGTGAGATGACGCAAACCACCCATCGCCTCGGCAACGACACCAAATCCAGGCTTATCACGGTATGGGCCGGTTTGGCCGTATCCACTAATACGCAGAACAATTAGTTTAGGGTTGAGCTCTAGTAATTTTTCTGGGTCAAGACCCCAGCCCTCTAACGTTCCAGGGCGGAAGTTTTCTATTAAGACATCCGCTTCAGTGACTAATGTTCTAACGATGTCTTGTGCCTCAGCCTGCCTTAAATCTAGTGATAGTGATTTTTTATTACGTGATTGCACTTGCCACCAGACAGATGTGCCATCTTTTAGCAGTCGCCATTTACGCAAGGCATCACCAACTTTAGGCGGCTCGATCTTGATGACATCAGCACCAAAATCAGCCAAGGTTTTGGCAGCAAATGGCCCAGCGATGAGTTGACCCATCTCTACGACTTTTAAATTTGCTAACGGCTCCATCACCCCTCCTAAAATATACTTTGATACACGGTTACCCAGCTTAATTGAAACCTGAATTGAGGCCTTAGTTTTGACCTTAATTGTTATTTTAAGACTTATCCTTGGTACTCTAGGAAGGCTGTAAAACCGTGCTTTTATAATCGCCTAGACCCACTTTTGCCCAGCAATACGCTTGAATGCGCAAAAATAACTAGTCTCCATGAATTGATTTCTATTGATATCAATATTGATTTATTGAAAACCAAGCTAGCTTTTTCTTGCTAGACATAATGATGATGGCAGCTAAAAACTTCCAAGGGCTAAAAGGTAAAACGCCTATTACCTTAATAGCAAAGCAGTTGCTATAGAAATGAGCTTATCTAGTCCAACCAAACTGGATGTTTCTGCATCACACTATTAAATAACTCAGACTCCAAATGGTGAGTTAGCCACCTCTTAGTTGCAGGTATAGGCAGTAGATTAAATCTATCCGAATCAACCATCGAAAACTGTCTAACAAATGGAAAGATAGCCACATCCACCAAAGTCATTTTGCTTCCTAGTAAATACTGCGAGTGTTGCAATTCCTTTTCCATTGGCAGCAACATCAATTGCAAAGCTTCATCCAGAACCGCTTCTGAATCTGCCTCAGGATGTCGATTGGGATATTTATATTGATCTAGTAAAGTCTTAAATTGACCATCATTTTTTTTAATCCATGCTTGGGTAATTGGATCATCTATATTGCCCCACCCATCTGGATCGGATTGATCGATTGCCCAGCGCATGATATCTAAACTTTGGTCTAGCACTAGCTGATCGATCAGTAATACGGGCACAGTCCCCTTGGAGGACGCATCTAACATTGATTGGGGTTTATTACGCAACTCAATCTCGCGGTGCTCAAGCACTACCCCTGCGTACTTCAAAGCCATACGTGCACGCATTGCATATGGACATCTGCGATAGGAGTACAAAATAGGCTTCATGAAGATATTGTCCAATATTCTTCACGGCCCTAACCACTCCTTTTTTAAGTAATGCCCCGAAATCAATGGGAGCTTAATAAATTACCCTTTGCCAACCGCTAGGGCAAGCTTGAGTTTGCGGATAGTAGAGCCCATTTTCAGGGCAATAAGCTGCAGTCTGAGCTTGCTGAGGGTAAACGTATTGGGGCGCGTAATAAATGGGTGCTGGCCTGTAATAGGCGTTAGCAACCGCAACCCCCGCTATTGCGCCGACTGCAAATGGCGCCCAACCCCCACGCCAAGAACCGCCATGGCCGCGGTAATAGCCACCGTAGTAAGCACCATGAGCGCCAGCGCTTGTAGCCATTCCAGCCAGCATTAGTCCTGTAAGCAGGCAAATTAATATCTTCTTCATACAGACCTCCCAGTCAGAAAGGAACTCAGTCCTTTCTTACACAACGGGTCTGGATCATGGCAAGTTGACAGCCCCCAATGAAATACTTTTAGCCTCGTGTTTAAGGAGTCTTTTTAGCCCTACATGCGTCAGAACAGTATTTAATAGACTCCCAGTTCTTGGCCCAGGACTTTCTCCACGTCATTTCTTTTTTACAAACAATACAGATCTTGCTTGGCAAGAAACTCTTATTCCCCTTAAATGATGTCTTCATCATAATTGCCTAGAGACTATCAAGTTGAGATAGAACTATTTTGGCATGCAGCGTAATTTCTTTTTGGTCCTCATCGCTGATTCTTTTCAGATTTGCCGTCATCAATCTGGTTCGCGGACTAGCTTCAAATTGATCTCGATGTTTGATCAAGAAATTCCAATACAAAGTAGTCATGGGACAAGCTTCTTCCCCATAGCGAACGTCAGGTTTATATTTGCAAGAGCCGCAGTAGTTACTCATCCGCTTAATGTAGGCACCACTGGCTATGTAAGGCTTGCTGGTAAATCGACCCCCATTAGCGAATAAGGCCATACCCGCTGTATTGGGCAGCTCAACCCATTCAATCGCATCCACATAAATCGCCAAATACCAGTCGCATACCTCTTGCGGCAGAATTTCTGCCAAGAGTGCAAAGTTGCCAGTAACCATCAAACGCTGGATGTGGTGTGCATAACCGTATTGCAGTGTTTGACCAATAGCATCTTTCATGCAAGCCATCTGGGTCTGTCCAGTCCAATACCATTTCGGTAAGGAATTTCGATGTTCGTAATAGTTATCCAGCGCCATCTGCGGCATATCGAGGTAATACATGCCTCGTACAAACTCACGCCAACCTAATATTTGTCTTATGAAGCCCTCGATAGTCGATAGATCTAAAGCGTATTTTTTCCAGGCATCTAAAACAGCAGCGATCACTTCGCGAGGATTTAGCAGCTTGAGATTTAGAGCACTCGATAAAATGGAGTGCCACCCAAATGGTGTATCTGTCCACATGGCATCCTGGTAAACACCAAAATTTCGTAAACGGTATTCCACAAAATACCCAAGAGCCTCTATTGCTTGCTCTCTAGTAACCGGCCAATTAAATGAAGCCAGTGATCCAGGGTGATCTGGATAAGTCTTTTCAACAAAAGTGATCACCTCTTGTGTAATGGCATCGCATTCAAAGGCTGCTGGCGCATCAATAATCCCTGGACCCTTCTTAGGGAAAGGCTTACGATTATCTTGATCAAAGTTCCATTGCCCACCCTCTGGATTACCTTCCTTATCCAATAAGATCTTGTGTGTCTTGCGCATCAAGCGGTAAAAATACTCCAGCCGAAGTTCTTTTTTATTAGCAGCCCAATCCACAAACTCTTGGCGCGAGCAATAAAAATGCTCATCCTCACGCATCTCTAGATGAATTTTGAGTTCCTTTGCCAATGCTTCAATGGCTTGTTTGAGGCGCCACTCACCTGGCTCAATACAAACCAGATGCTTTACATTCTTTTGAAGAATCTGCTCTTTAAGAACCTCAACAATTGACAATCGAGATTGTTGAATATAGGTCAGCGGGTAATTTAGCTTTTCGATGGCTTTTGCATAGTGACGCATCGCCGACAGAAATAGAGCAATTTTGGCTTTATGGGTCCACACATACTGAGCTTCGTTAGCCGATTCAATCATGATGATTTCATCGGACTTAGGGTCAAAGTCTCGCAAGGCAGAACTTTGTAAATCAAGCTGATCTCCCAGGATCAAAACCAATCGCTGAGGGTGATCTCCCTTCTGCTTTGCCTGCTGCTTCATTTATTTTTATATTGGGTTGGGCAGTAAGCCCGGGTGACATCTTCACTGCGCAAAGCGCTGTGTTTGGTCGCTCGTCCAGTCACTCTCTTGCGCCAGAGTTCAAAGGAACTTCGTTTTAATGATTTGCGCATAATGGCTATCACCTGAGGCTCACCCAAGCCAAAGGTTTTCTCAATGGCATCAAATGGTGTGCGATCCTCCCAGGCCATTTCAATCAGGCGAGATAAATCTGGTTCAGCGATGGTATTGGGACTTAGTTTTGGCACCCTGCAAGTTTAAGACTTATTCAATAAACTGGCTGGAGCCCATGATTGGAAAAATACGTCAAAAATTGATTGCATTAGATAGGCCGATCCTCAAACCGGCTATGGTAATTATTTGCCCGATTTGCGATCGTGCGATACCGGATTCACAGAAGGATGCCCATCACCTCATCCCCAAATCCAAAGGCGGAAAAACTACTGAATACCTACACCGGATTTGCCATAAGCAAATTCATGCGCTTTTTACTGAAACAGAGTTGGCTCATCAATATCATCATGCCCAGATCCTCAGAGAACACCCAGAAATGCAGAAATTTATTCAGTGGGTTTCCTCAAAACCAGATGCCTTCTATGAGAAGACGCGTAAAAGTGCTCGACTAAAGCAAGTTTGATGGATTTGCCTGCACCCTTTAGGTGCAGATTATTTTGTTTTTGTGCACGCCAAAATATCGTTCTAATTCTTAAAACTTAAGATATGTCCATGCGTATCAAAATTACAAAGAGTCTGGTACTACCAGCCCAAATGCTCGAGACTGAAAGTATTCCTGAAGCCCTGTTTCCTGAGGGTGACTATCTTGCCAATCTGACACCAGACGGAAAGATAGAAGTTATCAATACTCGAACAATTAAAGCGCTCTTTTCCTTCTCTCAATTTAGAGAAAAGGTATCACTTGGAGAATTTATTGTGATGGAGGCTTAGCCTCTTTCAATGCGCCAAATCTAAACTGATCACTACAGCAGTTAAGGCTGAAACTGATTCAAATGCTTTTGAGTGAGGCCCATTTGCATCCACATCCTCCCAATTAAATTCCAGAGAAAAGTGGGCGGACTCAACAATTAACTCATAACTACTGAGAGGCTTATTACCCTCACTTGGCTTTGGCTCCTCGCTGACTGGCACTCGAAGAGATTCAATAGCGGCAATTATTGTACTGACCTCATTACCGGTTAATACGCGTGTACGCAGGACATCATCCGTACGCTTAATTGAAATCTTAGCCACCTCATCAATAGTCACTTCATATTGATTTAGGCCAAGATCTTCCCAAACAGTTAATTCCAAAGCAATCGGATAGGTTTTCATCAATCCACCTCGTCAACATGGGGTTCATCAAAGTGCTCTTTATGTGGCTTGAGCTTTGCTTCTAATTGAGCCCATTTGCTTTGATGAATACGGTACTCGCAATTTTCAGCATGATTCTCTAATAGGCCAAAAATAATCGTGGTCGGAATTTTGCAATGAAGGCAGCGATAAGCGTGCTGGTGTTCTTCAATTTTTTCTTGGGGGTAATCGATATAAAACGGCTTCATGACAATTCTCTCCATCAAGACCAAGTCAATAAAATGATCTTACACCTGAGCCTGATAGAAGTGGGGCTCATAGTTCATATTTAAGGGCAATTACCTAATACTCTAGCAATGAAGCAGGGCATTTGAGTCGATAATGCTTAGCTAACATACTAAAGAGAAAATGAATATGCTCCCTTGTATCGAACTAGAAACCGCACCAAATCCAACAGCTGCCGTTATCTGGCTTCACGGCCTTGGTGCAGATGGCAATGACTTTGTACCCATCATCCCAGAATTAAAACTGTCTGGATGTCCTGGCATTCGCTTTGTATTCCCGAGTGCCCCAAGCATGCCAGTCACTGTGAATGGTGGCTATGTGATGCCAGCCTGGTATGACATTATCGGCAGAAGCCTCACTGACCAAGAAGATGCTGCTGGGATTTCAAGATCAGCCGCCTCTATTGTTGAGCTGATTGAAAAAGAAGCTAGTCGTGGCATTGCGTATAACAAGATTGTCTTGGCAGGATTTTCACAGGGCTGTGCAATGGCTTTGCATATCGGTTTACGCTTTCCACATCAGCTCGCCGGAATCATCGCACTATCGGGTTACTTACCATTGGCAATGACTGCCAATTTAGAAAAGCATTCTGCTAACTCCAATACGCCCATCTTTATGGCCCATGGCACCTATGATCCAGTGGTAACCCTGGATCGCGCTCAGGCATCACACGCTGCGCTAGAAAAAATGGCTTATTCAGTGGATTGGAATGAATACCCTATGGAGCACTCAGTCAATCATGAGGAGCTTATGGATATCTCGCGGTTCTTGCAACAGGTATTAGGTACTAAGTGAGTCCATCCGTAATCAGTTTGATACTGGCTACTAACAAGAAGAATCTTACCGTGTGGTAATACCACTTCATGGAAATTCTTTTTGCTAAGTAAAAGCCAAAGTAAACTCCAATGGGTACACAAGGCAATAAGATAATAGAGGTTGCCAGCTGCTTGTAATTCAGCAGATCCAAATAGGCATAAGGTCCTAACTTCCCAAAATTTATGATCGCGAAAAAGACTCCTAGTGTCGAGGTATAAACCATCGGCAAGAGCTTTTCTCTAAGCATATATACCGTAATTGGTGGCCCTCCTATATGCGCAACAAAGGATGTAAACCCTGAGGTCAGTCCCATTGCGCGCCCAAGCCAGGGATACGACTTCGTCTCTTTCACATTTATATACGACATGGCGACATTCTGAATTAAAAAGAGCAAGGTAAAAATACCAATCGAGAGGGTCAACACCTGCGGTGTAATTGCAGTAAAGAAAATCATGCCTAAAAGAAGACCTGCTATTGCCGGTGGGATAATGATCTTGAGAATGCGCCAATTGGCGTTGCGAATAAAACGATGTAAGCCTACCAAGTCAATAGCGATCAACAGTGGCAGTAGGATTGCTAAAGCCTCATTAATGCTGGATTGACTGGCCATTATAGGCAGGGAGAGCACCCCTAGACCAGCACCAAAGCCACTCTTGGAGATACCAACAATAATGACGCTAATCACTGCACACACAAAAAATGTGAATGAATGCGCATTAAATGACTGGGTCAGTGAAGCAATGATGAAATCAAGCATCCAGAGATCTTACCAAGCAATAAATAGATAGAGAGCTGCCGCAGCCATAAAGCCCGTAGCTAGCCATCCAAGAAATCGCATAGAGAGCGAAGCAACATAATTCCCCATCACAGATGACTTAGATGACAAGACCATAATTGCTACCATCAGGGGTACGGCAACAATTCCATTAATCACCGCGCTCCAAAATAGTGCTTTCATGGGGCTGATAGGCGAATACTGAATCGCCAAAGCTACTAAAACACTGAGTGCAATGATGGCGTAGAACTTGCTTGCTTGGATGGCGGAGTCCTCGAGACTTGAGCGCCAACCAAACACTTCAGATAAAGCATAAGCAGCTGAACCAGCAAGCACAGGAACCCCCATTAATCCAACGCCCAATATTCCTAGCGCAAATAGTAGAAAAGCAAATTCTCCAGCAAGCGGTCTTAATGCTGATGCAGCCTCTGCTGCTGTATTAATGTCATTGATTCCGGCGGCATGTAAAGTCACTGCAGTAGCCAAGATAATGCAATATGCAGCTACATTGGAATACAGCATGCCGCTCCAGGTATCCCAGTGGATCCGCTTAAGCTCTGTATTAATTTCCTCATTACTCTTGGCCTCAAGCAGACTTGTCTGACCGCGCAGATTCATATCTTCTACTTCTTGAGAGGATTGCCAAAAGAATAGGTAGGGGCTAATGGTGGTACCAAAAATACCAACAACAACTGCGGCTGACTCTGCACTCCATGTCAACGCGGGAAAGAATGTGCTCCAGATCACATCACCCCAAGGAATATGCACAGTAAAAAGAACGGCGCCGTATGCCAATAAAGATAAAGATAACCATTTCAGAAAGAAAACATAATGACGGTACGGTATCAATATTTGTAAGGCTAATGTCAGCAGTACAAAGATACCCGTCATGATGTGCCAATTGATACCCGTAACTAATTGCGCTACCTCTCCCATTGCGGCTATATCAGCAGCAATATTGAGAACATTTGCAATCAAGAGCAACAACACAAGAATGATTAACACCGCAGGTGGAAAGGCGAGCTTCATATTTGCTGATAAGCCACGCCCTGTTACCCTGCCAATACGAGCGCATAACACCTGAATGGTCGACATTAATGGATAGGCAAACGGCATAGTCCACAGCATGTTCAAACCAAATTGCGCCCCCGCTTGAGAATAAGTCACTATCCCGCTGGGATCATCATCCGCAACCCCCGTTACTAATCCTGGACCTACCCTTGATAAAGGATGTTTTTTAATGCGGGACCATATTGCAGATAAATTCATGGATTCAGTTTAGCTCTTACTAAAGAAAAAGGGCTCATCAAGAGCCCTTTACTTAACGGACTAAATCTTCAAAGCTTTTTACTGAAACTGTATTGTGCAAACCCCTGTTCGGCCACACTAAACCACTGTGCCTCCATATTTCTAAAAGCACGATAGTCATCAAATATCTTTTTAAATTGTGGGTTTTTAGCTGACTCTTCGGCATAAGTCTCCTGACTTGCTTTAAAGCACGCATCTAGGATAGAGGTATTGAACTTACGCAGAACAGCGCCATTCTGAAGCAAGCGTTGTAGTGCTGGTGGATTAAGTGCATCATATTTCGCGCACATATCAGTGTGGGCTTCAAAACAAGCTGATTCCCAGGCGGCCTGGTATGCCGGTGGTAATGAATCCCACTGCTTCTTATTTACCAGGAAAGAAAGTCCTGCAGCACCTTCCCAGAAAGCGGGGTAGTAATAGTTCTTAGCGACCTTTGCCAAACCTAATTTTTCATCATCGTATGGGCCAACGAATTCAGCAGCATCAATCGTCCCTTTTTCCAGGGCAGAGTAGATCTCGCCTGCAGGCAACTGTTGTGGCACAACACCAAGCTTAGCAAGGACTTGCCCAGCGAAACCAGCAATACGGAATTTCAGACCCTTAAGATCTTCTGGTGATTTAATTTCCTTACGAAACCAACCACCCATTTGTGTGCCTGTTTGACCACCCAGAAAATTCACAATGTTGTAGCTAGCATAAAGCTCACGCATCAGCTTCATACCATTACCGTACAGCATCCAGGCGGTTTGTTGACGGGCAGTCATACCAAATGGAGCGGCAGTATCAAAAATAAAAGCGCTGTTCTTACCGAGATAGTAGTAACTCGCAGTATGGCCACACTCTACTGTGCCATTTTGTACTGCATCTAAGACTTGCAGCGCAGGCACTACTTCACCAGCTGCAAATACTTTCACATTAAATTTGCCATCGGTTGCTTTACGCAAAGCATTGGCAAAGACTTCGGGAGTACCAAACAAAGTATCTAAAGATTTCGGGAAACTCGATACCAAGCGCCAATTGAGCGTTGGCAGGCTTTGTGCAATAGATGGTGCAGCAAGAGCTGCAGCACCGGCGCCAATCGTGGCTTTCTTTAAAAATGATCTTCTTTGCATTTCCGTCACCCCTTAAAAAATGAATTTTATATAGCAACAATTCTGAAAATCTTTACTGCTTATGTTGCTTATGCTCTTTATGCTTCCTTGCTTCCTTGCTTCCTATACTTCTTTATTTTCCACCAACCGTCATCGAGCCTAACAAAATGGACCCCGTTTCCTTAGTACCGCGGATGAGAGTATCACTGCCAATTAATTGTATATCCATCAGCATGTCGCGTAAGTTACCAGCAATAGTGACCTCTTCAACTGGATATTGAATCTCGCCATTCTCAACCCAATAACCAAATGCGCCACGAGAATAATCACCCGTAACATAATTCACGCCCTGCCCCATCAGTTCTGTTACTAATAAGCCAGTACCCATTTCTTTTAATAAAGCAGGCAAACCACCTTTAGGCGTTTTTTTACTCTTGATGGTGAGATGATGAGAACCGCCAGCATTGCCAGTGGTTTGCATGCCTAACTTACGCGCTGAATACGTAGATAGAAAATATCCCTCCAGAATTCCTTTATCAACAACGGTACGAGCAGAAGTTTTTACACCTTCCTCGTCAAACGGCACACTACCAGTCATCGCTTTCAAATGCGGATCTTCAAATAAGCTGACATGCTTTGGCAATACCTGCTTACCTAAGCTATCGAGAAGAAAGCTGGAGCGGCGATATAAAGCACCACCCGAAACCGCTTGTACTAAGCTGCCTAATAAGCCAGCAGCTAAGGGTGCTTCAAAAATTACTGGGCAACGCCTCGTAGTTAGTGAGCGCGCTTTTAGCCTTGAAAGTGCACGCTGAGCAGCGTAGGTTCCAATAGCGGCGGGATCAGCTAACTCCTCTGGAATGCGCGAGCTGGAATACCAATCATCGCGCTGCATGTGTCCTTTTTTACCACCCTGATTTGCAATGGGTGCGCAAGAAATATAGTGACGAGAAAATGGATAGCCGCCCATAAATCCATGCGAGGTTCCCATCATAAAATGAGCATGATGCGCAGACACAGAAGCGCCATCACTATTTTGGATTTGCTTGCTCACTGCAAATGCTGCACCTTCTGCAGTACGGGCAATTTCTATGGCGCGAGCTGCATCCAGATTCCAGGGATGAAATAAATCGAGATCAAGCGGATTTTTTTCTAGAAGCTCAGCTTCAGCGGGGCCTGCACATAAATCTTCAGCAGTATGCTGTGCAATATGATAAGCAGCATCTACCGTAGCCTTTAGAGACTCTTTAGAAAAATCACTTGTACTGGCATTGCCGCGATGGTGACCTAAAAATACCGTGACCCCAACCTGCTTATCCAAGCTTTGCTCTATAGTCTCAACCTCACCTTTACGAACGGTTACCGAAAGACCTTGGCCCTCAGAAACCTCTGCAACGGCATCTGAAGCCCCCCTTCTTTTGGCCTCTTTAAGCATGAAATCGATGATTTCTTGAAACTGGTTGGATGTGTATGTAAACATGCCCTAATAATAGCTAGAATAGAAATATGAAGCATACAGAAGCCCAAAAACGAAACAGCCCAAATGAGGTCAAAATTGGCCTGATTTCTATCTCAGATCGCGCCAGCAAAGGCGTTTATCAGGACGAAGGCATTCCTGCCCTACAAACCTGGCTTATGAAGGCAATCAGCAATCCCTGTGTTTTTCATGAACGACTGATTGCTGATGACACTGAAATCATTACTGAGACCATCGTTGAGCTTGTGGATGAGCTCGCCTGTGATCTGGTACTCACCACCGGCGGTACAGGCCCCTCCAGAAGAGATGTTACCCCTGAGGCAACACGCGAAGCTGGAACCCGAGAGATGCCCGGATTTGGGGAGCAGATGCGTCAAATTAGTCTGAGCTTTGTACCCACTGCAATTCTGTCCAGACAAACTGCCGTCCTTCGAGAAATTGATGACCATGCGGCCCTAATCATTAACCTACCAGGACAGCCCAAGGCGATTGCAGAGACACTAGAAGGCCTTAGAGATGAAAACGGCAAGTCCATCGTTCCTGGAATTTTTGCAGCAGTACCTTACTGCATTGATTTGATTGGTGGTCCCTATATTGAGACTGATGAGACTGTGATTAAAGTCTTTAGGCCTAAGAGCGCTATCAAGAAAGCTTAAGCTTCAATTACTGAGGCAGCGGAACAATAAATTTCTCGCGGTAGTACTTAAGCTCTTCAATCGACTCTTCAATATCTGCTAAAGCAGTATGGGCCTGGTTCTTAGTAAAGCCTTTTACTAACTCTGGATGCCAGCGCTTGCAAAGTTCTTTTAATGTAGAGACATCAATATTTCGATAATGAAAGTAGGCCTCTAACTTAGGCATGTACTTCGCCATAAAGCGTCTATCTTGGCCAATCGTATTGCCGCACATTGGAGCAATTCCGGCTTTAATATATTTCTTCAAAAAGGCAATGCATTCTGCTTCCACAGTTGCCTCGTCCAAAGTGGATGCCTTCACCTTATCGATCAAACCAGAGCGGCCATGAGTACCCTTATTCCAAGCATCCATTGCGTCTAAGACTGCATCTTCTTGATGCACTACCCAAACAGGAGCGGTAGCGATCGTATTGAGGTGGGCATCTGTCACGATGATGGCAATTTCCAGAATTCGCTCTTTTTCTGGGTCTAGACCTGACATCTCCATATCCACCCAAATCAGGTGCTCATTGGCTGGCGCCGTCTTGGTTTCTACTGTAGCTGCTTTAGCTGCTGTAGCTGTAGTGTTGATTTGCTCGCTCATATCTATAATGATCTCATGACATTCACAATTGTTTTCCTAATCGCCTTTATCGCTAGCTTTGGCCTTCGCCACTGGCTGTCCCAACGCCAAATTCGCTATGTGGCAGGACATCGCAATGCCGTCCCAGCAGATTTTGCTGAAAAAGTGACCTTAGCGGAGCATCAAAAGGCTGCTGACTACACCATTGCCAAATTACGTCTGGGTATTTTAGAAAATGGGGTCAGCGCCATCATTTTAATTGGCTTTACCCTATTGGGCGGACTGCAGATTCTAAATCTGGCTTTACTCCAATATTTAGGTGAAGGCATTGTTCAGCAAATTGCTTTGCTTGTTTCCATCGTAATCATCTCCGGAATAATCGACATCCCCTTCTCTTGGTATAAACAGTTTTACCTTGAAGAGCGTTTTGGTTTTAATCGCATGGGTAAGAAATTATTCTTCTCGGATATGTTCAAAGGCATGGCAGTTGGAGGCGCCATTGGTATTCCACTGCTCTGGGTCATATTGAGCTTGATGGCTAAAGCTGGTGACTTATGGTGGCTTTGGGCATGGGGGGTATTGACGGCATTTAGCTTGTTGATGCAGTGGATCTTCCCAAGCTTTATTGCACCACTCTTTAATAAGTTTCAAGCTTTAGAAGACGGTCCTTTAAAAACACAGATTGAAGCCCTGCTGACACGTTGTGACTTTGCGAGCCAAGGTTTATTTGTCATGGATGGCAGTAAGCGTAGTGCACACGGCAATGCTTTTTTTGCTGGCATGGGCAAAGCAAAACGGATTGTGTTTTTTGATACCTTGATTGAGAAGCTCAACCCAGGTGAGGTGGAGGCAGTTCTCGCCCATGAGCTTGGTCACTTCAAATGTAAACATATTCGCAAGCGCCTCTTGGTTTCCTTTGCTCTCAGTTTCGGTATGTTTGCCCTTTTGGGATGGATCAGCACTAGAGTCTGGTTCTATACTGACTTAGGCGTGATGCCTAACCTCAGTGGATATAATGGTGGCCTTGCTTTAGCCCTCTTTATGCTGGTATCACCTGTGTTTAGCTTTTTCTTTACACCGCTCTCTAGCTTGGCATCTCGCAAACATGAATACGAGGCAGATGGCTTTGCTGCTGAGAAATCTTCTGCAAAAGATTTAATTACTGCCTTAGTAAAGCTTTACCAAGACAACGCATCGACCTTAACGCCAGATCCGATCTATACAGCCTTCTATAGTTCGCATCCGCCTGCTCCATTACGCATTGCTAACTTGCAACGCTTTAGCTCATAACGATGGAACAGTTTCATGCGCTACTGATTGCCTCCTACGGAAGGCATTATTTAGCGCAGCGTTTGATTGCCGATGCCAGTGGGCACGAATCACCTGATGGCCCATTGATTCAGGTAAGCACACCAGCAAAGCAGCATATTGGTGCCGTTGGCGATCGCATGCTGTTAGAAATGACTTCAGCTGATCAAGCACGCATTATTCAAATTGAGCCTCGCGAGAATCTTCTCTATCGCTCTGATGCTTTTAAGAGTAAGTTGATTGCATCAAACGTCGATCAGATCTTAGTTGTACTGGCAACGCAACCCGCCTTCTCACCAGATTTATTAGGTAGAGCAGTAGTCGCTGCAGAGGCCAATCAAATTGGCTTGCATATTTTGCTGAACAAGTGCGATCTCAAAGATAACTTAGAGCATGCTCGCAAAATCATTGCACCCTATGCACGTATGGGCTATCAAGTGAGTGAAGTCTCTGCCAAGTTCGATCCTGCATCTATTGATTCCTTACGCACTGCCTTACAAGGCAAGGTCTCCGTCTTTGTAGGACAGTCAGGCATGGGCAAATCGAGTTTACTCAATGCCTGGATACCAAATGCTGCCGCCTTGACCCAAGAATATTCTGTACGCTTGGATACCGGTAAGCACACCACTACCGCGTGTCGCTACTTTGAATTACCCGAATCTTGGGGTAGAGATGAGACTGGCAAGCTTGGAGCGCTGATTGACTCACCAGGCTTTCAAGAGTTTGGCTTGGCACATATGTCTGTGAGTGAACTGCAGCACGCCTTTCGAGAATTTAAAGCCCTCTTAGGTAAGTGTCGCTTTCATAATTGCGCACATCTATCAGAGCCTGATTGCGCAGTTCGTGAAGCGGTAGAGAAAAATGAAATAGCACCAGAAAGACTGGCGCTATTTAGACAGCTGCACTCAGACTCTAAAACCGCTGATGTGCAAATCCAGGGAATTAGCCAAGCCAAAGAGCGATGGTCAGCATTAGCAACAAAGCCATCCAAGCGATAACCAAGCGCCATACTAAGCCCACCGCAGAGCGCATCGTACGCTCAGTAGGCTCAAGGCCTACTTCATAAACAACCGGTTCACCAGCTTCAGCCATACGCAAGGCTTCATCGCTATTGGGCTCACTCATAGGCTCACCTAGACGAACACCTAGCGCACCACTACCAGCAGCAAGAATCACTGCAGACAAAGAGTCTGACCATTTTTGGGTGAGGTAACGCCAGCCATATACAGCGCCTTCGAAGTTACCCACAATCGCAAAACCCATTGCGGTAATACGCGCAGGAACCCAATCTAATACGTAGAAGAAATGGCGAGCAGATTCACTTAAGTTGAAATCACCACGCTCTGACCAACGTTGTGCAGCAATATCAGCTAAGCGATACAGCACAACACCCGCAGGGCCCATCGGCATCATGAACCAGAAGAGCACACCAAAGACATGATGATGCGAACCGATGATGGCACGCTCCAGCGCCAAAGAAATGACTTCGGTCTCACTCAAATTCGAGGTATCTAATTCTGGGCCGTACCACTCACCTAAGGCAGCGCGCGCTGATGGTAAATCATGTGCCTCAATTGCTTCGTGAACTGCAGTAAAGGAATGGCTAAATTGACGGAAACCAAAGAACAGATAAGCAATAACGATGTTCCAAAGAAAACCCAAGATTGGGTAAGTCACCATGCAAGTGACGTACACCATGAAAACTAAAAAGGTTGGCAATATAAAAGCGACTAAGCAGGCCATACGAGCGCCTACTGGACTTGCACCATCCTCAGTTTTACCGCCAAACTCAGCAGCAACCCAATCTAACCAGCGAGCGCATACACGCGCAATCCAATGGCTTGAGGTTACTGGGCGATATTGCTCAGCAATCAGGGCGAAGAGAATAGAAAAGAAAGTCATACTTTTAATAAATGATAAAGGTTACGCAGCATTCCCGCAGTAGCACCCCAAATAAAGCGGTTCTCATAAGGCATTGAATAAAAACGACGGCCACCTTGCTCACTTTGCCACAATCTGACCTGATGGTTGGCAGGATCGAGTAAAAAACTGAGGGGCACTTCAAATACATCAGCCACTTCAAATTCATCTAGGACATATTCTGCCTGAGCCTGAACCAATCCTACTACTGGAGTAACACTATAGCCAGAAACTGTTAGATATTGAGGTAAGTGTCCAATAATCTCTACCCGCCGAGGATCTAGTCCGATTTCTTCTTGGCTTTCGCGTAAAGCAGTGTCATTCGGACTTTGATCCCCAGGATCCATGCGACCCCCAGGAAAACTAATTTGCCCAGCATGATCGCGTAAATGATTTGTTCTTAGCGTGAGCAATACTGATAAGCCATCCTCATTTAAGACTAAAGGAATCAGCACTGCCGCTTTTGTTACTTTTCCAGCAGCTTGGCGCTTAGCAATAATGTCTGATGCAATGACGTGACGATTTTCATCAGTGATCTCAGGCTGCCAATGTGGCGGCGACTGTAAACGAGCCCTCAAACCAGCTGGTTGTAAAAATTCTGCTGCCACTTTCTTTTCACCCGCACAAACCTGATGAATCGGTATCGCTTGTGCATTAAATCCCGGAGGCGCAGCAACATTGATTGCATTGTCTTCAGGAGTGGAATTTTTAGGCATATTTATATTCTAAGGCAACAAAAAAGGCGACCGAAGCCGCCTTTTTTATTTCAAGCCGGAATTTACTCAGCGGCTGGAGTTGCCACTGCCGCCTTACGCGCAGGAAGCTTCTCTTTAATACGTGCAGACTTACCTGAACGATCACGCAAGTAATATAACTTAGCACGACGTACATCACCGCGACGCTTCACTTCAATACCAGCGATCAATGGTGAGTAAGTTTGAAATGTACGCTCTACACCTTCGCCAGATGAAATCTTACGAACGATAAAGCTTGAATTGAGTCCGCGATTACGCTTAGCAATCACAACACCTTCAAAGGCCTGGGTACGCTTACGTGTACCCTCAACTACGTTTACGCTAACAACTACTGTGTCGCCAGGAGCAAAGCTTGGCAATACTTTGTTAGCACTTAAGCGAGCAATTTCTTCTTGCTCAATTTTTTCGATCAAATTCATTTTTAATCCTTAAACATCGTATTAGCGTTTATTCCCGAGATATAAATCAACGGACCTAATAGAGGATGCAGTTAAAACAATTTCACTAAACCAAAAACCAAACCACCTATTCACTACTGCACACTACTGAAAGTATTTACAGAGAGCGAAGAAATTGTTCATCTTCTCGGGTTAGCAACCCTTTGGCTCGGGCCGATCCAATTAAGTCCGGCCTTAACCTGAACGTCAGCTCTAAAGACTTCTGCCGACGCCAATCCGCTATTTTAGCGTGATGTCCGCCCAAAAGCACGTCTGGAACAGATAAATTTTCATATATTTCTGGTCTGGTGTAGTGCGGATAGTCCAAAAGACCGTTCATAAAGCTATCCTGGGTGGCAGATTCGCCATCCCCAAGCGCCTCTGGAATGAGTCTAATCACCGCATCCATCATCGCCATTGCAGGGATTTCACCCCCAGAAAGGACAAAATCCCCAATAGAAAGCTGTAAATCCACATTTCGATCAACAAAACGCTGGTCTACAGCCTCATATCGACCACAAATAAAGCTGATATTGCCGTAATCGAGAATATCTGTCGCTATCTTCTGAGAAAAACGCTCGCCTTGGGGCGCCAATAAGCAAATTGGGCCACTTTTAATCCCCAAAGCTTGGTGGGATGCCTTCATTCCAGCAAGCGCATCTTCTAAAGGTTTTGCCATCATGACCATTCCGGGGCCACCGCCATAAGCGCGGTCATCTACTGTTTTACGAGGGTCAGAGCAAAAGTCCCGGGGATTCCAAAGATGGACACTAGCTAAGGATTGCTCACACGCACGCCCAGTAACCCCCCACTTCGTCAAAGCAGAGAACATTTCTGGAAACAAGGTCACAACATCAAAGCGCATATCGGTAATTAGTTTTGAACTTTATTAATGATCTTATTCATTCTGATTGCCAGTCAGACTGCCAATCAAGCGTAATTGTTTTGTTTGGCAAATCCACGTTTTGCACCACCTCTTTAACGAAGGGCACCAAATATTGATTGGTCTTTGTTGTCGGATCACCAATCGCGATAACACCATGAGCACCATTCTCAGTAACATCAACCACTTCGCCAAGTGTTTCACCTTGCAAATTGATTGCATTGCATCCAATCAAATCTACCCAGTAATACGAATCACTTTCTGCTTTTGGAAAAGCATCGCGCGCCACTAGGATGCGTGAACCTTTTAAAGCAAGCGCTTGATCACGATCGCTGACTCCTTCTAATGTCATGACAACATTACCACTGTGCATCTTGGCACTTTTGACTTTGTAATGAGTCAGAGAGGCTTGCTCTGTCGACGTGGAAACACCAGCATCCCTGCGAGGGATTAGAGACAACCAAACGGATTTAGAAGAGAGAAGTGCTACAGGTTCTGATGAGTGAGGTCTAACCTTCACTTGCCCCTGTAAACCTTGTGCCTCTGAAATGGCACCAAGTTCAATCAAATCATTTAGGGAAGGCGTACTCATTTGCAAGACACCTTATTTTCCCAAAATAGAACTACTAAAAATTCTGCTACTAAACACCTCATCACATCGATGAAGTATTTAGCAATCGAATATTAAACAGCTGGATTATTTTTGATCAAACGAACTACTGTTGGGGAGATTTGCGCGCCAACACCAGTCCAGTAAGTCAAACGATCTTGGGCAATGCGCATGGCTTGCTCAGATGCAGCTGCTTGTGGATTGAAATAACCAATACGCTCGATAAAGTTCGAGTCGCGACGGTTGCGTTTATCAGTAGCAACGATGCTGTAAAAAGGGCGCTTCTTAGAACCGCCGCGTGCCAGTCGAATGACGACCATACTTATTCCTTA
>Ga0214192_1000442_pt1 | contig 26165 bp, 52 predicted proteins | sample TroBogEpilimnion_44_FD_153030 | JGI IMG/M metagenome (GOLD analysis project Ga0214192, IMG submission 153030) | Freshwater microbial communities from Trout Bog Lake, WI - 29JUL2008 epilimnion | ecosystem: Environmental > Aquatic > Freshwater > Lake > Epilimnion/Euphotic zone | place: Trout Bog... | reverse complement strand
ATGATCAATTGCATCACGCATCAGCCTGAGTGTTTGTGGGCCACCACCGAGATGGTATGCTGCTACAAGACGGTCAATTTCTCTTATAGTAATTATGCTCGACTCTTCGTAGCACTCGGGTCCGCGACGAACTCTTGAGTATGGAGTATCAACATAATTCTTTAAGGATGCTTCAAGCATATTTAATACTACCGATCACCTTCGAAAGTAGCTTCGGCTGCTGCTACCAGGTTATCATACCCGATATCATACAGCTTGCTAGGATCCAGATCATCTAATTCTTCTTCTGTCATATCGAGTCCGTCATCCCAGCAACCCTCGGAAGCATAGAATCCATCTTCCATATTGCCTTCGACTGATACGCTACCCCAATCAACTTCTTTACTCATAGTTTACTCCTGTGTATCTATATAAGGTGCCCGAGGATGGATTTGAACCATCGACACTTAACCATCAACCAAATGACGACATAGGTCGTTTAATGCACCCTGTCTAACCGATTAAACTTCGGCATAAGATCGTTTTCAGGTTACTATGGAAGTCAGCTAGAGTGATCAATCTCTACCTATTCCACCGAGGCTCTAACCAACTGAGCTACTCGGGCAAATTCTTTTAAGCGTGTGAATACTGTCTTGAAACGTGAACCTTGCATTCAGGAAACATAATACGAAAAGCAAGACCATCGGATTCTTCTGCGTTCCTTACCATGTAGACAGAATCAGCATTGGTTACACCATTTGTATATCCATCTCCCCAACTATTTCCACCGCAGTAGTGTCCTTGCAATCCACGATCCATCAACCAGTCCTGCAAAACACTTGGCATAAACCAATCGCATTTTCCATGCCTAGAATGCGGAACATTTACCTGGAATGAAAACTTCATGGCCACTGCAAAACAATATCTTCATCCTTCAACGGAAAGGTTGATTTGTAGGAATTGGTATTGACAATGATACGATTGTATCCATTAGTCTGCATATTCCATCGAAGTGTTTCTTCCTTCGGGTCATTCCTTGCCTTCACTTCTTCCAGCGTCTCAACCTTCCCACCCAAATAGTGCATAGGTGAAGTCTTTACCACCTTGCTATCCAACTCATTTTCCTTACGTTCACGAGTACTGAAATAGAAACCATACGGCGTAGCACCATGACGTTCCTTAATGCCTTTAGCCATCTTCTTGGCTTCATTGACATCCCAGCTTTCGACAGGACTTTGAGACTGTTCGGAAACAAATGTTCCGGGAGAACAAAAAGTGACAAAATGTTGTTTCATACATTCTTTCTATAAAATATAAAATAGCGACCGGTACTGAACTCCGGCTTAGTGTGTTGACTGAATGAAACCATTATAAATAATAGATTCATAAATGTGAATAGTTCACATTGGGAGGAATACCTTATGGTGCACCTCTCTACGGTATGTGCGAACACGCCGTCAGTTTTGAATTACTTACAATATCATAGATAATCGGAGTGTTCGCATTACCAATTGATCCCACCTATGATTGTTGCCACACTTCCATCTTCACTGCGTATCAGCCTACGCATTCACTATAACTTTGGTGCGCCGAGCGGGACTCGAACCCGCAACCTCGAAAGGGACGGTTTTTAAGACCGTTGTGTAAACCATTCCACCATCAGCGCATTATTCTTTATTACATTACTTTTTTTAATGCTACAACCGCATTATAATACCTTCCCTTTAATGCCGCAACCGATATCTCTAACTTTATTGCAGCATCCTTAAATCCATATTCTTTCACTATATCAACTATTGTAACATAATCTATAGCACGTGGCCGACCACCCAATGATGTATTTTTAATACCTGCAGCCTTCTTGGTAGCATACATTTCTTGTATGCTGGTAGCTATGTTGGCCTTATGTTCGATTGATTTGATCGAACCTTTATTTCCAGTGCCGAATGTATTTCCGATCTTCCCACGGGCATTTAATAAAAGAGCTTCCTCTCGACCATATTTTGCTACCGTTGCTTCCCACGGATTCTTATAAGTCCCTATCTCTTCCCGTGTCGCCATCATTCTTGCAACAACTTCGGGATTCCTCATGGGATTCTCTTCAGATGTATAACCTGCTGAGTTCCTAACCTGATTATAGTATTTTCTATTTACACCATAATATAGTTCATCATCGGGTATCAGACTTAAAAACTCTTCCTCTTTCTGTAATATCTCATTTGTTGATGTGTTATTACTTTCCCAGAGAATAGTTCGTGTAAATGTTTCGGGATGTCTATTATAGGAGTTCTTGAAGATTGTTCCACTTCCGATATATCCATCATCGGGTGTTCCCTGGTGTCGTCCTAGGTATTTTAGGCCATTTAGAGAATTGGTCCATTCGTATATAAATCCGTGCATAACACGTATTTATACATAAAACCGCCTAAATGATGGACAAAGTGAACTAAATCTTTATCGCCTGCTTGTCAACGAGTTTGTAAAATCTATGATTATCAATAACAGCAAGTAGTTTGTATTCTTTCGACCACTGCGGGTATTTATACCTTTTTAATTTCATCACTGTCGGAGCCAGATAATGCGTTGCGCCATTGGTTGGATCATTAATTTCTTTCCGTATCACAATCTTAGCAACTGCTAATGCCTTCTTCCAACTTTCCTTATCTATTATATTTTTTTGCTTAGGTTCCAGATGCAAGCTCATTGCAGCAGCCTTGAGCGCAGGGTTGTTATTAAAGATTGAGTATTGTTTAGGGGACAAAACAACCCCACAAACCGTCTTGTTTACAGCACGATTGACGGCAGTATATGCCACTGCCACCATGCCCTTCTCTGCCTCCCCTCGAGCTTCACCATATATCATAGTAGCCAAACATTTTTCCTGCTTTGGATCTACCTTTACTATCTTTGTGTGCCCACGATAGCACATCGTAGGAATACCTTGTTGCACTATAATAGGCACAAGGGCAAGTGATAGGAGTAAGCGTCTCATGCTCTTATTATAAGAGCATTAGGAATAATAGTCAACAGGATATAGAATAAGTGGCAGTCGCGGATTAGAGCTTCTTTAGCAAGATAAATGCCCACTGCCTGTAAACTGGATCTTATGGATTTATTTATTGCCGGCCAGCGCACAAAAAGATGGCAATCGCGAAGCAGATGCTGAACCACCATGCAGATGGCCGAGATGCTTCCATTGCCAGTATTCAACAAGGAGATATTTCAATCCATGAAGGACACCTTAAAGTTGGCAGTCACGAAAAGTAGTGCCGAACCAGAACCTAATCCGGCCGAGATACTTTTCTACTGTCTGTTCCGACATGTATTAGGAACCTTTATAAGAAGTTTACAGCCCTTTCGGGATTGGCTCCACTTATGCCGTGGTGAGCATTCTTATATTAAAAAGATGGCAATCGCAGAAGAGAGGGTAAAGTCTTTTCTGATCGCGATCACAGCACCACACCGTACGCGGCCACCATACTTAACTTTTATCATTTTCTACTGCCAGTGCTTGGTTAAGGCACCTTTAAAAAATATTATAAATGATTTCTATGATAAATACAAGTGAAGTCGCGATGCGTCAACATCCACTTCTCTAATCAATTCTATTTAAGGAACCTTATGACCAGCGAAACTATTTATAATAAACTTGCCTGCGATCTCTGTGATAAAGAGTTTGCTCCACGAGGTATGTTTACACATCTAATGAGAATACACGGAACAGAAGATCAAAAATCTATCTATACAAAAGGTGTATGTAAGGACCCAGATAATAAGAAAAACATGGTTGAGTATAGAATACGTATAGAAAAATATTCATTATCACCGAAAATATGTATTCAGTGCGATAATCCGATATCTTATGATAAGAAAAGAAATAATTTTTGTGATACTTCTTGTGCTGCAATATATAATAATATACATCGATCATCCACAGCGAAGAAGCCGGGGCCAACAAAAAAGCCTAAAGAACCTAAGTTAAAATATTCCACATTATATAGATGTGTCTGCAAACATTGTGGAGTAATATGGAGAGGGAGATTTAATATCCAATTTTGTGAAGAACATAAAGAAATGTATAGTCATTCCGGACGAGCACAATTCTGGTTTACTTTCAGTCTATCTTCCTATCCGGATTTATTCGATGGAAATCTTATAAGACAATATGGAATGCGTAGTAAAGAGAACCCAAATGGTGTGACCCGAGATCATAAAGTAAGTGTCCAGGAATCTATAATGAATGGATACGATCCATATTACATAAAACATCCACTGAATTGTGAATTAATGCTATTCAAGGATAATGCCAGCAAACATACCAGGAGCAGTATTGGTTATACAGATTTGGTAAAAGCAGTTGACGAATACGAAAAGAATAAGAATGGTAGCCCGTGAGTGGTAATGCTCCCTCCCCAACCGATTATGAGTCGGACGCTCCCCTGTAGAGCTTACAGGCCGTATTCTTTATTTCTTTGTTTTGGTTTTTCGTGGATCTTCATCTAGGAGACCTTGTACCAGCAAACCATCACATAAGGCATTCATAATGATCCATAGTTTCCAGTCTGTTGCGGTACCTTGCTTCGCAATTTCTGCCAAGGTAATATTCATTGCCCTTAATTCTACCAAAAGGCTTCTTCCTGAGTTTTCTTCTTCCATTTTATTTTCCTTTTATTGTAATTCGTGCTGACCATGCCAAATACATGAAATCTCATCCGAAATAATCCGTGCAATATGCGCGGAACAGATGATGTCTTCGCGGGCAGCAATCTTCCTAACTTCCCAAAAGAGAAATTGTGTCGACCACTTCTTTGAACTTGTTTCTTTCTTGAAACTTTCATGCACATCTTTTCTGCTATTGAATTCTGCATCGCAGATTTCGAATAGAGTATCAATTGCTTCCATCATGCTCGGCATGAGATAGTGTACCTCAATGCCATTGCGTGGTGTTGTGCCCATTATAGCACCTTCTTCTTCAGTTGGCTAACTTTCGGATTAGCGATAGCCACTTGTTTCTTTACTTTTCTGGGAGTAACTTCTCTCTCAAGATACCAGGCCAACAGTTTGGTCTGAACTTGTTCCGGAATACTTCCATAGACTGGATCATATGCGAAACGGATCGGAGCATCACCCCATGCACGGCGTTTCATAAACGCACGAACAGATGCGCGGTGTGCCTTATTAGCTGGGTCAAACTTTACAGTTTTGGGTGGTTGAAGCAACATATATTTTCCTTTGTGGTGTAAAATTTTTACAATCTGTGTCTGTTGTTAGTATTATAAGATTTTTAAGCTGATTGGTCAAGCAATCCAACTTATCTTTTTGTGCTCTTATAGCATAAGGATTCTTTGGATCCAAATATACATCATAATCTTCTAAATAAAAATCCGGAAAATAATTATGATATATGCCTTTTTTGTCTATCCATTTGATCGGTTTCGGTCTTATCCAATTCACATTTATCTCATCTAACCTTATTGCTAATATTTCCTCCCAAGAAGAATCGAGTTTAACAATTGTCCCATCCTTCTTTATATAATCTCGGACAGATTTTACCAATCGTCTATGCGGTGATGCCAACGCTTTTACTCGAGATTTTTCTTTCGATTCATCTGAGTGTTTCGGTAAGTATTTTCCTATTCGATTTATATTCGCTTCGGCATATTTTCCATCGATATGGGCTTTTTTGATTCCTCTTATTCTTTTTTCGACGGCTGTTGGAGTCTTTAGTTGAGATGTATCTCTGCTCTTTTCATACAAAGATCTATCAGGATTTTTATCGCACCATCTGGTGTGATTTGTTCTATCATCTGTTTCAGTGAAAAACTTTTCACACCATTTACAAGAGGTGAGTGGTTTGTATGGACCAGATCCATCACAAGATGTGATGTGTTTTTTGAAATTACAATTTCGTATTTCAGTATCGCATAAATTACATTTGGTTGTTTTCATAATAGTTGTTCCTCATCTTATGTATTTATCATAAGGAAGGTTTTTATCCTATCCGTTTTACAACCTGGTCCGGCGTGAGGGAATCGAACCCCCATTTAGGGAGTAGAAATCCCCTGTACTATCCATTGTACTAACGCCGGCCTATTCAATTAAAGAAGCCAGTCATTACAGGAATGACGGTGGTACAGAGAAAACTCACATTGACGTTTTGCAATACAATCACAGCAATCTCATTCAGCATGTTCATAATTAGCTCCTTTGTGTATATAGTATAACAAAAGATGAAGGGGCCGTCAACTGGCCACTTCCATCTTTGTCAGTCTGCTTACTTAGCAGTAGAAGCGGCTTTGGCAGGTGCTGCAACGGCTGGAACAGCCTTCTTAGCAACAGCCTTCTTAGCAACAGCCTTCTTAGCCTTAACTGCCTTCTTTGCAGGTGCAGCCTTAGCAGCCGGTGCAGCAGCAACAGGTGCTACCGTAGCAGCCGGAGTGACGACAGGAGTTGCAGCCATAGCGGAGATTGCGAAAGCTGTGATAACAAGTGCGATAAGTTTTTTCATATTTTCCTTTTGTGAAATGTGGTATGTTATTTACAATCTTTTATCAGCAACCTAGCTGAAGATTGGTCTTTAGAGCCTAATTATACAATGCCTATTAGGCATTTGTCAATCACTTCCAATTGATAGATCGGAAATATAGTTGATTTTGGTTTGAGAGTTTTCAAATAATCCAGAGTCAGTGTTCGTTTATGGCCACGAACAGATACCTGATATCCAGCTACAAAGTGATTGAATTGGTTTGGAAATTGTTTCGCCAATGGCTTTAACATTCCTGTAACCTTTACTGAATACAATTGTTCATCCGCAATGTTCCAGAAGTATCCCGGATACTTCGTTGCGACAAATTCTTTTGGTAAGGTAACCATATTAGTGAAGGATAGGTTGGACTTCAGGGTCTTCCATCATCAATCCACCTGCCTGATATGTTTCAGTAAGATGGTCAGTGAGAGTATCTAAGTGTGTTCTTGCTTCACGGTCGTTGCGAAGCATCATACGCAGAATATTGCGACAATGTGCTTCAGTTAAATCCTGGACCTGGAATAGTCGCCCATCTTCAGTGAGCCAAATTTCGTCGCGGTATTCTTTTCCATCGTGGGATATATAAGATTTATGTTCCTGCCATTGAACAAGAAAACCTGTATTGTCTTTCATCTCCTGAACATCGACAATATATTTGTGATCTACTAATAAGGATTCCACAAATTCATTTACTTCAGCTTCGTCTTTAATTTCTTTTTTCATTCTGCTTCCTTTGCTTCATCTCGCATATTTCTTGCTTCATCAAACCCGACCCAATTATCTACGCCCGCAGCCTCGAGCCATATAAGCCAATCAGCATCTTCGCAGAGTCGGTCGTATTCTGCCCTGGTAATGGTAATCATTTGTTCGCTCATCATTCAACTCCGAATCTGTTTCTAATAGTAAACCAAATATTATCTGCTGCTACTTTACCTTTTGCACTTATCTGAGCAGTTGCTTCATCATTTGCAATTTGCAAACATTCTCGCACAATCAACTCGGCGAACTTTTCTTGGTCTACCCAATCAGGATAGCCTGGTCCATCAATTGATTCTTCTTTACACTGTGCCCGAAGTTCTCTAATTCGTTCGTTCATTCTTCAACTCCGAAATGTTTCTCAATCATTGTCCTAAGATCGCCGGGTAAGCAATCCCATCCGTATTCGTTGTATACGGCAACCGTGTCCTCATTGTAGAGGTGCTTGAGTACAGTCTTAGCTATATCCTTTGCAATCAACTTGGCGAACTTTTCAATGTCATCAACATCAACTGTGACACTTTCAAAGTTACCAAAGTCAACACCAGCCTGTTTAGCAAGTTCTTTAATTCTTTCGTTCATGCTTCTACTCCACACCTTCGGGGTTTAATAGTTGAAAACAAACATACTCCTCGCAATCGCCACCAGGGTCTCTCTTTTCTTTATGTAGGCGACACCAACCATCGCCGGTGTAGCAACCTTCGGCGTCTCCGTTGAAGTTGTAGTAAGCACAGTGGTCACAGCAAGTATAACCGGGGGCACAATCAGGACATAGTTTCTTCATTCTTCAACTCCGAAATGTTCTTGTAAATCTCGTTTAATAAACTTCACAGCATTGTCCCAAACATCATTACTACCACCTCGTTCAGCATCATCGACAATAGAGATACATTCCTTCACAATCAACTCTGCGAAGTTCTCGTAATCTTCTAATCTTGGATACTTGAAATCACCATTGTTTACATTGGATTCTTTCGTGATCCAATTGTGATAGTTTAATCCAGCCTGTTCAGCAAGTTGTTGAATTCGTTTGTTCATTATTTGACTCCAAAATGTTGTTTGATCTTTTCTTTGATGTGTATACCTCTAACCGTTTCAGGATTGTCCCAATACGCATTGTAGGCAACATCTCCACATTCTTCTACAATCAACTCGGCGAACTTGTCGCGCAATCGCATCAACTGAACCGGGTTCAGTGTAGTCCAGGTTTCGGGAACAGCCTCGTCAAGAGCCTGAGCAAAAAGGTCAGCAGTTCGTTTGTTCACCATATCACCGCTATCAAAACAATAAGAAGGCATACAATGCCAGCAGCGTTGCGGATATTAGACCAGAATTCAGGATCTTTCATATCAGTCCTTAAACATTGCTTCATCACGTGCTTGTTCACGCAAGTAATCTGCCATATCTGCCATGCGTTCCGAATACGTTGGGTGCTTAGGATCATTTCGATCGTATCCCGCATCTTCGTCATAGTCGTCTTCGTCGTAATCATCATTAGGTTGAGTCATAATATCTCCTATGTGTCTTATTGTAAGCGATGGCTATATGTATGTCAACTGGAGATTGGAACTCGACATTCACCAAGACCGACCGTTGCCGGATCGCAACAATGGCACAGAGTGGTGTCGGTATTCATCTGTTTCTTCCAGTTGTAACAATTTGTAAGAAATGTAACTAGATGTATTGAAACTCTTTAGAAATTCTACGGTTTTCTAGTGGCGGATTGACTGGGAAGTTTGGTTTTCTGGTGGCGGATTGACTAGGAGGTTTGGTTTTCTGGAAGGCACTGGTTGGTAACCATTTCCGTCTTTACCATTAAAGACAGATTTCATTTCGAATCCTGTCGGCAGTAAGAATAATGTCATTCTTTATTGAAGTTCGGTCTCAGCCATACACCATTGAGAGTGTATAGCATAGATCGGCCAGATTCGAATCTGGAAGTGCTACCATTGCTTGACCCAATTCTTCAACTAGAGTCCAATATGATTTTGCTGTGACTGTGTTATTCATTCTTCCGCCAATCCCGGAAGACCTATGGTCATAAATTCGTCAGGATAATCTTCCGGATACATTTCTCTGTGATGTTCATTACATAGAACCTTAACCCAACTACCACTACGTGATTTTCCTGGCGCCCCACATTTTTCGCATACGTGAGCTGTCATAGCTTCAGCAAAGTCGATATAGTTACTCATCTCGGTTGTTCCACCATGCACATAAAAACGCAGCGTGCCGAACTTCTCCTTGACTTGAACAATTTCTGGAAGTTCTGCCAAGGCATCAATAACATCTTGTTCTAGTTCTGCGATAGGTTTATTGAATGTGGCTTCTGGATTTTCCATTGCATACTTTAGACGCGCCTTAGCATTCTCTACACGATATGATATCATACCACAAAGTGTATCAATAATGCCGTACCATCCGTTACCGATACTAAATTCGAAGTCTATAGACTTCTGAAATAGGTCGGGATGCCGTTTAGCTAACTCTTCAAAATTTTGTTCTTCCATAGTCTAACTATAACATAAATGTATGCGTAGGTCTATAGCATCATAGATCTATAGGCGGGAAAATGGTGCAGGATTTTGGTGCAGGATTCCTAGACAGGAATGCTATCTGAAATTACGAATCTGAGATAGAAATCTGAGATGGAAAACTGTGTAGGATTTTCAGATATAGACTGGACAGAAAGCTTGATAGATTGCCGAGCTTTTGCTCAACAACTCCGCGCCCTCAATCTCTGTTGGATATTCAAAACCAGCAACTGGTAGAATGAGTCTATTTGGTTTCTCTATGTCAAAGTAGAAGTCCATTACAGGGACCATATATCTAGAAGAGCAATCTATTATGATATGTTTCACCACACTTTTTACTGTAACTGATTTATCTCCAACCTTTATTGTTTGAGGATCATTGGCAACTAATAGAAGAGCACCACTTACATAATTCCCATTGGCAGTCTTGGTCTTATCAAATCCGTTCACATCTACAAATGCCTTTGATTTAGAATTTTTATAACCTACTATGGGTTTCCAATTAATCGGCTGACGCAAGACTTGATTCTCTTCTCCCGAAATAGCAAGAAGACACACCGTTAATAATAGGAGAAATAGGCGCAACTTCATAAAGTTATTTACCTATTTAATATAGTTTAGGAGAGTTAGTAGACTAATCTCATTTTCATCCATTACTTCAAAACTTACCCGATGACTGAACTTTAGTTTAGCAATAATTAATTCATCTTCTGTAAGATCTATAACAAATTTTCTAAGCACACCAACATCATTGACAATAATAGTTCCGTAGTGAGTTGCACCCATACTGATTGCTAGAGTAGTATCACTCCATCCAGTTGGATTATGTTCAATGAGTCTGTAGAGCGTCACATTTTAAGTCTATGTTCGGGAAGGTAAGTTTCAAATATAATGCATCTTCGCTCGTTAGTTCTACCTTATAGACCATGCAGTATCCATCCTTTGTTGTGGTAGAATTCATATCATAAGATATATAGTTTTCAGAAATGAATCTATCTAATGCTGTAATTTCCGGGACAAACATTTCTCTTATGATGTGATGTGTTGTTTTCATTCAACGTCTACCTTGGTTGTTTTGCAGTTCACTGCCTTTATCTTTCCTACCTTACATGCAAGCCGGAGATACAATAATTCGTACTTAGAAAGGCTAACCCGATACTTAATTACATTATATGCATCACCTAATACCGTATACTTGATATTAGTCCCTCTTACTGCATTATTAAAATGTTCTCTTTCTTCTAAATCAATAATTACTATATACGCACTCTTCATTTCAATTGGATACCTTCTAGCTTTTCTGCAAGTATATTAGCATCCAATAACGACCCCTTTGTGGCATCATCAACTGTAAATGTGCCATCGGCATTCATACCATCCACCTTAACGGTGATACGAACAGTATTCATATCATCAAGACGTTTCTCTTCAGCAAGTTCTTCCTCGGTGCGCTCGCGTCTAATCTTTACATATCTCATTCCAAGTCGAAATGTGAGAGCAGCTTCTGGATCCATCTCTATAATAGTTTGGCGATCACAGGTCCGCACATCATCTTCTTTAATCGGATGAAGTTCTTCGAGCACGGTATATTCTTCGGGCTCGAGACGTTCCATGATGCGCTTGAATTTTGCTTCCTCGTCAGCGATGACGGTAATTGTGTATTTTGTCATATTATTTCCTATGTGTTTATTGTATTGGCTGTTCCACCATACCTATAATCGGGATGGATAACTTTAGCGCCACGGCCTCTTGTCTATCCATTGTAACCGAATATAAGGCAGTTAACTCGGCCCGACCGAACTCATTTGATACAAGAACATATTTAGCCTTCTTGGCCATTAGATATTGCTCAAGTTCTACAGTATCATACGGCCACCTTGCTCTAATGAAGTATTTGGTCATGCCATATGATCCTTAAAGGTGCCCGGAGGATATGTTAGCTTGAGCATTGTTTCGTGTTCCTTATCCTGTACGTAGAATATAAATTCCACATGAGCTGTTTGCAGACCCAGACCCGGAATATGTTCATCTATTTCTTTTGTTCTGAAGATAGTTACACCAACTACATCGGTGAGCCACTTCTTTTTTATATCAGATTCCCAAGCATCGCAGGTGAAAGACATAATTCTCATCGTTGCTTATACTCGGCCTGCATATCCAATTTGTGACGAAGCTTAATGGCTAACGCAGTCTCGGGATTAACTATAACACCAAATCCGATAACCGCAGTATTTGTTTTCCAATCAAACATATTCTGACATGCAGGATATACTTTTTGATCATGCAACCACTGAAGCTCTATCTCCTTCATGGCCGGATTCACAGTGTAAAACATCTTGATCATAATCTATTTTACTTTAAATTGTTAATTACCACAATCGGTTATTAACGTTTCCATGCATTCTTATTACCGTATTTGAGTTTTAGAAAAACTAATTCTTCTTCTGTCGTATCTATTATAAGAAGGGATTCACCGCGTCGATTTCTACTGTGGCGTGCAATAATTCTAAAATCATCACCCTCTTTATCTTTTAATGAATCAACTTCTTCCCAAGGAACAAACACATGGATAATCATGTCTCATTGACTAGTTTCATCATATCGGGAATTCGAGTATGCCCGTTTCTACTTCCTAGTAAGACATATATACGCTGACCTACTGCCGAATTCATTATCATTACAAGACAACCACCTGCCGGATTAGTAAATCCTGTCTTAGATAAGATAATATCCAACCTACTTGTTAGTGGATTGGTATTATTCATCTTAATCGATTTCCTATAAAGTGTTATCTCTGCCTTGGGCAAATGAGATATATCCTTAATGGTGCTACTCAAGGATGCTACCATAAGCAACTTCAATAAATCATGCGCGGTACTAACATTACCTTTATCCAACCCTGTTGGTTCTTCGTAGTGTGTACTAGCCATCCCAATTTCTTTCGCCTTCCCATTCATACGCTCAACACAATTAGGTAGATTGGTACATAGAATTTGTGCTGCAAAGTTATCTGATCTAACAAGTGCTAGTGTTAACAATTCATAACGTGTGAGTGATGCGACCTTATAAGGAATGCTACTATGTACTTGTCGCTTTGTCGGGATTACTAAAGATTCAGTGAGATCCTGCTCTGATGCGAGCAATGCGACCATGAGCTTACTGATTGAAGCAATAGGGCGGATTGTGTCACTATCCTGTTCTTTTAGTATAGTTCCGTCTTCGCTTGCCACAATATAACTCTTTGCACTGAATACAGGAATAGAAGCAATGCGAGTCCTATTACCTCTTGCCTCGACATTACCTATCAGCATAGTTGCCGCGCATACGGCTAGAATCAGATGTTTCATTTTAGTATTATAAAACAAATGTAAGATAAAATCAACCGGTGTTAAGTCCGGACGCTGGCGCTTGCCATAATGGGCCAACACTTACCGGGCCATATGTTACGACAGGAGCAGACATAGTTGTACCATCATCTAATTGGAAGCTAATTCTGCCGCCACGGTCAGTTATATTTAAGAAATTATCCATAACTCGAATCATAAATGTGCCTTGTGTGTTGTCGACAAGAATAAGTTTTCGTGTCTCAAACATAACGCTTGCGGGATTTTTTGGATACCAATTGAACGAAACAATTCTATTCAATTCTGATCCTGTGAGTTTGAAGTAGCTAGGAACACCACTTGTAATAACAATTGCAACCAGCCCACTACCTTCAAATGGACTTGTTGGCAATGCCTGGATTTGTGCTATAGTGGTCATCCAGTATTTATCTGTTTCACGTGCGGTATTTATTCTTTAGGTCTTCGGGGATATACGAGATACGCATACGTTCCGAAAGAAAAGGATCCTGCAATTTAATTACGGTTGCACAGGCCGAATTGATACGCCCAGATATCCGAACCCATTCGTAGTCAGGAGTTAAATCGTTGGCTACGTCCCATTCGTAATCGGACTTAATAAGCTCAAAATCATTTCCTAATTCTTCAAGTTTTCCCATGAGCAGCAATTTATCTGCCAGAAGGGTTAGAAACTCAACTAATACAAATTCCTTCATGCTTCTACAACTTCAACATATACAATCTTAATCAATGATATATCGATGCGGTGGCAGCTCGGTGTATAGATCTTACCTTTCACTATTAAAGGTTGTATAGCCAGAGAATTCATAATTTCTTTACAAGAAGTATCTTGATTAAGATGCACATTAAGATATAGCTTCTTATTAGCAAATTGCGCGTCTATACTCTTTATATTGGCAACATTATGATCGAAGTGTAAGGATTCACGATCTAATTCTGTCGTTTCATTCTCTACTATCCAGTTTGTTAAAAAGACGGCAAGTATCGCTGAGAGAACAACTACGAAGCGTAGATTGTTCGAAAAGTATTTCATAGTATAGTCCAGGGGGTTATATACCTATTTATAATTCTGTCTTGCATAATGCATTGAATTCGCCTAAATGTGAATCAAAGGTGCGAAGATCAAATATTGTTGTACGGCGCACAGCATCATTACCTAACCATGTGAAAGATATATTTTTACTAAGTCTCATCTTCTGAATTATATCTTTAGATTCATTTACCGATCGTATCAAGAGAGGACCATCCTGTTCCCATTGAAATATACGATCAAGAGGATCTGCTGAAGTTCTTGATAGAACATGTTGCGTGCTGACGCCAGTCATTGTATTCCAGTATAGAACGATAAGCGGATCATTATCTCTCTGAGTAGAAATCTTTGTTGAACATACAAATCGTAGACTTGTGACAACTTTTTCAGTCTTGGCACCTACTTGCGTACCTACTGCACCAACATGGTAGATATACCCGACAATTGCTTTATCTTTGCCCGGTACTTCTGTAATTTTCCAGCTCGTATCTTCGGCTACTACCGAAGACATAGCAAATACAGCAACCAATGTGGCAAATAAATTTTTCATGACATTCCTTGATATTACGAGTATTATAATGTATAATTCTATTTTAAGTCAACAGAAGCAAGATAAATAACACTATACTTAACGGATCCTTATGAAGCAGACTATTTTTATACTTTATGACTTTCAAACTGAACACATAGCAGATAAGATATGTGAGAGGGTTGGAGAAATCGAAAAAATTTACTCCGATAATTTAGAACTTACGACAAGGATAATAACACAAATGGCGTCCAGTTGTATTGGGCAATATTTCTATGTGATTAAGACTGACAAGGAAATCCTATTTCCCAGTTTCGACTTTTACTACAGACCCGAAGAAAACGAAGATTATGTTCATATCTGGGATAATGATAGCACGGTTAGATTATATAACACAGATGCTGTATTAGAAAATCCTACTGAGTTCTGTGATAAAGAATTAGAAAATGGAAATATAAGACTTAGAATTCATACTGAAAAGATTTATACTTACCCAGTCTTTGATATTGTATTCTTAAGCTACGATGAAGAGTATGCCGAGGCAAATTACGAAAAATTAAAAGAGAGATTCCCTCGAACAAAAAGATTACATAATGAAAAAGGTATTCTAAGAGCGCATAAATTAGCGGCCCGTTTAGCAGAAACAGAGATGTTCTACGTAGTTGATGCTGATGCACAAATCTTATCTACATTCAAATTTGATTTTCAACCTCATCCACTCGAGGATACTTTTGTTCATGTATGGCATTCACATAATCCAGTAAATGATTTGGAATATGGTTATGGTGGAGTAAAATTATTTCCTACAAAGGCATTAAAAACATATCTAGGCTCTCCGATTGACTTTACGACAACTGTATCAAAGAGTCTTAAGGTGATTCCGGAAGTAAGTAATATTACTAAGTTTAATACAGATCCATTCTCTGCATGGCGCAGTGGGTTTAGAGAATGTGTGAAACTTGCTTCTAAGATAATCCCAAATCAGGATAATACAGAAACAGAACATCGATTGGCTGTTTGGTGTACAAAGGGAGAAGATAGAGAATTTGGGGATTTTGCTATAATGGGTGCTATTGATGGCGCCGGGTTCGGTAAAGCACATAAGGATCAACCTGAGAAGCTCAGGTTGATCAATGATTTCGAATGGTTAGAAAAGAGGTTCAGTGCTTAACAATGATTTCCTAAATATACTTCAACCAATTCATTTATATCTTTTTCTAGCTTGTCTGTGTTAATGAAGATTTTTACATCTCTCATTTTCTTAAATGAATCTTCCATAACTTCCCATGTAGCATTTTTGTTTACAGGGATAGGATGAGTTAATTCTTCACCCTTCAGTTCAACAACATTACCGTCGTAATATTGAACAAGGATCTGTTCTATATACTTTGATGGAATCTCTTTAGCATCTATTTCTTTTACTATACGATCAAATACAGATGGTTTAGCAATCCTGCTAATAGCCCTGTCAATATTAAAACTCGTCGTTGTTTTCTTTGCCATATTACTCATCTCCCTAGTACCTCCTATTATTTATATGAAAACAGCCGGGGGAAAACCGGCTGTTTTATGATAAGATTTACTTGGTAGCCGCTACCCGAGCAGCATCTCGTTTGAGTTTTGCTGCTACCTTAGCATCAATGACTGCCTCTTTCTTTTCTACCTTGGCTTCAGCGGCGTTTCGTTGATCACGTTCTCGACGCTTGGTCTTCTGTTCTTCAAGCTTCACAGCTTTAACATCAGATGGTAGTGCAGGGCGACCCTTACCCGGTTTTGAATCAGGATCGAGTGCGTATGCTTCTTCACGCTTCGCAGCAGCATCTTTTTCTAATAGTTCTGCCTGGATGATAAGACCCTTAGCAACTTCTACCGGATTCTGCTTCTGTGCTTGAGCTACTGTTTCAGCAACAGTAGGTGACGCCATAGCATTCTGTCTAGCTACATATTCATCAACCTTCTTGTCAATAGTTGCGTTAATAAGTGCTAAAGGAACTGCCTGACCAGGTAAAGGAAGCATTGTAATGTTAGTTACAGGTTCCTTACGCAAAAATCCGCGTTGGTGGAGTGCTGTTAAGCAATTCAAACCATCTGGGAAAGTTCTACGATTTAATACTTCGTAGAAGTCGTTTGTTTCTACAGCTTCTTTGCTATTTAAGCATTGGATTAAGTAGTCGTGATAGCTGTCTGGTAAGCGTTCTGTCTCAACGATTAAACAATTGTTTTCATCGTTAGGAAGTTTTCTAAATACTACCGCTACACGGACTCCGGTATTTAAAAGCTGCCCGGCGTGCTTCTTTAAGTTTTCTATGGCCATAAGCCCTCCTTATAAGGGGCCGAAGCCCCTTTAATTATGCTGCTGGTGCTTCTACTGGCGCTTCTGCTGAAGCTTCTTCTGTTTTCTGTGTGCTTTCTACATATGTTAGGAAGCCTGATAGCTTGTTGAATACGTCACCGACTTGTGATAATTCACCAGCCTGGAATGCGCCGCGGCGTGATGCCAAATCAACCACGCGAGCCAATAGTTGTAGATCAGCAATTGTAAGCTGAACTGGTTCTACTGATGTTGTTGTTGGTGCAGTTTCTGCCACAGGTACTTCTACTGCTGCTGCTGGTGCTGCCACTTTCTTGTTTGCTTTTGCCATTGTTGTTCTCCGTTAAAATGGTTTAGTTGTAAGAGCAATTCTATACGCAGATATTTACCATATAGATTAAGATTCGTACACTTTATTGATAATTTATTGGACGATTTTTAGGTTATAGCGTAGATAAGTGCAGTTATAATAGCAGAATCTTTCTTCAATTGACGTTTAGCCTCCCCTTTAGCCCATCTTGCTTTAATATCTTCTAAGGTTCTGGAATCGGCTTTTTCTTTCTGCGCTCTGGATAGATTATCCTTATGTTCCTGAGTAAATCCAGTTTTAGATAAACGTCGTTTAACCCACCCATATTTCTTATTATTACTCTGACCAGACATTAGCTTTACGGCATATAATAATCCTTTTACATGAGGGTGAATTCTTATGAGTAATAAATGGGCTAGATAATGCTCTTCAGGAGTAAGAGAAACTATGTTTATAGAATCATCTGTTCCTTGTAGGCATTTAGGGACTATATGATGACGTTCAACATAGCCTTCCAGGAGACGATGTTGTGCCCTATCTATTAGATTTTCATATATTTGTATATAATTCATATAGTATTTACCCAAAAGAAAAGCACCCGAAGGTGCTTTTCTAGGAGCAGTTAGCTAGTATCTAACTTGCAGGGCCGGTTGGTTGCGGCAAAACTTTAACCAGGTGTTCTGGCCAATCTAAGTAGAATTTCCATTCTTCATCACGGATGTGAATTGGCAATGTCTTTCTCTTAGCTAAGATTTCGTAATAGGTCGGCTTATGCGGCTTCTTTTTTGGAATAACCGTATGGTCAGCACCCTTATCACTATTACAGGTCTTGCAGGAAGTAGTTACATTTAACCAATTGGTCTTACCACCATGCGATTTTGGGACCACATGGTCAAGAGTCAATTCAGTTAGCTTTACCTTACCATGAGCATCCTTACAACGACCAGTAGTCTGAAGTTGGCATGTGAAGTCATCGCGCAGGTACACGTTGGCTCTGCTGTACTTGAGTGTCTTACTCCACTTAACTTGTTCAGTCATGATAACGATAGATGGGACCTTCATTTCCAAAAATTGCGATCTAACTATCCATTCATCGTAGGTCTTTAATACCCGTACCTTATCCAGGAACATAAGTCGCATCGCTACCTGCCATGTTATGACAGACAATGGTACATGCGACAAGGGCATGCCATCAGCGTTTAATATTAGGCAATCTGACATTTTGATAAATAATTAAATAATTAAGGAGTTCGTGTAATGTATTTATATAACAAATATACTACCTGGTATAATAACATTATAGCAAAAGCTGTTGAAAGAGTCGATCTTACCGGATATAGTGAAAAACATCATATTATACCTAGAAGTATGGGTGGAAGTAATACCTCAGCTAATATAGTAAAGCTGACTGCTAAAGAGCATTTCATATGCCATATCCTGTTACCAAAAATGACAACAGGATCTGATAAATCAAAAATGGTTCGCGCAGCATGGATGATGGCATCTATGAGTAATAAACATCAAAAACGTATAAAAGTTAAATCTAGAAAATATTGTGTGTTGAAAGAAGAATGGATAAAATATGGTAATCTTAATAACCCAAAAACTGAACAACATAAACAAAATATGCGTAAACCTAAACCTGATGGCTTCGGGAAAAGAGTATCAGAATATAGAACAGGTAAATCATGGGGATATCATCACACCGATGAAACTAAAGAAAAGATGTCGGATTGGCAAAAAGGTATACCTAAACCAACAATTACCTGCAAACATTGTAATAAAGAAATATCTATCATGAATCATGCGAAATGGCATGGAGATAAATGTAAGGCCAATCCTGACTCTATATTATATGCTGCTCCACAGATGAATTCTACTATGAAAACATGCGAACATTGTAATAAAGAATTTAATACAGGAAACTACTCACGATGGCACGGTGATAAGTGTAAATTCAAGCAATCTGCTTAACTACTTCCAAATATTTTTGAAATTCCTGCGGGACACCTTTAAGGCACATGGCCACAGCATCTTCACGTCTTTCGAAATCTACACGAAATGTTTCTCGGTAATGAACCATACCTGGTTCCCAATCTTTTATTACATCTCTTTCGATTTTGTATTGGACTTGATTGTTACACGAATCATCTACCCAATCTTTGAAGAAGATTTCGAGTAGTCGATGTTTATCTATGTCAACGCTATCTTTGATTTTAAAGAATAGGGAATTAGTCATCAATGGGCCTCATTGATGTATTTATCTCCCTACTCTACCATCGTGAGTAACTTTAGGTTTATGGCGGAGATTGCTACACGAGCATCTTCTCTATACATCTTTCGTTGGTACTGACTATTTCTGGAATTATCCTGCCACATCTGTTCAAAGATAGGAGTTATAACCTCTTCCAATGCGGATTCGATATCAAAACCATCACCTAACATCTCATCCACAACAACATCAGCATCTGCTAGAAGTCTATTCCTGGCAATAGCCTTTGCTATATCTTCTACAAAAATATCATCTGCGGGTAGTAAATAGTTGTTCATCTTGTGCCTAATATGTTGTCAGCTGCCTTGTGTTGTTGTCTATTAAATAGAGCTGTAATTAGCCGATTCTTTGCGAATTTAGCAGCTAACTACAGATTCTTAACGCTTGCCTTTGGGGCTATGACTATCCGGTTCGTACCATGCTGTCATACCAAACGGAGCAATCAGTCGACGTTGTGTATCGCCATGGATAAGGAACAACGTATCACACCAGTTCTCATCACCCCAGCTACCACATGGATAACCGTCAGTCATCATAATGAAGCGTTCAGGTTGAATATCATTTTCCTTCATGTAAGTCCAGTTACACATGAAGTCAGTTCCACCACCTCCCTTGATTTCGTATTCATCAATGTCATCGATGTTCTCTGGTGTGAACTTTTGGTAGTTATAAACCTTTGTATCAAAACACCAAACTTCCAGATCAAAGTCTGCAAATTGTTCCATGATACCTTTGGTTTCGGTAAGCAAGTCACGCAGCATATCATCTCCCATGGAGCCCGAACAATCGATTGCGACTGCTGCCTTAACCTTTACATCTTCCTTCATGCCCGGAAGATAGAAACCACTTGCCTGGCTCTTACGCGAACAACGACTCCATGTGAAATCATTCTTGAGCATAGATTGAATCTTCATATTCAAGATTTCACGCCAATCCATCTGCGGTTCAACTAAGTCTTTGAGCATACGCTTAACACCGAGTGGTGTATTGCCTGCACCAGCAGCCTTAGCGGCCTGCATAACAGCATTGCGAATTTCATCACTTAAACCACGACGCTCTTCTTCTGTCATCGGCTCACCTTTGCCATCGCCTGGTTCCAAGTGAACGTCGAACTCTGGCCAGTTGGCGTTTGGATCCTTTTCTAACAGCTCATATACCTCTTCTGCAAACATACCTTTGTACTTTGCATCGAAACAGGCAGTAACACCAGATGTCTTTGGATCCGGAAGCTTGCCAACATTGTGTTCGTGAAGTTCGTAGTTAATAACAAAGTCTGCCGCCGCATTCCACATCTTGGGCTTACGACTACCACGACGACTCATATGGTCATAAACACAATGCTCAACTTCGTGTGCAACAAGGAAAATACATTCAGCCTTGTTCAGCTTACTAATGAAATCTCTATTGTAATAGAAGTAACGGCCATCAGTGCCAGCAGTTTTGCACCATTTTTCATCTGTCGCGTCCTTAAGGATCAACCGAGTAGCCAAGGTGCCCCAAAATGGTTGTTGGAGAAGCAGTGAAATACGTGCTCGGATAATTTGTTCCAAGACTGCTTCGGGAGAGTTATTTGCTGCCATATTTGTTCCTTTATAGCTTATATTATACACTTATGCGGGCAAATTGTCTACAGGAAACAACTCATGTACGCGCACGAACAAGTGCTTGAGAATATTTTGTCACGCCATTATTTCCAAGTACAACGGTTGTCATGAATGTACTGCCGTGTAATACCCATCCATAAGTTAGGAGAGTATTTATATTGTCGATAAATGCACCCTTATCGTTGCCATCAATTATTGTGTATTCCATTATATGCTCCTTATAAAGACTTGAGTTTCTTTAATGTTGCCCTGAAATATCTTTTCCATTAAAGAATCAAATATTTCAAATCTGTCTGGATGCTTTATTACTTCACCAAACGGTCCAGTCTGGCCAGCGCGGTCATATCTGGAATGGGAGAGGATGCCCCGTAGCTTATCACCACTCCTATGGTCAAAGCGTTCCAGTTGCTCCGAACCATAGTATGTTTTGAGTGTGAATCTTGCCATAAATGTATTATAACAGATTTATAGAAAGAATCAAGTGATATTTGCTGTCTATTTCTTTCCCATAATCATAAAATTATGATCATATCCTGCGTCAACACTTGCCTGTTGTTTTAATAGATTCGTATTTAACCAAGACACACGACTTGAATATGTATATAAGCTTTTTACTTCGACTATTAAATTTTTCTTAGGTATATAGATATCGGGGAAATAGTAATGATTCTTATTATCTAATCCTATATATTTTATTCTAGGTATGTGTAACGTATTAGTTATAATATCATCTTCATGATATGTCTTTAATAGTTCTGTCAGTGCCTGTGGTTCGTATCCTTGTACCATTTCTGTTCGTCCTGAAGGGAATATGAATTTCTTCGTTTTATACGATGTTCTCATTTTCTTCTGATGTATCTCAGCATTCTGTGAAGCATTTTCTACACCAAATCGTTCAAGCATTGTATCGATTCTCTTTTGTTTTACATCCATATTCGAAGATGGATTCTCGCAACCATATTTTTCTATGTTTGTAATTTTCGCCTTACCTAATCGTTCAACCGAATTCGCTTTATTCTTTCTTGCAACCGATGCGGCAACTTCCGGAATCTTTAGTTGATGATCTACTCCATATTTTTCCATAAAGGATTCTTTCTTCTTATCTTTTACTGATTGAATAGAATTTGTAGATGCTACGCCATGATTTGATAGATTGGTCTCTATAGTTTTAGCTGTTCGAATATCTACCGTGGCCGTTGTAGTAATCCGCAACTTATCCCGCACAAAATCTATCTGTGCTACATTGCTCACACCGTATTTTACTATGTTGCTCGCTTTTCGTTTTGCTGTTATAGCTTCGATATCTTTGTTGGCATATGTGTTCTTGAATTTGGTATTGGTGCCCGATTTCTTACATTCACTGGAACAATATCTTTTATAGTTCCTGTATTTGTCTTTAGCGGAAATATTTTCACATTCTGTATTTTCACATTTGTGATTTTTTAATATTCTTTCAACCATAATATGTATCCTCTCTTATAATGTATTTATCTAAATTATCATGGATTTGTTGATAATTTAGATAAGAAAACGCCCATATTATTTATAATATGGGCGAAATTAAAGAAAATTATTTGGATGGAAGTTCAGTCCTCTAAAATATATTTCCCATATTTTTCGTGGAAGCCCTTAAACGTCTTCAGTTGACGATGGTTGATTGGCAGCGCATAGTCGCGAAGCGCAGTCTTAGCACCCAGCACAATCATTTCAGTCTGGAAGTTATCCATCATGTATGTGAAGAAGTGATCAACACATTCGTGCCATTCATTCATCCCAAAGCCGTCTTCTTTGCCCTTTGCCTTTGCAACCCATTCCTGGAGCGTGTAGCACATGGAAATAGTCAGCGAGTACATAGCGCTCAGGTCCTTGACATTCAAGCCCTTTTCCTTGCCCATCAGCACGTCTTCCGACTTTGGCATGCGAGCAGCAACCTTACGGTGTGCGCTAAATTCAGTTGCCAAGCCATCGCCAACCGTACCTGCAACCAATGCAGTATTCATCGACTCTGGAAGATCGTCTGTAATCAGCTGACCAACGAACACCCAGCTACGCGGTGTAGCAAATGCCTTGTCCGGACTCTTCGGATCGAAGTTGAAGAGCTTTTGCTTGTGATGCGACAAGAAACCAACCACGTCAGCGTGGACACGGTTGCCAATTGCCCATTTTTGCCAGTCTTCGAAGTTTGCAGCCATTTCAACGTGGACCAAACGATTCGCAAGCGGGCTGGGCATACGATAGGTAACACCCTTATCACTGTCGCGGTTGCCAGCGCAAACCATCGACACACCCTTCGGCAAGTGATATTCGCCAACGCGCCGATTAAGAATCAGCTGATAAGCTGCGGCCTGCACACTTGCTGGAGCAGCGTTGATTTCATCCAAGAACAGGATTGCATTAGACAGATAATCTTCTGCAGGAAGATCGGCAGGCTGAGCCCACTTCATCTTCTTCGTTTCTGGATCGAAGTAAGGAATGCCCTTCAAGTCGGTCGGCTCAAGCAAGAGCAGACGCATGTCAATCACTGGGCGATTGGTATCAGCACCAATTTCCGCAATCAGTTCAGACTTGCCAATACCGGGAGGTCCCCATATCATCGCAGGGCGACCAACCTTCATGCAACGAGTAAGCAGTGTGCGAACGTCACGTGGTCGCTCAGTCCGGTGTGTGTCAAGTGTAGCCATTTGTAAAATACTCCTTTGGGGTTAAAAAAATCTTGCTATGTGTATATTATATTATGTCTACTCTATTGCGTCAACAGGTTTTGTCCATATATAAACTGCATTGCCGGAATTCCAATAACGATCGAATCCGTTATTCTTCATATTTTCCCATTCTGAAATATTTTTATCAAAAATGGGCAATAATTTCTCCAGTTTGTGTTTTTGGTATTTAATCCTGCTCTCTAAGGTTCGGTATCGGTTGGTGTAAATGTAAGACGGTCCATTATCTCTGATATGATTAAATCCGAGTTTATCATATACTTTGCCAGTCCCCCATCGTATATCACAGAATGAAATTATTTCTGTAGCATTCAAATGTTTTACTGCATATTTGAAGAGTTTCGAGGCGCCACCTACCACCGATAGTCCTTTGGCATTACAAAAACGGATGAGTTCGAACTGAATTGAATTATATCTGGATTTTCCAAATGACATCGCCGCTACTATATTTCCATCAAATTCTAATCCTACATAGATAGATGCACCTGCATTACCTTGTATATGATTCTCATTAAAAAATTGGTGTGCAATTTTTCTTTCTAATATCTTTATAGTTGTTTTTCTGCCGTATATAGTTTTATTTGTTCCTACTATAGATGATATTCTTGATTCTATCAATTCTTTCATAGTTTTCCACTCTATATCTAATATATGATATAGTTTTATGCCCTTTGATTGAGCGAGCGAATCTTTCTTTGCATGATAGTCGATCTTTCCTGCCGAATCCTGTGAATGCCAGAATATTCCGTCATACTCAAACCCGACATTTAATTCTGGAATAAAAATATCAATTTCTTTTCCATCTAATATTTTCCTATCATTAAAAATCACATCACCGGAATAAATACTTTTTATAAAATCATAAATTTGTTGTTGTCCAACAGTCTGGTGTATTTCTATCCCCAGATTCTTAAATTGAGCACACAACTGTGAATGACCGACATTTAGTTTTTCAGCAATCTCTTTTATAGAGACGCCAGGCTTGTATAACTCAATGAGTGCCTGTTTATCATATTTCAAAAGATATGACTCATCGGTAAAATGCGTCTGACATTCTCTGAGACGACCATACCGTTCGATGTGAGTTGCGTTTATCTTTGCCTTGACACTATCAAGTTTGCTCAAGTTTTCGACGCCATATTTCTTGAGATTATTTTCTTTTATAGATTGCTGAACTTTCTCTGACTTGAACGGGTTATCAACGCCGAACTCCTTAATCATCTTTGTGGCATAGTTTTTCTTTGCGCTCACGGTGATAAGATTTGTCTTTTTTCCATATTTTTCTAAACAGGTTTTTTCTGTTTTTGTTTTTACAGATTCATCTGTATGGGCACACTTTGACGAACAATACCTCCTATATGTGTTATCTTTTATATTCCATTTTACCGGGGTTCCACATTTACACACCTGTGTCGAAGTTATATTATTCAGATAATGAAATAATCTCTGTTTTGTTGTGGTCGTAGATAGGAAATTTGTTTCAAACTCAAGAAAATCCATGAAATCTTTATTCGCGATGAATTTCCTCAATTCTGTATAATCGCTATTGGCTAAGTGTAGTTGTTCTATTGTTGGTGTCATATGTTTATTTATCTGTTTAGCCAATACCGGGGGAATAAACAGATATCAAAGAGTGTTAAACTTCAATTTGAACACCAGTGCATCGTATTCTGTCTTGAACCAGATCTTAACAAAGTCGGTTTGAGTGGCGTTGGACCAGATCCAATCATCTCCCATATTAGCTTCGCACCATTCATAGATAGATTCTAATGCTTCATCTTCGAATATCTTAATACAAGTATAGTCGTTTAGGCTATCATGTGACCCGCTGGGTGCCTCATCGAAGTTCCTTAATTTTCGTCTGAAGGAATCTTCTGATAGGATAGTCATTTTACCTTGCCAGCCAAGACATCCCACATAAGTTTGCCTTCTGCTTCTTCAATAAAGGTCGGCCAAATCTCAAACAATCTTGGTTGGCTGATCTTGTCATAACCCTTCTTGAGTTTGGCCTGGACAAGTTTGTCGAGCTCATAGCCCGTCACGTTGGACTTAAACTGCATTGCCTTGCCGCGCCGTGCCCAAAAAACACAGCAATTCCAGCCGCTACTTTTACGATCCCATGAGCGAGCATTGGGCGTAGGCCGATAGAAATAACCCCAGACTTTATCGTGGTTGTCTTCGTTACACCAGCCAATCCATCCGAAATTTTCAGATACAGACATATCATTCCTT
>Ga0214192_1000441_pt1 | contig 26220 bp, 36 predicted proteins | sample TroBogEpilimnion_44_FD_153030 | JGI IMG/M metagenome (GOLD analysis project Ga0214192, IMG submission 153030) | Freshwater microbial communities from Trout Bog Lake, WI - 29JUL2008 epilimnion | ecosystem: Environmental > Aquatic > Freshwater > Lake > Epilimnion/Euphotic zone | place: Trout Bog... | reverse complement strand
AAGCACGTTGGCGTAAGAAGCTCGAAAAAGAGCAACTGCCTAAAAAAATGTATTGACAGATCGATCTAGATCTGCTATAATGTTTGTATGAATACTGACATTATGATAGATTTGGAGACTCTAAATACAACTCCTGATTCTGCTATCCTTACAATTGGTGCTGTAAAATTTGATCCATTCGGATCTGAGATTAAAGAACCAAAAATGGATAGTTTTTATTGCAAAGTAGATTTAGATAGTTGTGATCGCATAGGGTTGACCACTAACGATGATACAATCGCTTGGTGGGCTAATCAAAGTAAAGAGGCACAAGAAGCTGCCTTTGATCCCGAAGGAAGAATTGATATCGAAGAAGCATTTGCTCGACTTTATAAATTCTGCTGGGGTGCTAAACGTGTTTGGTCCAATGGATCGTGTTTTGATATTATAATCTGTGAACATGTATTCCGCAAGATTAACCGTGCTATTCCATGGAAGTTTTGGGAAGTCAGAGATGTACGCACAGCGTTCGATCTAGGAATAGACCCTAAACGTCCTCCGGTAACGGCCCATCATGCTTTAGAGGATGCGTGGAACCAGGCAGTAGGCATTCAAAATGTCTACAATACTCTCAGAACTAGCACAACTAGCGGTGGCACTTACCTCGCTCCCTTTGCCAACCAAAGATAATATGCATTTTACAAATACCGACAATTCTATAGATTTCCCGCCGTGTGGATGTTATAGCTGTATGAGTAAAATTAAAGACGTAAACGGAATTAGTCCTACATCTTATACATTTATTGTATGCCCAAACTGCGGAAACAAACGTTGCCCCCGTGCAACAAACCATAATTTAGAATGTACCAATAGCAATGACCCTGGACAAAAAGGAAGTAGATATGAATAGTCAAGAACGTGAAGTGATGAACATTCTCTCAGAAGAATGTGCAGAAGTAATTCAAGCAATTAGTAAGTGCCACAGATTTGGCATCGATAATCTTAAACCAGGTAAACCCAAAACCAATAGAGAACACTTGGAAGAAGAACTAGGCGATTTGTATGCCATGATTGAAATCCTACAAGAAATGGATGTTGTCAGTTGGACTAACATTGAACAAGCCGCATTAAACAAACGTGAAAAACTTAAAAAATGGTCAACTATCGAAAACTTATAATCCTATTGGGGTTATTAGTCAGTTCGCATAGTTACGCATTTAATTTGCCAGGCATCACTGCTAAAAGTTGGTTAGTAGCAGATGGGTCTGGTCAGATACTACAAGGCGAACATACTACCGATGTTAGAAGTATTGCCAGCATCAGTAAACTAATGACCGTTATGATTGTTCTAGATCAAAAACAAGATCTAGGAGAACATATAGGACCTTACACACGTCAAGAACTTATTAATCTAGCATTAGTAAAATCTGACAATTCGGCAGCCAAACAACTTTGTGATCATTACCCTACAGGTAATTCGGGCTGTATACGAGATATGAATATCAAGGCTCGACACTTACAGTTAGTAAACACTAATTTTGTAGAACCTACAGGACTTAGTGTCATGAATGTAAGTACCGCTGAAGAACTGATCAAACTGGTGCAGGCCGCCAGCGAGTACCCGGAGATTACAGCCGCCGCCCAAATGAGCGAAATTAAAATAAAAATACGCAAGAAGTGGCTAGTGTTTCACAATACTAACCCCATCATAGGCAAAAAGTATAAATTTATAGTAAGCAAGACAGGGTTTATAAATGCATCAGGTGGGTGTATAGTAATGATGTTAGACACCGACATAGGACGCAGGATTGTAGTAGTGCTAGGCAGTAAGAATACTAAAACACGTATTCCTGAAGCAGATTTTATTGCCAAAAATTACTAGAATTTTTTTGTCAGTGATAAATAATTACGTGCTAAAACGCCGTAAGGGTTTAGTACACCGGGCATGGTGCCCACAATTACTCGCTTAATTAAAGGAGAATATTATGAGTAAAATCATCGGTATCGATTTAGGTACAACAAATAGCTGTGTAGCAATCGTAGAAAACGGAATTGCTAAAGTAATCGAAAACAGCGAAGGTGCTAGAACAACACCATCAATCATTGCATATACCAAGGACGAGATCCTAGTTGGTGCAACAGCAAAACGACAAGCAGTCACAAATCCAAAGAATACAATTTACGCAAGCAAGCGTCTTATTGGACGTAAGTTTGATGAGCAAGCAGTACAAAAAGACATTGACCTAATGCCATACACTATTATCAAAGCCGATAATGGTGATGCATGGATCGAAGCCAATGATCAAAAACTAGCGCCACAGCAAGTGTCAGCTGAAGTACTACGCAAAATGAAAAAGACTGCCGAGGACTATCTTGGAGAGGAAGTAACTAAGGCTGTTATTACAGTTCCTGCTTACTTTAACGATAGTCAACGCCAAGCAACCAAGGATGCAGGTAAGATTGCAGGTCTAGAAGTTCTACGTATCATTAACGAACCGACAGCGGCCGCACTAGCATACGGTGTTGATAAAGAGTCTAAGAAAGACCGTAAGATTGCTGTATATGACTTAGGTGGTGGTACATTTGATATTTCAATCATCGAAATTGCCAACATTGACGGCGACAAGCAAATTGAAGTATTATCAACAAACGGCGATACATTCTTAGGCGGTGAAGACTTTGACCAAGTTCTAATGGATCATTTGGTTGCAGAATTCAAGAAAGATTCAGGTATGGATCTAAAAGCAGATGTACTTGCTCTACAACGTTTGAAAGAAGCCGCTGAAAAAGCTAAAATTGAATTGTCATCAAGTCAAAGTACAACAGTTAACTTGCCATATATCACAGCAGATGCTAGTGGTCCAAAACACTTGAATGTAACTATTAGCCGTAGTAAGTTTGAAGGTATGGTTGAGAAACTAATCGAGCGTTCAATTGAGCCATGTAAAACAGCTATGGCAGATGCTAAGGTATCAGCCGGCGACATCGACGAAGTTATCCTAGTTGGTGGACAAACACGTATGCCTAAAGTACAAGAAGCAGTTGAGAAACTATTCGGCAAGGCTCCACGTAAAGACGTTAACCCAGACGAAGCTGTAGCCGCAGGTGCCGCAGTACAAGGCGCTGTGTTAGCAGGCGATAAGACAGACGTTTTATTGTTAGACGTTACACCATTAACATTGGGTATCGAAACAATGGGCGGTGTGTTTACCAAATTGATTGCTAAGAACACAACTATCCCAACTAAGCATTCACAAACATTCTCAACAGCAGAAGATAACCAACCAGCTGTAACTATTAAGGTTGCACAAGGTGAGCGTGAGTTGTTCAAGTATAACAAAATGTTAGGTGAATTCAATTTAGAAGGTATTGATCCTGCTCCACGCGGCTTGCCACAAATTGAAGTTACCCTAGACATTGACGCTAACGGTATCTTGAATGTAAGTGCTAAGAACAAAACAACTGGCAAAGAAAACAAGATCACTATTAAATCTGATTCAGGATTAACAGAAGCTGAAATCGAGCGTATGGTTCGTGAAGCTGAAGAAAATGCCGAAGCAGACAAAAAGGCAGCTGAATTGATCAATACTCGTAATCAAGCAGAAGGTGCTGTACATAGCCTACGCAAAGATTATAACGAGCACAAAGACAATTTAGACATTGCCGATCGCGAGTCTATGGATTCTGCTTTCGAAGCAGTCGAAACTGCAATGAAAGGAGAGGACGTAGAAGCTATCAATACAGCCGTTCAAAAGCTGTTTGAAAGCTCAACACCTTTACAAACTGCTAAACAAGCCGCCGAAGCCGCTAAGACCAAGGCCGCCGAAGAAGCACCAAAGGAAGGTGAAGTAGTTGACGCTGAATTCAAAGAAGTTGACAGCGACGACAAGAAGTAATATAATAAAAAATGTAGGGTGCCGATAGTCGGGCCCTACACATTCTTGCTTAATATAAGGAGATAAAAAATGGCAACAATGCAACTAAGAGCAATCGATCCAGCTCACTTGGCAAACCTAAGTAGAGCTCTTGTAGGTTTTGATACAATCTTTAATCAACACTTACAGCAACAAAATGGCAACTATCCTCCACATAACATTGTGAAGTATAGCGATAGTGAATATGCTATCGAAGTAGCAGTAGCAGGATTTAGTAAAGAAGAAATCACAGTACAAGTTGATCAAGATCAATTGATTGTACGCGGAGTTCAAACAAATAAAGATAACGATACTAAAGAGTATCTGCATCGTGGACTTGCTAGCCGTGATTTTGAACAAAGCTATACACTTGCTGAGTATATGGAAGTCAAGGACGCTGAGGTAAAAGACGGTATGCTGATCATCAGTATCGAACGTATCGTGCCAGAAGCATTACAACCACGTACTATACAAGTTAAATAATCAAACGGGGGAGGCGACTCCCCCACTATTAAAAACAGTTTTAAATTTATTAACCAACGAAAGATATATACAAATGCCAAGTACCGATATTCAAATCGACGAGAAAGTCAAAGTGATTGTAACAGAACCTAAACGTTGGAAGGTCATCTTACTAAATGATGACACAACACCAATGGAGTTTGTAATATCGTTGTTAGTTGATATATTCAAACATAATCCAGAAAGCGCCGAGCATGTTATGTTGCAGGTGCACGAAACTGGATCAGGAATCGCTGGAATATATAGTTTTGAAATTGCAGAAGCCAAAGCAGTTGAAGCAACTAATACTTCTAGAACTAAAGGTTATCCATTGCAAATTAAATTGGAGGAAGAATGAGCCTCCGAGAACTGACTAAAGACGCACACACAAATGCCGAGCGTCAAGAATTTGTAAAAATTCTTTTTAGTGGTAAAATTAATCCAAAAATTTACGCAACATTTTTAAAAAATCAACATCCGATGTATGAGATTTTAGAAGTGTGTGCTATGCCGCATGGACTATTACACGGGCTTCCAGATATTCGTCGTGCTCCTGCAATTAACAGTGACTTCATAGAATTGTGGGGATCCGAAGAAAAAGAAAAACCTCAAATTTTACCAGTCACTGATCGATATATCAAGCACATACTCAGTATCAAAGATGATCCTAAAAAACTTATGGCGCATATCTATGTTCGCCATATGGGAGATCTAGCTGGCGGACAGATGATTGCTAAAAAAGTTCCAGGCAGTGGTCGCATGTACCAATTTGAAGATCCCGAAGGCCTTAAAGTCGCTATCCGTGAACGAATCAGTGATGATATGGCCGATGAAGCAAAAGTATGTTTTGAGTTCGCCGCTCAACTGTTCAAAGAAATGCTAGAAGTTGTAGAGTACACAGATGAGTAAAGTTTGGGATACTCTAATAAATATTCAACATTTATTGGAGACCGAGTTTGGCAGGACTGGCATTGAAATCTTTGAGCCTGGAATGGATCGCTTCAATCAGCCTGGCTGGACTAATAGAGTCTGGGCTAGTGATCTGTATCGCCGTGCCCACGTTGATGTGGTTGATGCGCGAGATCAAAAAGGACTCTGGATGATGCATTGTTGCATCTTTCCGCATACACACAATCCTGCTCCAATTTACGGCTTTGACGTTATAGCTGGTAAGAATAAAATTACTGGCTGTTTTCACGATTATAGTTCTGCTGGCAATCCTAATCACCCTATGATACAATGGTTTGGTGAAGAAGTTGCTAAACTCGAATGGCGCAGAGAACGTGAATTGCCCGAGTGGGCACAGCGTATTTTTACCAAGCATATGGTTGCCGCTGGTAACGTGCAAGATGAAGCAGAACTAGAACAAATCACTAATCTAGCTCGCACAACTCTAGCACACTATTTAGAAACCGTAGGTGAAACTAATAATACAGTAATTAGCACCAAATATGAGCAGAATTTCTATGCCCAAAATCAAAAACAAAACCCACATACACCGCGTGTAATGGCTAGTTTAGGGCTAGATGAAGAGGATGTACGTGTGTTTATCCAGGAATGCCTGTTCCCCGAAATAGTATAAATATTGTACTATGCGAATTATTGACGTTCTATCTGAAGATGAATTTGTTCTTGAAACCCCAGAACAAGTTCGTGCTGACATCATCCAAAAAGTTAACAAGATAGCCGATGAGCCTGATCTTATTAACGTCCTACACTATGCTAACCAATATGCTTTTAAGAAAGAAGTTGGAAAATTATCAACTGTAAAAGGTTATAAAGAAAATGTTTCTAACATTATTTTACAAGCAGTTGGTAAAGTTCAAGCACCCGAAGCGCAAGTTAGAGCATTCTTAAAAAGACTAGCCACAGATGGTATTATCAAAGAAAATCTATTATTAACACCCGGTGCTGTACACAGCATGGATCAAATCGTTGATACTAAATTTTTACCAATGTTCAAGGCCATACAACTTGATCTATTTGAAAAAATATCAGGTAAGATGGGTGAAAAAGGTGACGTAGGTAAAGGGGAGTACCTACTGTCAATTTTAAGTCCAAGAATTATTCGTCGTGGAGCACCTGGTGATATTGCCATTGCCGATGTTAAAGTAGAATTAAAAGCAGGTCAAAGTGGACGATTAGGTCCTGCAGGTAGTCAAGCATTGGCAGGTCGTTTTGACGAGTTTATGGCGGCATGCACTAGAGCTAAACTTATTACTCCACAGGCCGCACAACAAGCACAGGCTAACCCAACAGCGTTTAATCCATCTTTGAATATGACAGCATTTAGTCAGTTCTTCGGAGCCCATACTAAAAAAGCATTGGCTCATATGCTTAAGATGCATTATCCAACTTTAAACACAACAGCAATGGCCAATGCCTGTGTAAATGGAAATGCTATCGACGGTGCGGCTCTTAAAGCTGAAATGTTAAAAGCATCGTATCATGTATATCAAACAGCCAAAGAGTTTGATGGTATATTACTAACAGATTACGGTATTAACAAATACCTATACATGAACACTCCAGACAGTGCCGCACAAGCCGCACCATTCTTGACAGTTAAGTTCCCTAGTTGGACCGACACTCAAAGTAATACTATAAAAATTACCCTCAAGGGTAGAGCATAAAGTTCTTAATCTAGATTAAGAAAACCGCTAATATAATTCCTTCTACTAATGTCTTAAATAATAATAAGACTTAGTGGGAGCGAAGACCATGTCGAAAAAGCTATTATTAGCATTAGTACTATTGCCATCACTAACGATGGCAGCACCTCTGAACGACTTTACATTTAAAAGTCCGGCCTTTAATGGCAATGGTTACGGCACATACGTATTAACCATAGAAAACGAACAATACACTCGACAACAAACTATTAATCAAGCAGTACAGGCAGCCGCCCAACAGGCCAAAGCTGACGCGGCCAACACTCCAATTAATCAGTTTTTAACAAACTTAGAATCACGTATCTACGCACAGATTAGTCAAAACACAGCAACAGCTATGTTTAGTGGCACTTCAAGTACTTGCGTAAGTTCAGCGGCTTGTTCATTCCAATTTGATGCAAATACAGCAATCAGTTGGTACTGGGCAGGATCGAACATTGTAATGCAAGTTACACAGCCGAGCGGATCTAGTACTATCACAGTTCCAACTGGATCATTTAATATGACTGGACATTAAGATGAAAAAAACATTACTTGCCCTAGCCATTCTTACAGCATTAAGCGGTTGTGCAGTTACACAAAAGATGGGTGTAGAGTACAAGCCAGAAGTTGCAGAACGTAAACTACAAAAAGAATTTGATACAATACCTACACCAAACGGTCCAAAGGTCACTGTAGCAGTTTATAGTTTTAAAGATATGACTGGACAGCGTAAAGCTGATGCCAAGTATGCTAGTTTTTCAACAGCAGTTACGCAAGGTGCTGAACCATTCTTAATCAGCGCACTACAAGATGTTGGACACGGCACATGGTTTGATGTTGTTGAACGTGTTAACATTGATAATTTAATTAAAGAACGTACTATTATCAAGCAAATGCGTGATATGTATGAAGGGCCAAATGCCAAACAGTTGATGCCATTGCAGTTTGCAGGCATTATTATTGAAGGTGGCATTATTGGCTATGATAGTTCGAGCGAGAGTGGCGGTGCCGCATACCGTTGGTTAGGCATTGGTCCACAGACTCAATATAGCAAAGATATCGTTACCATTAGTCTACGTGCTGTTAGCGTAAACACTGGTAAAGTGCTGGCAACTGTATCAGTTACAAAGACTGTATACAGCACAGCAGATAGTTTTGCTATGTTGAAATTCTTCAACGATGGCACACAAGCCTTTGAAGGAGAAACTGGATTAACTATTAACGAACCCGGCACCTTAGCAGTTAAAGCAACTGTTGAAGCCGCAGTAGTTGAGTTGATTAAAGAAGGACAACGCAAGGCTGTGTGGGACTTTAGAGAACCACCTAAGCCAGTAGTGTTGAATAAAATTGAAGAAGCGGCGCCTGTAGTAGCTGAAGCACCTAAACCACAACCAAAAGTGGCCGAAGATATGGCAGTGAAAGAAGGTATAGCTCCTCCAGTTGTAACTAAAAATGACCCACCACCTGCTGAGGAAATAAAGTATCTTAAATCAGCGGCCTATTTGTATGCAAAACCTGAGTTAGGCGCACAAAAACGCTGGCAGTTGAAAGAAGGTACACGTTTAAATGTTAAAGTTAATGACAAGGGATGGTGGTTTGCTAAGGACGACAATGGACATGGCGGATATGTCCAAGAAAATGATTTAACAGGCGAGGTAAAAGCAGTAACCAAAAAATAACAAGAGGACTTAGGTCCCAGGAGCAGTGCCAGAGATTAGAAATTTGGCACTAGAACAATATGGTTCAAAGTAAAAAAGGCGCTGGCAGTTTGTCGAGAAAAGTAACTGCAATGCTCGTGTTGTCTGCAATGGCAACATTGGCGAATGCGGCTGATAATAGCATCTATATTAATCAGTCTGGTAGTAGTAGCACAATTAACATGACACAAGATGGCGCAGGCAACGTAGTGCGCGGAGTGCAAGGAGTTGGTGGCGGCAATACTACACCAGCAACAATCAACGGTGATAGTAACACAGTCAATGTGACACAATCTGGTACAGGTAGTACATTAAACTTTGGTATTCAAACTACCATTGCTAATGGTTCTCCTTTGCAGAATGGTAATACATTTGATTATAGTGTAACTGGTAACAACGCTACAGCAACTATTGATAGTAACAACAATGGTGCTGGAACTAGTGCTAGTAACTATTTGAATGTTACTCAAGCTGGTAACTATGCTGGATTAAATGCCAACATTTTAGGTAGTAACAACAGTATCACAGCATCAACAGCTGGCGGCAGTAACAATACTATTGTAACAACTACTAATGGTAACAGCAATACACAAACTATTGCAGTAACTGGCGGTGGTGCTAACTCTGTAACTATTAATCAAGGTATTGGCGGAACAGCAGTAGCCAGCGGTAACACAGCAACTACTAACAACAATGGTGTGGTAAACCTTACTATCACTGGTGCAAGTAACACCGTAGCTATTGCACAAACCAGTGCTGGTTATGCTGATACAACTGTACTAGCATTAAACGGTAGTAACAACAATGCAACTATTGTGCAAAATGCAAGTGCTGGTAACACAACAGTGAATGTACAAAGCACTGGTAGCAGTAACACATTTAATATCCACAGTAATGCACATTAATGTATAACGGTCAATTCTTGCAAATGATGTATCAGCAATGGTGTAATGGTAATGACTCATACACTTATGCTTGGAAAGATTTTGTAGAATTGGCCGCTAGACATAATGCAGTTACAACAGAGTTAATGTTAGAAGAACTAAAAAAGTATAGCTGGTTCAGCTGGAGGGATTGATGAAATTATGGGTTTTAATTTTTTCGTTACTAATTACATTAAATGCCTACGCTGGAATAGGAACTATAACAGAGCAGGTCAATACACCACCATCTATTGTACGTTCTAAAACTACACTAACTGGTGCCAAGGGTACCGGTGTTGAAATGGCAGACGCCATTAACACAACCAAAGGCAAAGTAGGTATTACATTTGCTGATGATACAAAAGTAGAAGTAAACGAAAACAGTAAACTGGTAATCGACGACTTTGTCTATGATCCTAAATCAAGCAAAGGCGGCAAACTAGCTATGAAGTTTGCTAGCGGTACTGTCAAGTATGCTAGTGGTGCAATCGCACACAATGATCCCTCCAAAGTAGCTATCAATACTCCAAGTGCAACTATTGGTGTGCGCGGCACTGACTTTACTGCAACAGTAGATGATGCTGGTGTTAGTACAATTATCTTGTTGCCCAGCTGTCCTATTAATAAAATTATTCGTGACATTGAAGCAGAATGTAAAGTAGGAAAAATTGAAGTTTATAATGATGCAGGTAGTGTCATGCTAGACAAAGCATTTCAAGGCACTAAAGTAGAAAGTCGCGGCGTTGCTCCAATGAAACCCGCTGTATTAAAATTATCACTAGATACCATTAATAATTTATTGATTGTTAGTCCACCGTCAGAATTAAACAAGAAAGATAAGATAGAATCTCAGACTAGAGTATTACAAGTAGGAGATATGCTGGCCGTAAATTATCTAAAACAAAATTTCTTAGAAAACGAATTTCAAAAAGAAGGTCCTGTTTGGGATAACCCTCTAACTAAACCACTACTACAACAATACTTCTTAGAAGATATTTTCAATATTTTAAGCCAACAGTTGCAACAAGAAGCCGCGGCTCTGTTGAGTAATCAACTAAGTCCACAGGCACAATTATTTCCAGATTGGTTTAAAGCCAGTCTAGTTACTAAAGAAGTAACACCTACAACAGCAACACTATGTCGCCCAGACGGCAGTAGTAACGTAGCTTGTATCAGTGTACCCAAAGATCAAAATACAACAACTTTTATTCAACAAGCAGACGGCGTGAATATTAAGAACCGTATTAATGCTGGCGGCAATACTATTATTACACTAAAGCAGAATTAATATGAAACGTTTTCTTACAATATTCTTTTCATTACTAATGATCCATTTAACTGGTTACAGTCAGTATGCGTTCTCTGGCGATTTACCCACCGGCTATTTGGGCAGTGTGTTATCATATACTAATGTTGGTAATATACAAACATACAATTATAGTTTTACTCCTACAACAACAGGATTAGACTATGTTGGTTTTGCATTTAGACAAGATCCTGGATGGTGGACATTTACTTCTCCTAAAGTAACATTAGGCAATTCAACGACTAACTTACTGCTAAATGGAAATTTACAATATGGTGGAACTGTATCTAGTGTAGGTATACAAGCCCCCGCCGATTGGGGTGTATGGTATCAAACTGGTGCAGTCCCATATGCGGCTGGTAGCTGGAGTCCTTATCAATGGTATGACGGGGCTGTTGGTAGTTATGATGGTATCTATCAAGGTCTTAGTGTAACTGCAGGTTCAACATACAATATTAGTTTTAGTTTATTAGGTACTGATCCGTCTCAAAATCCTTCAATCGAAGTAGGAACATATTTTGGTTCGTGTGCTAACGGCTCTACGTTGTTTAGTTGTACTCCTGTAAGTACTGCGGGGTTTACAGTAATGGCGACTCCAGCGCAAACACAGGGAACAGGTGGAGCACCTACAGTAACTAGTACAAGTTCTGCTAACTCAAATAGTACTGTTATCATAGGCAATCAGCAAGTAGTGTTAACTACAACTACAACCACGACCCACTGGAGTGATGGCACTACAACTACTAGTACAAGTACATCACAGAATGCTCTATCAAGTTCAGCGTTCACCGGAGTACATTTTGGCCCTAGTCAAGTAGCAGATACACAGTGGAACGTTAATGCTTGTATGAATACAACAACTTGCCAAGTCTACAGCACCTTGCCAGGCGTAACTTACGAAACAGGTAGTCGCCTAACTATTGGTGCTACACAATATATTACATTTATTCCTAACACAGGTGGCGACAGTTCAACATATCCATGGACTATGATTTTAGTTAATGCAGATGGTACATTTACAGCCCTAGGAACAGGACGTATACTAGTTGAAGGTGTTGATAGTTCAGGACATATATTTTTATTTTTTACCAATAGTACATTAAACGGAACATTATTAAGTGGCAACGTAGGTTTGACAGGACAAGGTGCTACATTTACAGGAACACACAATCCATCTGCAACAGCTACAAACACATTAGCTGGCGGAATGAGTGCTACACCATTATCGGCTGGACAAACTGGTGGCACTGGTGGTGCAGTTGCTCCTACTCCAGTAAGTACAAGTAATAGTGTGATTACTACAACTTCAACTAATGGTGCAACGGTTAATACATATAGCCAACCTGTAACTATTACAACTTGGAGTGACGGCACAACTACTACTGATAACAATGGTAGTGCTACATTGATTAGTTCAACTATTACAGGTAGTAGTGGCGGAACAACTACCGGGCAACAAAACGATATCAATGCTTTCAATAGTAATGCTATTAACGGTTCTGGAATTTATATTCGCCAAAGCGGTAATAACGATATTATTAATATTCAGCAAATTGGTACACACAATTTAATTGGCGGTGTTAATACACAGTTTGCCGCAGTGCAAAACAGCAACAATAATATTAACATTAAACAAGGAAATGGTAACGGCAGTAAGAACGAACTTGATATGAGTCTTATTGGTGGTAGCAACAATCTAACAGTTACGCAGTCTTATGATGTTAATGGCACAAGTGCAGGCAATAACTATCAAAAAGTAAATGTTAACGGATTTAGCAATACAGTAACTACCAGCCAAACTAACGATGGCGGACTGCAAGGACATTTTGCTGAAATTGATGTTACTGGAAATTACAATAGTGTAAGTGTTACACAGAGCAATAACACACAAAAGCAAGCGTTCGTATCAGCTAACGGTAACAACAATACAATTCAAACTACACAGTCTGGTACAGGCGCACACTATGTAAGTGTTACTGAAGTAGGTAACGGCAATAGTGCTGTGGTTAACCAAAGCGGATCTACTGCTAACTCAGCAACCATTACCTTGACCAATGCCGGTGCACCTGCCAGTGTTAACTTAACACAAACTGGCGGACAAAATTATAGTGTAAATCAAACTTGCTATACAACTTGCGGTACTATCACAGTTAGACAAGGTAACTAGTATGATTATCATGTTTAGTTTGCGTATGTATACTCCAGAGTATAAAAAATATGCGGATGAAGTAGGAGATTATATACAAAAATGTGGCGGTGAGTTTGCAGTACGTAGACACGATGTAGAATTTACTGTTGAAGAAAGATTTAAGGATTTTGTTTTAATACAATTTCCATTTTTAGAGGAAATACCATTATGTTACTAGTGCAGATACTTGGTGGTTGTTTTGGGTTTACAGTTGCCTATATCATGTGTCGATTGATTGAACTACCTTATGAGCGTAGTACCGCAAAAGCTCGTATTAAATATCTAGCAGAAGTAGAAGAACTGCGACAAAAGCGAATTCAAGCACAAAAACGCTAGGCAAAAACAGCATAAATACTGAATGCTGAAAAAAATCCTTTTAAGCCCTTGGACTGCTCTATTAACCCTAGCGTTAGTAGTGGGCATACGTATTGCAGATCCTACATTTGTTGAAAGTGTTAGATTACGTTATTTTGATACATTAATAACATCAAAATCTTCAACTGAAAATAATATCTATGTAGCCAACATAGATGAACCTACTATAGACAAGTATGGACAATTTCCATTTCCACGGGACAAGTACGCAGAAATAATCAATTCCTTATACGCACACAACGCCGGTATGGTTGTGTTTGATGTACTAATGGCAGAGTCAGACAGGTTTGGCAAAGACACTGTATTGGAATCAGTATTGCGCACACAACAAAGTGTTGTTCTTCCTAGCAATCCTACAGGTGGCAAGACTAAAAATAATCCACGTGCCCCTGGATCAGCAGTCATTGGAGTTGAGTCTAGCGGAGCGATCGTAGAATATCCTGGTATTATTGCTAACATACCTCGATTAGAAAATTCAGCTGCCGGCGTAGGTATCATTAATACCATGCCAGAAATTGACGGTGTAAACCGTCGTATGCCTCTAGTAATTAAAGTAGGCGACAAGATATATCCAGCATTGAGTTTAGAAGCATTGCGTGTGGCCACGGGTAATAGTACGTTCCAAGTTAAACTAAGTGACTTCGGTGTAGAAAAAATGCGATTACCCGGTGACATAGGTATTATTACTACAGACAATGTTGGACGAGTGTGGATAGACTGGAGTCAAAAATCTAAATCATTTAGCATTACTGATATTCCTAAAGATTTAAATGGTGCCATTGTAGTCGTTGGTGTAACAGCCGCAGGTATCGCTAATCCTGTTCCTACAAGTTTAGGACCTGTATGGCCTCATGAAGTTCAAGCCGCAGTAATGGCCACAATGATTAATAAAGTTGTTATTGAGCGTCCAGCATGGGCTGACTACGCTGAGATAGGTGCCTTGGCAGTATTAGGCATAGTATTACTATTTTTAACAAGGTGGGTATATGTTGGATTGGCTAGCACCATTATTTTTACTATTCTTGTTGTGTTTTGTAGTAGATGGCTCTTTACGAATTATTTGTATCTGCTCGACGCTACTATGCTTGGTGGCGGCATATTGCTTGTTGCTTTACATGCCTATGGTGTAAAATTCGTAAGCGAGTTCTTGCAGAAACAAGCGATCAAGAAACAGTTTGCTGGTTACTGCTCTAAAGAAGTTGTAGAGTTACTACAAAAAGATCCAGACTTGATCAAGCGCGGTATTCGTAAAGACGTGTCAGTTATGTTTAGCGATTTACGTGGGTTCACTCCTATCGGTGAACACTACGGGGATGATGTTGCTGGACTGGGCAAATATATGAACGGTTACATGGATGCTATTAGTCAGCCAATGTTAGATAACAAAGGCATGATTATCAAGTATGTAGGCGATGCAAGTATGCACATACATGGTGCTCCAATTGAAGACCCAAATCACGCACATACTATTGTCAAAGTAGGCTTAGAGATGCTAGACAAAGTAGACGAATATACTAAGATTATGGAAGCACAAGGATTACCTCCTGCGGCTATGGGCTGGGGCTGTAACTCAGGTATTGGCTTTATTGGCGAAATGGGTTCAACAGAAAGACACAGCTATGATATCTTGGGTGACATGGTTTCAACAGCCGCTCGTTTAGAAGCACGTTGTAAGGCCTACGGTGTGTTATGTATTATTGGTGCTGAAACATACAATCGTACTAAGGATGACTTCTTCTATCTAATGCTAGATAACCTTCAACCAAAAGGTAAGACAGTAGCAGATTTGATCTATACAGCATTGCGTATCAAAGGAGATATCGATGCGTATAAGAAATCTAGAGAAACACACATCAAGATGCATGCCTTGTATAAAGAGAAACAATTTGATGCCGCCGCTATACTATGCGGCGAATTAAAAGGTTCATTTGACGGGCAAATGGACAAGTATTACAAAATGTGGATTGAACGTTGCGAGTTTATGAAAGGTCAAGATTTACCAGATAACTGGAACGGAGAATTCATAGCCCATGAAAAATAAAATAGAAGAAGTTTTAGACTTACAAATTTGGTGTTTCTTACAGGCTTGGTTTATGCCCTATTATATCATAGGCAAACAAGACGAATGGAAAAAATGGGCTAGTGTTAGCTTAAACGGTATCAAGTCTTACAATCTCTGCAAGCCCTACTAGGCTAAACAGTTTCAACCACATCCAGCCAATATCAAACTCATACCATTTGAGACTTAATTTAGGTCTTGCCGGATTCATATGATGATTGTTGTGCAGTTCTTCACCGCCTATTATTATACCCCATGGACTAATGTTACGGCTAGCATCTCTAGTTTCTGTATTGCGATAACCCCACCAGTGCCCTATGCCATTAATAACACCAGCGGCCCAGAATGGTATCCATAGCATTTGTACACCCCACACTATTAAACCCCATGGTCCAAAGAACAGGCAGTCTATGACCAGCATTAAAAGAATACCATAGCGGCTATGGGGTGTATAAATGTTACGTTCGATCCAATCATCTGGAGTGCCTACTCCAAACTTTTCTATCATTTCACTGTCTTTTGCGCCACGACTATAAAGTATAGCACCCTTAGTAAAAACAGTCCAAATGCCAAATACGTGTGGACTATGTGGATCACCTTCTTTGTCGCTGTATACGTGATGCTTACGATGTATAGCTACCCACTGTTTAGTAACCATACCGGTAGTTAACCACAACCATAGACGCATAAAATGTGCTAAGATTGGGTGAAATATAATTCCTTTATGTGCCTGCCCTCTATGTAGAAATAGAGTGACACACACGATTGTGATATGGGTAGCCACAATCGTATATATAACTTCAATCATTAAGCGTATGTATCGCTACGATCTGGGGTCTTAATGAATGTCAATTCACCTTCTGGTGTGTATACTTTAACTGTGTGTGCATCGCTGTTATCTGCGTGGCTCATTGCTTCTTCTAATGAATCAAAGAAGTGTTCTACAGTACTAAGTACGCCGTTAATCCAGTGGTGACTTCTTACGTGATGTTTGCTCATGTTTTTCTCCTGTACTTTATTTACCAAAAATATTTGACCCAAATCTTACTAGTTTGTGTAGTATATTTGGTTAAAGATTTCTGATGTTCTGCTACGTTCTCTTTACTGCTGTTATAAGTTATATGTAGTTTATCTATGATGTCCTGCGTATCTACAGGCTTGGCGCAAAATCGCTTGATCGCCCATGGAATTTCTTTATCATTACTAACTAGAGGCACCCCTTGGCTTATTAGGTCAGCACCTACAATATTAAATGTTTCGCTAAAATTACACTGCATGCCTATGTCCATTTCTGCACATAGCTGTAAAAAATCTTCCCTAGGACGCCACTGATGATTAACTAACTGATGTCCGTGTTGATATATTTGTTGAAATAGTCCTTTAAGATTGTTGATTACAGGACTGCCATTCATTTCAATACGTCCAGCATTAACGTGAAATCTTAGTTTCTTACCGATTTGTTCAGCAAATTCAATCGCGGCGAATGCCTGACTTAGATGATTCTTAAGCGGGCGAATCGCACCAAAACAAGCAATATCAATGTGTTCTTTAGTTCGATCAAATTCTTTAGTAGTGTATTCTTGCGGATAGTAATTAGGCAAATAGATCACTTTATGATCAGCTGTTTTTTCATCCCACTGATGCTTGTGCTGTAGGAAAAATTTAATCTCACGCATCATACGTGGAGCATTACAAGCAATAATAATGTTCTTAAATGCCGAATAATCTCCTACCCAATCCATGGCCATTCCTTCACCGGCCATGAAAGGCATTTCGCTGTGCAATCTTATAATCCATTTGACATTAGGATGAAGTTTACATAATACTGCAAACTTTTGAGGAACTACCCATAGAGCTTCGATGATTACATAATCCGGCTTGTGTTTATTAACTAGTCTATCAATGCAGTTGTTATCTATGGCGATTTCTAAATGACTTTCTATGTTATTATCTTGTAACATATCGTCCATGAACTTGGCCGAGTTATATAGACCCGTGCTTAGACCAATGTGACTATGCACCTTGGCATTAAAGTCTTCACGACGTTTAAGAATAAAGAGAACTTTTGACACGGGATTCGCTACCTTGTATGTTGTGTATAATGGTATTTATCATTATAACATATTATAATGATTACACTTCGATTATTGCCAAGCTACCATTTTAAATTTTTCTTTAGGTATACCAAAGAAATTACATTTCCAGTCACTCTGCTGAAAAAAATCTAAGTGATGCCATTCGTCTTTATTTTTTAAAATTTGTTTGGCTGCAAAATCCCAATCGATAGAATTTAAGATAAGTTCAACGGAATCTTTTATATGTGATATTTCTTCGTAACTAAAACTGTCATATTCCCAATGTAGCACTTCAAAACTGTTACCATTACTGTCAGCATAGTCCATACTAAAATCAACACCCCATTTAGGTCTAAGTGCTATAACTTTATTGATTATTGGTAATTTTTTTGCCCAATAATTTAGCTGTTCAAGAGCTTGTCCGGTGTAGGCTTTTCTTTCAAAGAGTAAACTGTGATTAAGATGAGCTCCTTCTACTGGTTTACGATGCTCATCAAACCAAGGAGTTTTAATTGCTACCCTATGACTTCTGTGTTTTGTGATACAAGCGGCATTCGATTCTGCGAATCGCTGTTCCAAAACTGTAAGATCGTATCCGTTTTGATCAAATAAATCAATGTCGTCTTGTAGCGGAACAAAAAGTTGTTTGTCTATTGGATTGGACCAGTAGCCGTTAGAATTCAATTGGTTATCGGTGAGAAATACATTTTTCATAACAGAATATTTAGTCATGAAAATGCCACTTTTAAGGATTTCCGGTAGCGAATCAGTAGTCCTGAGGCAGTGGCCGCCTATTCACAATACGGTAACTAGTACCGGTCCTAAGGTGAATTCTTTAACCCGTTCCGCCCGAAGCTTCTTGTTCAGCGGATGTGGTATTGTTGTCTTTTTTCTTAGATTTATTTTTATTATTGATAGTGTCAGCTTCATCCATGGCGTCATGGAATTTGGCATTGGCCTGTGCTTCAACTATAGCAGTTTCCATAACACGATCTGATTCAATCATCTTACCGCGTATGGTCAACACTGTATTGACTTTTTGATTCAAACGAATTAGATCGTTGTCTAGCATACGAATGCGATCTATTAGTGCGATAAGAACAGTATTAGCATCTGAGATTACAGGTTTAACTTCTTCAGTAGCCCACTTCCAAACAAAGTTGATGATAAATCCCATTCCGACAGCCATGACTATCGGAAATCCATACTTGTTAACTAGTTCTACGACATCCATATTAGAACCACAAGAACAAGCCATTTAGGCTTAGGATTAGGCCGAGTCCCGCTACAACAAAACTACTCCAGAACAGCCCCATGCTAACTGCTAAAATACTTGCTGACAATATAACGATAGCCATCTGATAAGCTGTTGATGCATAACCAATCCATGGACTACGTAGTTTAGCTTCGTCTCGTTCTGCTTCTAACTTTTGAGCTTTGGCTAGTAATTCTTTTTTGCCTTCGCCTGACTTAGGATCGCTTTCATACTTTTCAATCTTAGCAGTCATCTCTGCGACACGAGCCTTGTCCCCGTTCTTTTGTGCTTCATACAAGTTTTGTTCTGCTAGACTTTGTTTAAGACTCTTGGCCTGATAAAAATTATAAACATCACTAGCCTTAATAGTGTTGTTCATTACGGTACTTGACAGCTTGCCGCCATACCATACATTAACTGCCAGCAACAGAGCAAACACGTTGATAACCATACCTGCTTTGTCTTTGATTTTTGCTTCACGCTCTGAACGACTACCTACTGGCGGCTTCGGTGCGTTAGGATCTTTTGGGGTCTTTGTGACTAACCCTAATACTGAATCTAGTAATGCCATGTTAATATTGCTCCTATAATTAATCCGGCTATGAATGTGATCGTACAGAATTTATACAAATCTCGATCATGCCATATTGGCTGATTTTTTAAATATTCTTTAGTGTGCGGATGTAGTTCATTCCACCAATCTTGATAATTACCCATTTACTTTGTGTCCCTTTGCAAACATTTCTATTGGATCTACTTTCTTGATCATTCTGATTCCGTTATGTTCTACAAATTTAAAATAGTCGCCCTCTTTCCAACCTAGAGCCTCTACATTAAGTTCATCATCTAATTTAATCATATTAGGATATAAATCCCAATCGTAATCATAATGTTTCATTAATCTCTCCTTGCATCGTTTTTACCATCAGCACGAGCAATACGGTCAACGTCTGGTCGTAGACCAAGGGCGTTTGATACAATAGTGTCAATACGTATTACGTCATGATTCATAGTTTTAACACGGTTGTCTAGGGCAGTAATAATGCCAGCCATGCCTTTGATGCTACTAAGAACACCTCCTAGTAGTAGTTTGATAGTTAAGAATACAAAGTAGCCACCTGCTAGTGCGGCCGCAACAGGCATACCCAAGTCGCCTATTATCTTGAAAATTTCGCCCATATCCGATTCGCTCCCGGTTATGCTAGTATTTATATCGAAATTAGCCAAAATATGTTGCTATAATGTTAAAAAGGATATATAATTGTAATATACAGTAAGGAGTAGCTTATGCCAAGTCCACGTAGAGTAAGTCAGATTTTAAAAGGTAAAAAACCACCACGCCCTAAGTCATTAAAAACTATGGCAAGCCGCGGTGCTAAACGGAGAAAATAATGGCTAGAAAAATTGCACAACGCAGAATCAAACAGGCCGCAATGCGAGCCACTAAGAAAAAGCGTTAATTAAAGAATTGTTGTAATCCCTTCAAAGCGAAGGACTCTTGGACGCGGGTTCGACTCCCGCCAGGTCCACCATAAGGAGATTGTATGTTTATAGGTTTAATGGGCGTTAAAAGTGATAACACACTTGTTACCCCTAGCGGTCGAGAGTTGTTTAAAGTTCCAGAATGGGCCGCTTGGCGCATCCAGGAAATTCAACACTGGATCGCACAAAAAACTTGGTAATCTTTTTATGATGGGCCTGCCATGGTTTCGACAGGGGTAGATAGTAGAGACGGCAACACAGTAGGCGATGACTGTAAATCAAGCAAATAACGTAAATGCAAAAGCAAATACATTCAAGTATATGCAAGTAGATGTTAGCTTCGCGGCTAATGACGAACTTGCACTTGCAGCCTAAGAAACTGCGCTTGCGAGGATTGGTTGATCCTTGTCACCCAACTTAACCAAAAAGGTCGCTTCGGCGACCTTTTTTCTTTTATAATAAACAATTAGTTGTAAGGAAGTTAATATGGATATGGACCAATCGGCAGTATTTTTAGCCGGAAGTATTTTGACAATGTTGGGATTTATAGTTGTAGTAATTGGTATTGTTATAATAAACAATATCTTTCACAGATATTGGAAACCTGTTAAATGGATGCACGTGCAAGATCATCCTATGTATGTCACTCGAGAGGAACTAGCTGACAAAAAGAATTCTGCTGATACATCTAAAGTGTAATTGAAAAAATCAATTAACGTTATTAAAATAATTATTGAAAAAATCAATAAATTCGCTTGATTTAATTAGTAAATACTATTACAATAGCATATCAGTACAAACACTGAGTTATTAGTTTTCAAACACACACAAGGAGAATGATATGAAAACAGTTGGAAATAAATTAGAAGCTTTCGCAATTACTGGTGTTAAGCCAGGACAACCAGAAGACGCATACTTTACAATTACCGATCAAAGTTTTGAAGGCAAGTGGAAAGTAATCGTTTACTATCCAAAGGACTTTACATTCGTTTGCCCTACAGAGATTGTAGCCTACGACAAACTAGCAGGTGACTTTGCTGACCGTGATGCAGTATTGCTAACAGGTTCAACAGACAATGAGTTCTGCAAGACAGCGTGGCAAAAAGCACACCCAGACCTACAGAAGATCACACATACACAGTTTGCAGACACACAGCGTGGTGAGTTGAGCTTGATTGAGCAACTTGGTGTATTCTACGCTCCAGCAGGTGCCGCACTTCGCGCAACATTCATCGTTGATCCAGATAACGTTATTCAACACGTTACTGTCAACAATTTGGATGTAGGCCGTAGCCCAGAAGAAACATTGCGTATTCTTGACGCATTGCAAACCGGTGAACTATGTGCATGTAACCGTGCAATTGGTGGAGAAACACTATAATGGCATTCAACGATTCTATCAAAGAAGCGTTGCCAGACTATGCAAAGGACACCAAGTTAAACTTGGACGCTGTCCTTTTGCGTAGTACATTGGATCCAGATGTAGCTATGGGTTGTGCCGTAGCCGCACTTGCCGCGACTGGTAACGGTAAAGTATTAAGTATTCTATTAGCAGATGCTCCAGTACATGCAGAGTCAGCAATGACAGCCGCAAGTATCATGTCGCAAAACAATATCTGGTACCCCTACGTTGAAATGGCAGATGATCCACAGCTAACAGGACTGCCAGCAGGTTTGCGTATGAATGCAATCGCAAGTCATGGCGGAACTACTAAGAGCAACTTTGAAGCGTTCAGTCTTGCCGCAAGTATTGTTGGTAAATGTCATTTTTGTGTTAAGGCACATTATGAAACACTCAAGGCAGAAGGCTACACAGTTGAGAATCTTCGTGACATTGGTCGTATTGCTTCGGTAATGAATTCAGTAGCTAAGGTGTTAAACAGCTGATAGTCATTTAATGATTATCACTATGTGAAACGTGGTGTTTCTCCTATATAATGTTTATAAGTACTAGTGCAAGACAGTACTTACTTTTATCAACAAGGAGAAATACCATGTGGACCAAACCAGAAGCAGTTGAAATGCGTTACGGATTTGAAGTTACAATGTACGTAATGAATCGATAAATATTTGTCAAGGAGGACAAAGCCATGAAACAACAAAAGTTAGTTCGTAAGTTGTACAAGGCCTGCTTCCGACACGATGAAGATGCAATTATGGAACTTCGCAAAGAAGAATTCCGTAAGATACTAAAGCACCGCGCCGAAGGCAAACCATTTGATACAAAGTGGACGGTGGTTAGGATTTAACAAATCTGTAACATTAGCAACACAATACTGCGATAAATATTGGATGACACCGAAAACTTATCGCAGTATTTTTATTTCCGATGTACATCTTGGCACTAGAGATTGCCAAGCCGCCAAACTCAATAACTTCCTTAAACACCACACCTGCGAAACATTATATCTTGTAGGAGATATTATCGATGCGTGGAAAATCCAACAAAACAAATGGCGCTGGAAACAAAGCCACACTAACGTGGTCCGTAGAGTTTTGGGTCACGCTAAACGTGGCACTCGCGTTATATACGTGGCTGGAAATCATGACGAATTTCTGCGTCCGATGATACCCTATGGATTTAGTTTTGGACTTGTTGAAATACACAATCAAACAGAACATATTGGTGCAGATGGAAAACATTATCTAGTTACACATGGCGACTTGTTTGATGGTATCACTAGACTTGCTCCGTGGCTTGCATTTTTGGGTGATAAGTTATACGACCTAGTACTAGATTGGAATAGTCGATTTAATTGGATGCGTCATAAGTTAGGATTCGGCTACTGGAGTCTTAGTAAATATCTCAAGCATAAAGTTAAGAAGGCCAGTGACTTTATGTTCCAGTTTGAAAACAACATAGCACGTTACTGTAAGAAACGAGGGTTCGATGGTGTTATATGCGGGCATATACATCATGCAGAAATAAAAGTTATTGATGGCGTCATTTATATGAATGATGGAGACTGGGTAGAAAGCTGTACCGCCCTAGTCGAACATCACGACGGTACATGGGAAATAATTACATGGACGCGAGAGAATGACCAAGACAATACTGATAATAACAGATAACTTACCGGATCAAATAAATGGCGTTGTCACTACGTACAAAAATATTGAGACGTGTGCGACTCGCGATGGTTATAACGTGGTTTTTCTTCATCCCGGGTGGTTCAGCTATATTGATTGCCCTGGCTACAACGAAGTCAAGATTGCGTATCCCCGGAATATGGGCAAGAAGATTGCGTCGGTCAATCCGGATTATATCCATATCGCCACAGAGGGTCCTCTTGGTCTGTGGGCTAGAGCATATCTTTCATTGGCTGATATTCGCCACAATACCGCTTATCACACTAAGTTTCCTGAAGGGCTCCGAAAGCTATTTGGAATACCTGAGTCACTTACCTGGAGATTTGTACGCTGGTTTCATAAACATAGTGGAAAAGTTTTAACAACTACAGATTCAATGGTCACTGAGTTAAAGGCACACGGTTTCGGCGGAGAAGTTATTCCATGGACTCGCGGTGTTGATCGTGAAATCTTTACTCCAGAATTAAGAGAAGAACTACCTAGCAAATATTTGTTATGTGTTGCCCGAGTGAGTAAAGAAAAGTCATTAGAAGATTTCTTTGAATTAGATTACCCCGGATATCAAAAAGTCATGGTCGGTGATGGGCCAATGCTCGAAACATATAAAAAGAAATATCCAGATGTCTGTTTCACTGGCGCCAAGCGTGGTAAGGATCTAGCACGATACTATGCTAATGCCGAAGTATTTGTATTCCCTAGTCGTTGGGAAACATTTGGCATAGTTATGATCGAAGCAATGGCCTGCGGAACTCCTGTTGCCGCGTATCCTTGCCAAGGACCTGAAGATGTTGTCGATCAAGGCGTAACAGGGATTATGAATGAAAGCCTTGAAGATGCTGTTACCGCTTGTCTACAACTAGACAGAGAACGTGTTTATCAAGGTAGTCAACGTTGGACTTGGGAAAAAGCCTGGGAAATATTTAGAGACAATCTAATAGAAAAATCGGACACAAGATAAGGTGTCGCTGGAGTCCGTAACCAGCTAAATAATAGTAGCAGTTAATGAAAGGGCTACTATGGGTATTCTAGAGCTTACACTCGGCGCAGTCGTTGCCGGGTTCTTTACAGTTTTCGGATGGAACTACGGAAACATCGTTTGGGACAAATATATCGAACCCGAACACAAAATAGAAGCAGTACATGATGAGCGAACAAAAGAAAAAAACGTGGATTGATCACTACGAAAGAATCTTTGATAATGTCTTAAGAATCTTGTGGCTAATTTTATTAGTCACTTGGATAGTAACAGAACACAAGTTGTAATATGAAACGCACTATAGCACTATTCATAGCCGATCCTAAATGTAGCGTACAGAGCGGCAATGGTATAATGAAAGCACTAGGTACTCGCTATAATTTTAAAATCTTTAGTAAAAATGCTGTGGAAGATAACTTTTTTAGACACGTGGATCTAGTAGCAGTTCCCGGAGGATTTGGAGACAGCGACAGCTATGAAAGTTTGTTTAGACACAACGGACATGAAGTTCGAGAATTTGTACGCAACGGGGGACACTATTTGGGCATCTGCATGGGAGCCTATTGGGCAGGTTCACATTACCTAAACATGATAGAGGGTGTTGATGCTGTACAATATCTAAAACGTCCTGGAACAGATACTCGTAGACCTCATGCCAAAAGTATAGCAGTCAACTGGCGTAATCGACCAATGAATATGTTTTGGTACGACGGATGCGCTCTAGTAGGTGATACTAGTAAATTTGAAACAGTTGCTACCTATGCCAATGGTGATGCTATGGCCATAATACAAAATCGCATAGGCTTAATAGGTTGTCATCCAGAAAGTGAAAAGTTTTGGTATGATAGTTATAGTTGGATGCGCAGACATTGGCATGATGGACAACATCATGCTCTACTTCTAGAATTTGTCGACGATCTGATGCGTAGATAAGCATTTTTGCCACATTACTGCTAGGTTATTGACAAGAAGTATAAATACTCATATAATAGAGACTAGTTAAACAACAGAGGCATAAATAACTTGAACAAAGTTAGCCAAAAGTGGTTGACTAGGTTGCTGAAAGGCAATACAATAGAGACTAGTTAGCAAACAATGTAGTTTCAAGGTGTTGTAGAAATACAACAAAAAGATTTTACAAAAGTTGTTGACAAGTGTCCAACAAGACACTATAATAAACACATGTTAGAAAGCAATGGTGCTTTTTAGCAATCAAAGGATAAAAGAGAAACTTAAAATGCAATCGAATTTTAGACAAGCACAATTTAATACGATAGCCAAACAAGGCGGCGTAATGCCCTCTTATTGGTTAGCGATTAATAGTATTAGTCTACATTCAGATCGCACACCAGAGATTGTAGGGTCCACGGAGGGCTGGGATGGTTAGTAACAACTAACAAATTTCCAAAACTTTAAGGACCCTAGGATTAAAAACCCTGGGGTTTTTTGTTTTTAGACTTTCGAAATAGTGTGTATAGGGAACGCGACCCTGCCTGCACTTAAAACATGGGCTTAATGAGGGCGGCCTACCGGATGGTAAGTTCTAGGCGATAACTAGAATTGTAAAATGGTAGCGTATTAAAGTGTTCTTTAATTTGTAAAAATATATTAAAGAACACTTTAATACACACTTTCCCAAACTACCTGAAATAGTTGTTGACATAGTCAAGGGAGAGTGTTACAATTAAAACATGGAGGAACGGCGCAGTTGGAGAGGCGCGGCAGACTGTAAATCTGTTTCCAATG
>Ga0214192_1000440_pt1 | contig 26240 bp, 15 predicted proteins | sample TroBogEpilimnion_44_FD_153030 | JGI IMG/M metagenome (GOLD analysis project Ga0214192, IMG submission 153030) | Freshwater microbial communities from Trout Bog Lake, WI - 29JUL2008 epilimnion | ecosystem: Environmental > Aquatic > Freshwater > Lake > Epilimnion/Euphotic zone | place: Trout Bog... | reverse complement strand
TGAGGCAAGCGAAGTGATGCACTTCCCACACATCGCCAGCCTCTACAATAATACCCACCTGACCTCTATAACCCTTACGGATAAGGTGGTGATGCACTGCAGATGTTGCCAGTAAAGATGGTATAGCAGCATGATCGCTATCGATAGCTCTATCGCTCAGAATAATTACTTCGAAACCATCCTCTACAGCATCTACTGAATAACGACAAATACGATCCAAGGCTTTTTGTAAAGAGTCTGGTTTGCCATCGGCACGGAAATATATCTGTAAAGTTTTTGCCTGAAAAATACCCGTATCAATACTTCTGATTTTCTCCAGTTCTTCATTATTCAGAATAGGTTGTTTCAATTCTACACAGTGACAATCCAACGGATTCTCCTGCAGCAAATTACCATTGCCTCCTGCAAATGTTGCAAGGCTCATCACCAGTCGTTCTCTGATAGGATCGATAGGCGGATTGGTAACCTGTGCAAACAACTGCTTGAAATAAGCACTGAGGTGCTGTGGCTGATTACTTAATACTGCCAAAGGAGTATCGGTTCCCATAGAACCAATTGGCTCTTTGCCATCCATGGCCATTGGGGTAATAATATTATCCAGATCTTCGGTAGAATAACCAAAGGCTTTATGATATTTAAATATCTGATCGTGCTCTAGATGCGTAAAGCTTACTCTTGGTGCAGGCAATTCTTCAAGCCTGATTTTATACTTATTCAACCATTCAGCATAAGGCTTTTGAGTGCAGATCTTTTCCTTCAGATCATCATCACTGATAATGATTCCCTGCTCCATATCTACCACAAACATTTTACCCGGTTGTAGTCTTCCTTTTTCTATAATCATCGACTGATCAATAGGAAGTGCTCCAGTCTCGGAAGCCATGATTACACGATCATCTTTGGTAACACAATAACGGGAAGGACGTAGACCATTTCTATCAAGGGTAGCACCAATGATTTTTCCATCGGTGAAAGAAATAGAAGCCGGTCCATCCCATGGCTCCATCAATACAGCATGGAACTGATAGAATGCTTTTTTGATAGGATCCATCTGATCGTTACCATCCCATGCTTCGGGTATCAGCATCATCAAAACATGCGGTAAACTTCTGCCACAAAGGGTAAGCAACTCGATCATATTATCGAGGCAGGCAGAATCGGATTGACCACCAGTAACAATAGGAATCAACATCTCCATTTCTTCTTTAGTAAAGTAAGGAGAGAAGAAATTTTTCTCACTTGCTTTCAGCCAGTTAAGATTACCCTGTAAAGTATTTATTTCTCCGTTGTGTGCAATGTATCGGAAAGGTTGTGCAAGCTTCCAGGAAGGAAAGGTATTGGTAGCAAAGCGAGAGTGTACCAAACCGAAAGCACTCACTAATCTTTTATTGGAAAGATCAGGAAAATAAGGCCTTACCTGCAAGCTGGTAAGTTGCCCTTTATATACTACCGTCTTATAAGATAAAGAGGTTATATAAAAACCAATAGCATCTTTTTTAATAGAATTATTAATGGTATGAGAAGCATAATTTCTCAGCACAAAAAGTTTTCTCTCAAAAGTTTCAGGATCATTAATATGATCGGGACATGCTACAAATACCTGTTCAATTTCGGGCTCTACGGATAAAGCAGTAGGTCCAATATCAGCAGGGTTAACAGGCACCTTTCTGTAAGCTAATATTTCTAAGCCTAACTTCTCGGCAGACCTGTTGAAAATTTCTCTGCACTCTTCTTTCAAACGAATGTCTTTAGGAAAGAATAACATCCCTACCCCATACTTGGTAAAGGCTGGTAAGTGAACGCCTAATCGGATACATTCATCAAAGAAAAATTCATGAGGAATCTGAATCATGATACCTGCACCATCACCGGTATTGTTTTCACAACCACAGGCACCACGATGCTCCATGTTCTCGAGAATCGTTAAGGCATCGGAAACGTTTTGATTGGACTTTCTTCCTTTAATACTGGCTACGAAGCCGATACCGCAGGAATCATGTTCAAACGAAGGATGATATAAACCACTGTTGCTTGCCATAATCTTTGGTTTGTTGTGTTATAATTGACTATACCATTGAGACCAGTTTTCTGCTCATAAAAACAGATCTCTTTTATTTTAAATTCAGTTATCTACTGAAAGTAATAAGTTGTAAGTCTTAAATTATAATCTAAATAACCAAAGCTTTATACAACCAGATTACTATACCAGATAACCAAATAAATTTTCATCTTTATTAACTTCAAAGTAGTCGATTGAATAACTGTTCATTCTTTCAATCAACTTATTGTAGTCTTCTTTTTTGTGTAGTTCAATACCGACCAATGCAGGAGCATTTTCCTTATTGGTTTTCTGAACATACTCAAATCTTGTTATATCATCATCTTTGCCCAGCACCTTATTAGTAAACTCTTTCAAAGCCCCTGGTCTTTGCGCAAATGTGATGAGGAAATAATGTTTCAATCCTTCATACTGAAGAGACTTTTCTTTTATCTCCGGCATTCTATCAATATCGTTGTTGCTACCGCTAACAACACATACAATAGTCTTACCTTTTATTTCTTCTTTAAACTGATCTAAAACTGCAATGGATAATGCACCCGCAGGTTCTACTACAATAGCATCTTCATTATACAATTTAAGAATCGTAGAACATACTTTACCTTCTGGCACCAATGCAACTTTTTCTAGTACTTCCTCACAAATAGGAAAGGTTAAATTCCCTACTCTCTTCACGGCTGCACCATCTACAAATCGATCAATCTTTGCCAGTAGAATCGGATGACCAACTATCAGAGATTCATACAAGGCTGGAGCGCCTAAAGGCTCCACTCCAATAATTTTGGTAGCTGGAGAATGTATATTGAAATACAAACCAATACCTGCTGATAAACCACCACCTCCAACAGGGATAAACATATAATCGATGGGTGGAATATCTTCTGCTAAAATTTCCAGGCCAACTGTTCCCTGACCTTCAATAATTTTAAAATCATCAAATGGAGGTATGAAAACCATTCCTTGTTCTTCGGTATACTTCTTTGCTGCAATTGCACAATCGTCGAAAGTATCACCTACTAGGACGATCTCTACTTTATCTTCTCCAAACATTCTGGTCTGTGTAACCTTTTGTTTAGGAGTGATAATAGGCATAAAAATCACACCCTTTATCCCCAGCAATTTACAGCTATGAGCAAACCCCTGTGCATGATTTCCTGCACTGGCACAAACTACCCCTTTTGCTGTAACTTCAGGAGGCAGAGAACTAATCATATTATAAGCTCCACGAATTTTATAAGAGCGAACTACCTGCAAATCTTCTCTCTTTAAATAGACCGAACAATTGTATTGTCTGGATAAATTTCTACTATACTGCAATGGTGTTTTTGAAACAACATTTTTTAAACGTTGAGCAGCTCCTTCAATATCGAGGACTGGTAATATGTTATTTGTTAGTGTACTCATTTTACAAAAGATGTTGAAGACTTTTGTGCCTTCAACATCTCAAATGTAATAAAATTATTTTTGATTTTCAGGACGAAGCGAACGAACTGTTTTACCAGCCTGCCACATTTCGCTATCATGAAGTTCTTTTAATTCCACTTCCAGTTTCTCTCTATAATCTGGTTGGCTATTTAAATCGATAGAACGTTGAGACTCTTTACCTGTTGCAACACTCTCATATAATTCTTCAAAAACAGGTTGTGTAGCCACTTTAAATTTCTTCCACCAATCCAAAGCGCCTCTTTGTGCAGTAGTACTACAATTAGCATACATCCAGTCCATTCCGTTTTCAGCAACCAATGGCATAAGACTTTGAGTAAGTTCTTCTACTGTTTCATTGAAAGCCTCAGAAGGTGTATGTCCTTTACTACGAAGCACTTCATATTGTGCTGCAAAAATTCCTTGAATGGCTCCCATCAAAGTACCTCTTTCGCCCGTTAAATCGCTGTATACTTCTTTCTTGAAATTAGTTTCAAATAAATAACCACTACCTACTGCAATACCTAAAGCTATTACTCTTTCAAAAGCCTTACCTGTTGCATCCTGATAAATTGCATAGCTACTATTAAGACCTCTTCCCTGTAAGAACATTCTTCTTAAAGAAGTACCAGAACCTTTAGGAGCTACTAAGAATACATCCACATCGGCAGGAGGTATAATACCTGTTTGCTCATTGAATGTAATTCCAAAACCATGAGAGAAATATAATGCTTTACCTGGTGTTAAATGTTTTTGAACAGTTGGCCACAATGCAATCTGAGCAGCATCACTTAGCAAGTAACAGATGATAGTTCCTTTCTCTAAAGCTTCTTCAATTTCGAATAATGTTTCGCCCGGTACAAAACCGTCTGCAATTGCTTTATCCCATGTTTTAGAATTTTTTCTTTGTCCAACAATAACATTGATTCCATTGTCTTTCTGATTCAATGCTTGTCCAGGACCCTGAACGCCATAGCCAATAACAGCTACAGTTTCGTTCTTTAAAACTTCTTGTGCTTTACTAAGAGGAAACTCCTCTCTGGTTACTACGTTTTCTAATGTTCCGCCAAAATTTAATTGTGCCATTGCTTGTTTAATTTAATAATAAATTGATTAAGTATAAAATTGTTCATCTGTTTTAAACTACCAACAGACTACATTGTAAAAATGGTTTGACCTTTATTTAAATATTCATTTTCTATTACGTCTTCTCCTGGTTGCTGTTGCTCGAATTCTTTTAGCTTTTCATGGAAGCCATTGCTATCTTTTATGATAGCTACTCTTGCACTTCTTACAAACTCTATCAACCCATAAGGTTCTAAAACTTTTATAAGGTTTTCGGTCTCCTCTCTATGTCCTGATACTTGAAATACAGTATAGTCTTTTCTAATAACTACCGCACTGGCACCATACTCGCGAAGTAGCCTTTCTACCTTCACTTCTTCCGCTATTACATCGGTGGGAACTTTATATAAAGCAAGCTCCTGCCAGATAATTTCTTCGTTTGTATTATAGTAAGCCTTCAATACATCTACCTGCTTTTCAATTTGTCTGCAAAGCTTTTTTACTACATCTTCAGTTTCATCGATGACAATGGTAAATCTATGAACACTATCTACTTCTGTAGGAGAAGTATTCAGGCTTTCTACATTGATCTTTCTTCTGGAAAATATTATAGCAATACGGTTCAACAACCCTATCTGATTTTCTGTATAAACTGTAATTGTATATTCCTGCTTCATGTTAAAGTAAAAAGTAAAAAGTAAAAAGTAAAAAAGAGAGTCCTTCAATCTTTATGATACCAAATTACATTCTACGGTTATTAAAATATGCTCAATTCATTCTTTGTTTTTATAAAATCACTGTTTACTATTGATGATAATTTTAGCTATGATTTTTGATACTTCATCTGCCTCATTAATAAACTTATCTAACTGTTCTTCTTCAATTTTTACGGTATCTTTTATTAACCTCAACCAATACTTTGTTTCATTTGCCGATTTTAAAGCGATTATATTAAAATTAATAAAATCCTTCTTTGATGCTCCGGCCAAACCTTCTATTAGATTAGCACCAATAGAGGTAGAACATCTTATTAGCTGATCAAAAAGTGAGAAATAAATTCTATCAAACTGTTGCTTTCCAATAAATAGAACTATGTCTCTACATAAATAATACGCTCTGTGTTTTATGTTATAAACAACTGCACTTTCTTCTACTATATCTAAATCCCCTTGGTGTTTCAATTTTTACTTTTTGTTTTTTACTTTTTACTTTGGAACTTACTTTAGTCTTATTTCACTCACACTACATCCTTGCGGAACCATTGGAAAAACATTATTTTCTTTTCCTACCATAATCTCCAGAAGATAAGAACCATCATGATTCAACATAGTAGTGATTGCTTCAATCAATTCTTCTCTTTTCGAAATCTTGTTCCCTGCTATATAATAGCCCTTTGCTACCTGCACATAATCAGGACTGGTAATATCAACAAAGGAGTATCTCTTTTCATGAAATAATTGTTGCCATTGTCTTACCATACCAAGAAATTCATTATTCAGAATAACAATCTTTACATTAACCTTACTCTGCATAATAGTTCCCAGTTCCTGTATCGTCATCTGAATACCACCATCTCCAATAATAGCAATTACAGTTCTATCAAGCGCACCAAATTTTGCACCAATAGCAGCAGGTAGAGCAAAGCCCATAGTACCTAAACCACCACTGGTAATATTACTTCTGCTTTTTGAATACTTGGCATATCTACAGGTTATCATCTGATGTTGTCCTACATCTGTTACCAGTATTGCATCGCCTTTTGTTATCTCATTAATGGTCTTGATTACTTCACCCATACTCAATTTTTCAGTAGTTGGATTTAGTTCATCATTGATTACTACTTCTACCTCTTTGGCTTCCAGCTTTCTAAATTCATTCAGCCATTCTGTATGTTTCTTTTCTTCTATTAATTTAGTTAGTAAAGGCAGTGTCTCTTTACAATCTCCCCATATAGAAATTTCAGTCTTTACATTCTTGTCTATCTCTGAAGGATCAATGTCCAGATGTATAATTTTTGCTTGCTTGGCATACTTATCTAATCTGCCAGTTACTCGGTCATCGAAACGCATTCCAATAGCAATTAGTACATCGCATTCATTGGTAAATACATTGGGGGCATAATTACCATGCATACCCAGCATACCCACCGCCTGAGGATGATCCGTAGGAATAGCACTCATGCCAAGGATAGTCCATGCAGCAGGAAATCCACCCTTTTCTATAAAGTCTTTAAATTCATTTTCTGCACTACCCAGTATTACTCCCTGCCCAAAGATTACAAAGGGTTTCTTGGCTGCATTTATCAGAGCAGCAGCTTCTATAATAGGTTCCTTTCTGATGATTGGTTTTGGGCGATAGCTTCTTATATGATCGCACTTGGTATATCCTTCGTAATCAAACTTTTGAAGCTGTGCATTCTTGGTAATATCTATTAACACAGGACCAGGTCGACCAGTCTTTGCTATATAAAATGCTTTAGCTAAAACAGATGGGATTTCTGAAGGATCGGTTATCTGATAATTCCATTTGGTAACAGGCGTTGTGATATTGATAATATCCGTTTCCTGAAATGCATCAGAACCTAACAAATGCGCAAATACCTGACCTGTAATACATACTAGAGGAGTACTGTCAATCATGGCATCGGCCAGACCAGTAACTAAATTAGTAGCACCCGGACCACTGGTGGCAAATACAATGCCTACTTCACCACTGCTGCGGGCAAATCCTTGCGCAGCATGTATAGCACCTTGTTCATGGCGCACAAGTATATGTTTCAGACGATCATTATAATCATATAATGCATCATATATTGGCATGATAGCACCACCAGGATAACCAAAGATAGTTTTGACAGCCTCTGTTATCAAAGCCTTTAATACAGCTTCGCTTCCACTAATATTAATAGTAGCCTTTGCTGCTGATGCAGCTTTCTCTTCGGTTGCGTCTGTGGTAATCATTTGCTCAATTTTAATTATCCAGCCAATATGTTGTTGCTGTCAAATAAATGACAGTAATTATTGTAGTTCTTATTCATCGGTTACACAACCTTCAGCGGCTGTCTTCACCAGTTTGGCATATTTGTATAATACACCACTTGTTGCTTTCAAAGCGGGTTGCTGCCACTTTGATTTTCTTTCTTTAATAATCTCTTCACTTACTTTAAGATTGAGCGTATTATTTACCGCATCAATCTCTATTATATCATTGTCTTCTACTAATCCTATCAATCCACCATCAAATGCTTCGGGCGTAATATGTCCTACTACAAAACCATGTGTACCACCACTAAATCTTCCATCGGTTATCAGTGCAACACTCTTACCCAGACCAGCACCAATGATAGCTCCAGTAGGTTTCAGCATCTCTGGCATACCAGGTGCACCACGTGGACCAATATATCTTATTACTACCACATCGCCGGCATGTACTTTACCTGACTGAATGCCTGCAATCAAATCTTTTTCTCCATCAAATACTCTTGCTGTTCCTTCAAATTTCTCTCCTTCTTTTCCACTGATCTTAGCTACACTTCCACCTTCAGCAAGGTTGCCATACAGCACTTGTAAATGACCCGTAACTTTTAATGGATTTTCTAATGGATGAACAATCTGTTGCTTTTCAAAATCAAGATCCGGTGCAGATGCTAAATTCTCTGCAACAGTCTTTCCGGTAACAGTCAGACAATCACCATGCAGCATTCCTTTACTCAATAAATATTTCATCACTGCAGGTACACCACCTACATTATGTAAATCTTCCATCAGGTATTTACCCGAAGGTTTAAAATCCGATAGTACAGGAACTCTATCACTTATATCCTGAAAATCATCTTGGGTCAATGGCACGCCCACACTCTTTGCCATCGCTATTAAATGCAGAACAGCATTAGTACTTCCACCCAATACCATCACCACGGTAATTGCATTTTCAAATGCTTTACGGGTCATGATATCTTTTGGTTTAATATCTTTTTCCAGCAATATTTTAATCGCTTTTCCTATTGCTTCACACTCTGCTTGTTTTTCTTTACTTAATGCAGGATTGGAAGAAGAAAAAGGCAGACTCATTCCCAATGCTTCAATTGCACTGGCCATCGTATTGGCAGTATACATACCACCACAGGCACCTGCACCCGGACAACTATGTTTTACGATTCCTTTAAAATCTGCTTCACTCAAGTTGCCTGCAATCTTCTGACCAAGAGCTTCAAATGCAGAGACAATATTTAAATCCTGACCTTGATAATGTCCTGGAGCTATAGTGCCTCCATAGAGCATTATAGAAGGTCTGTTTAGTCTGCCCATTGCAATTATTGCACCTGGCATATTTTTATCACAACCCGGTACAGTTACCAATGCATCATAGTATTGTGCACCGGCATTTGTTTCAATACTGTCGGCAATTACATCTCTGCTCACCAGACTGTAACGCATACCGTCGGTCCCCATACTGATACCATCACTTACCCCAATTGTATAGAAACGAAGCCCCATTAATTCCGACTCCTTATTAATACTTTCTTTTACAGAAGTAGCTAAATCATTCAGGTGCATGTTACAAGGATTTCCATCCCATCCCATACTCACTACACCAACCTGTGCTTTTTTAAAATCCTCTTCCTTAAAGCCAATAGCATAGTACATAGCCTGTGCTGCAGGTTGCGTTTCATCCTGTGTAAGTGTTCTTGAATGTTTATTTAATTCCGACATGATAGTATTATAATGAATATGTATTAATTGTTCGTAACGATTCTTTTCTGTGATAAAATATTAGACAACCAGTTTCTTAATAGCCATAGCATATCCAAGGTGTAAGCCATGATGCATGGTAATATATTCCAATGCCACATCTACACTACTAATCGAGAAACCCATACTGGTAGCATATGGCTGAAAACTATTGAATACGCCAGCTGCATAATCTTCTTTGAACTTCACCAGCATCCATTCAGCATTTTCTTTGATGGTAGCATATTGCTCCATGCTGATATGCGTTTCAGGCTTTGTGCCAATTTTATAACTGTTTACAAAATTTTCATCTAGTCGGGATGGTATACCTGCCCTGCTATAACAAAGCACCTGAAAGGACGCAAGTACATGCATAAAATTCCAGATAAGATTATTGCTATATCCTGCAGGAATTTTATTAAATTGTTCTTCCGTTACACTATCCAGAACCTTTACCAGATTCTGTTGTGTAAGTTGTATAACAGCAATTTGTGTTTCCATTTTAAAATTCGTTTTTGTACAAGTATTCATTAGCTAATCATCATATCATCAAATTAGCCACATACACTGTATTTTTTTACTTTTGCCTTTTTACTTTTTACTTTATTGCGGCGTTACTTCACTCTCAAATGCATTTGCCAGCATTATCAAATCATCATCCATCACCTCTTTCTTTTCATCAGCAACTTTCAGGAAGTGACCATACAAAACATCAATGTCATTTCTGGTAAACTTGAATCCTAAATTATGCAATCTGAAAGCCAGTGCACTACGACCACTTCTTGCAGTCAGTACAATTTTTGAAGTATCAGCACCCACATCATGCGGATCGATGATCTCGTAAGTAATAGCATTCTTCAAAAATCCATCCTGATGTATACCAGAGGAATGAGAAAATGCATTAGCACCTACTATTGCCTTATTAGGCTGAACAGGCATACGCATTATTTCACTTACTTTATGACTGATAGGATTTAGCATTTTCGATTTAATACTCGTATGTAAACCTAAGTCAGCATGGTGCTGTTTCAGAATCATGGCCACTTCTTCCAGAGAGGTATTTCCTGCTCTTTCTCCAAGACCATTAATGGTACATTCTATTTGTCTTGCACCTCTTATTACTCCCTCAATTGAGTTTGCTGTAGCCAGACCAAGATCATTATGACAATGGCAGGATAATATTGCTTTATCAATATTTGGTACATTATTCATCAGATAACTAATGATAGCTCCGTATTGCGATGGCAGACAATAGCCTGTTGTATCAGGAATATTTACTACGGTAGCACCAGCAGCAATGACTGTTTCTACCAGACGTGCCAGAAACTCAAGGTTTGCTCTTCCTGCATCTTCACAGAAAAATTCTACATCCCCTACCAGATTCCTTGCAAACTTGGTTGCAGAGGCTGCTCTTTCCAATATATTCTCTCTGGTAGTATTAAATTTATTAATAATATGAATATCCGAAGAACCTATTCCTGTATGGATTCTTGGGTGCTTTGCAGGCTTCAGTGCAGCTGCAGCTACCTCAATATCTTTGTTTACAGAACGGGTCAGTCCACATACAGAAGCATGCTTAATCATCTTGGATATTTCATGAACCGATTCAAAATCTCCAGGGGAAGAAATAGGAAATCCGGCTTCAATAATATCTACTCCAAGTTCTTCTAATAATGCCGCTAACTCAAGCTTTTCTTTTGTATTCAGCTTACAGCCCGGCACCTGTTCTCCATCACGGAGGGTAGTATCAAATATGTATATCTTTTTATCACTCATGGCGTTCATTTAGCAATGTTTGTAATCTAATCACTCAACGTAAGTTATAGCCAAACATTAATTATAGAGCGGATATAAAAGTATTTGACTTTACTTTGTTGTGGAAACAAATAAACGGTTATTTTACGGTAAGTAAAAATATTTCGAATAATTAAAAGTCAATAACAGTAAGGATTATAACCAGATTTTATTACGATGCCTAACAAAAATACAGATAGTCTATTTCAACTGATAAAGTCGCTTAGTAAGGGCGAGAAACGTAATTTTAAGCTTTATGTATCCCGCAATTCAGGTTCAGAGAACCTGAAAATCGTTCAGTTATTCGATGCTTTAGATAAAATGAACGATTACGATGAACAGCAATTGTTATTGAAAAACAAGGACTTAAAGAAACAACAGCTATCCAATAGTAAGGCCTATTTATTCCGTCAGATACTCATCAGTCTCCGCCTTATTCAGCACAATAGTAGTATAGATATTTCCCTGCATGAACAGCTCGATTTCGCAAGAATTCTGTATAGCAAGGGACTCTACATTCAGAGTTTGAAAATACTGGATAAAGTAAAAGAGACTGCCCGGAATAATAATCAACTGATATTGCAATTGAAGGCTAATTTCTTTGAAAAACAAATTGAAAGCCTCCATATTACCCGAAGTATCGATGATAGAGCTGAACAGTTGAGTAAGGAGTCTAATCAATTAAACCATCATTTGTTTTTAGTTACCAAACTTTCCAATCTGGCATTGGAACTTTATGGCTGGTATATCAAGCACGGACATGTAAAAGATTCGAACGAAGTGCATGCCTTAAAGCTGTTTTTCGATACCAATCTGCCCGATTTTAATCCTGCTGACCTTTCATTTTACGAAAAACTATATTTGTATCAGGCCTATTGCTGGTATGGTTTTATCATGCACGATCTGCTTTCATATTATCGATATACACAGAAATGGGTAATGCTTTTCGAAGATAATCCTGCTATGAAGATGGTAGAAACCAGTCAGTATATAAGGGGAATGCACAACCTGCTAAGTGCCAATTTCAATTTATCCAACTACAGTACCTTTAATGAATACCTACAAAAGTTTGAGGAATTTGCCAGCTCCGAAACAGGCAACCTCAACAATAATGCGCAGATTCAGACCTTCGTTTATCTTCATATTGCTAAACTAAACAAGCATTTTCTGGAAGGGAGTTTTCAGGAAGGGCTCTTATTGGTTCCTTTTATTGAGGAGAAACTGGAGGAATATGCTCTACAGCTCGATCGTCACAGGGTGCTGGTTTTTTACTATAAGATTGCATGTCTGTATTTTGGCAATGGCGATTATGGTACTTCTATTCAATACCTCAACAGGATTATCAACCTTAAAGCAGATCTCCGTGCCGATCTGCAGTGTTATGCCCGACTGCTGCATCTGATTGCTCATTTCGAGCTGGGGAACTACGATATTTTAGAGCACCTTATCAAATCCGTATATCGTTTTATGGCCAACATGAAGAATCTTACTACGGTAGAAGAAGAAATATTTAAGTTTATCCGTAAGTCATTCTCTTTATCCAGATCAAAGATTATACCCGCATTCCAGTCCTTAAAAGAACGGTTGGAGAAGTTGCAGAGCAATCCTATGCAAACCCGTTCCTTTATGTATCTCGATATTTTATCCTGGCTCGAAAGCAAGATAGATGGCAAATCCATGCAGCAAATAAGGAATGATAAATATGAAAACAAGAAAGGATAGTTTCTAATATTGCTACTTTCTAAAGTAACTCGTATCAATCTTTTCTTGGTAATGTTAGGCTAGGTATTATCATTTATCTTATTCAATATTGAATTTAATGAAGCAATCATTTGCAAATGAATAACTGAAAATCAACTCAAACAGTTTCCAAATTATTTCTTCAAATTCTGTAACACTTAATGTAAAACAGCGGTTAAATCCATTAATTTGGTAATTTCTAATGCAGCTAATTGCATTTTAATGTTCTCATTTATATTAAATGGGTTTATTTTACAGCCAATATGAGTAGAAAAAATTATTATATCATCACTATTATTATTATTTTATGTGCTTTTACATCTGTACAAGCTCAGTTTAGAAAGTACTCAAACGAATTTTTAAACATTGGAGCAGGCGCTAGAGGCCTGGCAATGGGGGGAGCTCAAATAGCAAGTGTTGAGGATGCTACTGCTGGTTATTGGAATCCTGCAGCATTAGCAAATGTTCAAAACGAACCTTCTTTGTCAATAATGCATGCAGATTATTTTGCTGGAATAGGTAAATATGAATTTGCTGGAATCGCTATTCCTACTAATAATAAAAACCATACACTTGGTTTTACAGCTATTCGTTTTGCAGTAGACGACATTCCAAACACGCTTTACCTAGTAAACCCCGACGGCTCTATTGATTATAATAATATTTCATCATTTTCATCCGCAGATTATGCTTTTTTGTTTAGCTATGCTCAAAAATCTACATGGGAAAATGGTCAATTAAACATTGGGGGCAATGCAAAAGTGATCTACCGTAAAGTAGGATCATTTGCTTCGGCATGGGGGTTTGGCTTTGATGCTGGTGCCCAATTAATAAAAGGTAGATGGCGTTTGGGGGCAGTGCTTAAAGATATTACTACCACATTTAATGCATGGAGTTTTAACTTTAGTGATCCTGATAAACAAAAATTATATTTAACAAATAATGATATTCCGGTAACTAGTGTAGAACTTACAGCTCCACACTTAACTATTGGTGCTGGATATGAGTTTAAGTTGTCCCAAAAAGTATCTCTGTTAGCAGAGTCAAATTTGGCTCTTAATTTTGACGGTAAACGAAATAATATCATTAGTACCAATTATTTTAACATAGATCCTAACGTAGGTTTGGAGGCAAACTTCAATAAAGTATTTTATTTGAGAGCAGGGATAGGTAATTTTCAACAAGCTTTGAGGGATGGAGATACCACTAATCAGAAAAAGATATGGATATTTCAGCCAAGTATAGGAGCAGGAATTAATTTTGGTAATCTATCCATCGATTATGCTTTTTCTAATCTGGCTAATCAATCCAGTCCTCTCTACAGCCATATTTTTTCTTTAAAAATAAATTTTGTTAAGAGTAGTAAAAAGACCCCATTAACTAGAACTCCAAAAGTAGAAAAAGTAGGTAAAACCAGTAGAAGAAGTAGAGCTTTTTAAGCTCGTATTGAAACGAAATTTATTGAAAATATTTATAAGTATTAATTATGCGCAAACACAAACTATTATTATTCTTAATACTGATTGTAACTATTGGGGGAAATGCCCAAAGCTATAACAATGAGTGGATTAATTATAGTCAGACTTATTATAAATTTAAGCTTGCTACTACTGGCATATTCAGAATTAATCAGCCAGCTTTATCTGCAGTAGGCTTAGGCAATATTCCTGCCGAACAATTTCAACTTTGGCGCAATGGTCAGCAGGTTGCAATCTACACATCGGCTGCAACAGGCATATTCTCTCCTTCTGATTATATAGAATTCTGGGGAGAGAAAAATGATGGAAAGCCAGATAAAGTCTTATACCGCGATCCAACTTATCAGCTTTCAGATAAAGTAAGTTTAATAACTGATACTGTAGTTTACTTTCTTACAGTAAATCCTGCTATAATAAAAAATACTAGAATTTCCGATGCACTGAATGATGTGGCTAATAATGCTTTACCTGCGGAATCTTCTTTTACACATTCTGTTAGGTTTAATTTTACTGATAAAGTTAATAGAGGGTACTCGCAAAATGTTGGACAGGATTTATATTCTTCCTCATACGATCAGGGAGAAATGCTTTCTACAAACGATATTCTGATGAACAGCCCCTATAGCTTTACCCTTAATTCAAATATGTATTTTGCAGGTACTGCTAATATTAACTTAATTACTGGTATAGTAGGAAATGCTTCTTTGTATGCCGGTCCAAGAACAGTTAACATTCTATTGAATAACAACAATGTATTCAGCAAAATAGTCAATGATTTTAACTTTGAAATAGATACAGCAAATGGAATAAGTGCTTCTGCTTTTAATAATAATGGAACAGAGAAATTTAATGTAACAATCTCCAATACTACTAGTAATACTTATGACCGGGCAGTTCTCAGTTTCGTAGAGTTGCAATATCAAAGAAAATTTAACTTTGGCGGACAATCTAATTTCCCTTTTTCCTTGCCCGCTAGCGCTAATGGGAATTATCTGGAAATTACAAACTTAAACTGGACAAATACTCCACCTGTTTTATACGACCTTACTAATAATAAAAGATACACAGCAAATTCTTTAACTTCCGGGATACTGAAATTTGCTTTGCCCCCTTCAGGTAATAGAAATTTAGTATTGGTAAGTGAAGAGATAAATAATATTGGTATAGTAAACCAACTTAACACTAAGAACTTTGTTGACTATTCCCTTTCTACAAACCAAGGTAGTTATTTAATAGTTACAGGTAAAGCTTTACTTACAAGTGCTACAGCTTATAGTAACTATCGAAATACTTCAGCAGGTGGAGGATTTGTCTCTAAAATTTATGATATTGATGAATTGGTCGATCAGTTTGCTTTTGGAATTAAGAAAAACCCTTTGGGTGTAAGGAATTTCATTCTTTACGCAACTAATAAGTTTTCTATAAAACCTCAATATGTTTTCTTATTAGGTAAAGGAGTAACATATGATCAGTACAGAGCAAACCAAAATTCTCCTTATGCAGATCAGCTAAATATAGTGCCTACTTTTGGTTGGCCTCCTTCCGATGTTATGCTCGCAGCTGCTAGTCTTACAAATCCTGTTCCTGCAGTACCAATTGGTCGACTTTCCGCTATTAGTAATACAGAAGTAAATAACTACCTGGCCAAAGTAATTCAATACGAAAATCAGATAGCAACTGCACCTGAAACGCTCAGTGGAAAACAATGGATGAAACAAGTGGTTCACATAAATGGAGCCGATGCAAATGATCAGGGATTACAACAATCTATAGATACTTACGAAGCTGGCTGGCAAAGAATTATACAGAATCCAAGTTTTGGAGGCAATGTAAACATATTTAAAAAAGATAATTCTGGCGTGACCACTATCGCTAGTCAACAACTTACCAATCTACTGAATACTGGGGTAGGTTTACTTACCTATTTTGGGCACTCAGCTGCTACTACATTAGGCTATAATTTAGACGACCCTTCTACTTATACAAATATAGGAAAATACCCTATGTTCTTAATCAATGGATGTGATGCAGGTAGCTATTATGACTATGATACTGGTAGATTTACTGCCCTAAATGCATTAGCAGAGATTTGGGTATTAGCACCGCAAAAAGGGTCTATTGGCTTTATAGCGAGTACGCATTTTGGTCTAACAAATTATCTCGATACCTATACTACAGGCTTATATACTTCTTTGGCTAACAATGGTTACAATAAAGGTGCTGGCAATAATTTGATAGCTGGAAATCAGGCTTTAAATGGGGGCTCCGGAGATTATTTTGCCAGAATACATGCCGAAGAAATGCTGCTACATGGCGATCCCGCAATTAAAATATATGCTGATAGTTTACCCGATTTTATTATAGAAGATCCTCAGGTAATTATCAATCCTTCTTTCATCTCAGTTGCAAGAACTTCATTCAATCTTAAAGCTAATATTTTTAATATTGGCAAAGCCGTATACGATTCTGTGAATTTATTAATTACCAGAAAATATCCCGATGGAAGTACTACAACTTTATTCAACCAAAAAATATCACCTTTATACTACGAAGACTCTATTTCTATAAATGTTCCAATAGTTGCTACCAGGGATAAAGGAAATAATAGTATTACAATAACTATTAATAATGATAGTAAGATACCTGAACTTACTATGTTGAATAATACAATTACTAAACAATTTGTAATATTCGAAGATGATATTTCACCTGTATATCCTTACAAGTATGCTATTGTAAATAAATCAACAGTAAAGTTCGTAGCTTCTACTGCAGATCCATTAAGCTCTTCACGACAATACACCATTGAAATAGATTCAACTGCTCTGTTCAATTCTCCTTTTAAAATTAGTCAGACTATTACTTCTCCTACTGGCGGTATTATAGAATTTACCCCTTCTTTAAGTATGGTTGATAGTTTGGTGTATTACTGGCGTGTAGCAATTGTACCTTCCGGAAGTAATACGTATCTCTGGAACTCCAGTAGCTTTGTATATCTGGCAAATAGTCCTTCAGAAGGCTATAACCAATCTCACGTTTACCAGCATTTACAATCCTCTTTTCAATCTATTAATCTCGATAGTATTTCTAGAAGATGGGGCTATACATATGATACTGCATTATTGGAAATTAAACATTCCATTTTTCCAACAAGTGGTTCACAACCATCCGATTTTGAGATTCAGATAAATAACTTGAGAGTAACGGCTAATGCTTGTCTTGGGCATTCTATAATCTTTAATTTGTTTGACTCTAAAACAATGAAGCCTTACTATAATTATAATCTAATCCCACCTTCTACTATACCATTGCAAAGTAGCTACGGTTATTTTATGGGAAGTGCTGCCTCCTGCGATGCAGCCAACCCAACCTATGGCGTTGAAAAAAACTTTGAGTTTGGATATATGGATACAGCTTCCAGAAGAAAAATTAGCAATTTCTTAGATTGGATACCTACTGGCGTCATTGTTACAGCAAGACTAATTCTCGATCAGCCTATAAATGCCGACCCTTATGTAGATGTATGGAAATCTGATGCAGCTATTTATGGTAACGGTAATACTTTGTACGATAAATTAAAGGCTGCTGGCTTTACTTCATTGGATTCTTTTGTAAGTACAAACCCAAGGACATGGATATTTGTTTATGAGAAAAACACGCCTTCATTTACCCCAAGGTTTAAGTTTACTAATGGATTGTTCGATCAGGCTTTTATGAATATTAGTGTTCCATATTCAGGAAATAATGGAATGGTTTATTCACCTGTATTCGGTCCGGCTAAAAGCTGGAAAAAATTAAAATGGTCTGGCACATCTTTAGATAAACTTACTGGAGATATAGATACAATTAATGTATATGGTATTGATACTTTAGGAAAGAGTACATTACTGAATTCTTATCCAAATCCTGTGGGGGACATCGATATCTCAACTATCAGTGCTACTGCTTATCCTTATCTCTCTTTATCTATGAACAATATAGATACAGTATTTAATACCCCTTATCAATTAAGATATTGGCGTTTATTGGCCGATCTTGTTCCTGAAGGTGCATTAGCTCCAGGAGTTAAATATTCCTTTAATAGTACCGATACATTGTTGCCTGGTCAGCCCATTAATTTCGCAATTGGATTTAAAAATATTAGTGATGTTGACTATAGCGATAGCCTAAATGTAAAATTGCAAGTCATTGATAATAACAATGTTACACAGAATATACCGGTTGGTAAATTAAAAAGGCTGGTTGCTGGTGATACAACTGTACTGAATGCAACCATCGAAACTAAAAATTTAAACGGTAGCAATACTTTATATGTTAATGTTAATCCTACAGATAAGCCAATGGAGCAATATCTCTTCAATAATTATTTGTACAAAAGTTTTTATGTAAAAAATGATAACATTAAGCCAGTGTTGGATATTACATTCGATGGTGTACATATCATGAACGGTGATATTGCCTCTGCAAAACCTACAATAAGAATAAAACTGAGAGATGAGTCTAAATACCTGGCATTGGATGATACAGCAAATATCTCTGTACAGTTATTATACCCGGATAATACTTTGCACAACTTTACTTATGGTTCAGATACACTTAAATTTATACCAGCAAATTTGGCCAGTGGAGTAAATGAAGCAATAGCTGAACTTTCCCCTTCTTTAATTCAGGATGGAACCTATCAACTGATTGTTCAGGGTAGGGATAAAAGCAGCAATCTTAGCGGCTCCGTACATTATACCTTAAATTTTGTTGTGAGCAATACACCAATGATTAGTAATGTATTCAATTATCCAAATCCGTTTACTACATCTACTGCATTTGTTTTTACACTTACTGGTAGCGAAATACCAAACATGCTTCGTATTCAGATTCTAACCATTACAGGTAAAATAATAAAGGAAATTAATAAGAATGAATTGGGGTACTTACACATTGGCAACAACATTACAGAATATAAATGGGATGGTACCGATCAGTATGGTGATAAAGTGGCAAATGGAGTTTATTTATATAGGGTAATAACAAATCTTCACGGTACTCAATTAGGAAAATATACTCCATCCGATGGATTGGGAAATGATACCAATACCGATCACTTCTTTAATAGTGGTTATGGTAAAATGTATCTGGTGAGATAAATAATTAATTATGACAACAACTACTTATAAGGCAGGGATAGGAACAAGAGTACTCAACTTTTTAGTCGATACAATATTGATTGCAATATTGTCAATAGGGTTAATGAATTATTGGAAGTTTTATGTATTCTATTACCATATTCCGCACTACAATTTCTGGGTATTTTTCTTCGTAGTATTATTTGTTTATTATGCGCTATTCGAATATTTCTGGGGAAGAACTCTAGGCAAATGGTTTAGCTTTACAAAAGTAGTAGATACCAATGGCCGTAGACCTTCAGCAATTGCAATCCTTATCCGGTCTGTTGCTAGACTTATTCCAATTGATATTTTTTTTATTCCCTTTATTGGAGCCCCATTACATGACTATTTGAGCAAAACCACTTTGCACGAAATATAGAAATTTAATGAAAAGGAAGTAGGGTTTGGAGCAGAAGCTATTAATAATTTGAATTGATATTTTCAAATTGTTTTATTATTATCTCCATTCCTTCAGTCACTTGTATTAATAATCAGTTAATTAGCTATTGCGTTAATCTTTATTTATTTTCTCTTCCCCCCTGGTAATACGAGCTATTCAAATTCACATTTGCCTTCTCAGCAGCTTCTATAATACTGAAGTCGGATAGTATTAAAGCTTTCCCTTTCTTCACACAAACATCATGCTCAAAGTGCACAGAAGGCATACCGTCTTTTGTCTTTACAGTCCAGCCATCTTTATCGGTAAATACATCCTTGGTTCCCATGTTAATCATAGGCTCAATTGCAATCACCAGGTTCTCTTTTAAAACAGGCCCATTACCTCTTTTACCATAGTTAGGTACCTGCGGATCTTCGTGCAATCTCTTACCCAATCCATGTCCTACAAGCTCTCTCACTACACCGTAACCATTTTTCTTTTCAGTGTGTTCCTGTATAGCATATCCTATATCGCCAATGCGGTTACCAACTATAGCTTTCTCTATTCCTTTATACAGACTTTCCTTCGTTATTCTTACCAGATTTAACACCGACTCGTCTACTTCTCCAAGAATAAAAGTATAAGCATGATCGCCATGCCAGTCGTTCAGAATCAATCCAAAATCAATCGATACAATATCACCTTCTTTCAAAGGAATGTCATTAGGAAAACCATGAACTACCACATCATTTACGCTCGCACATATATTATGAGGATAGCCATGATAGTTTTTAAAAGAAGGTATTGCATGGTGATCCTGTAAAAAATCAGCACATAGTTTATCTATCTGTAAGGTAGTCATACCTGTTTTTAAAACCTTCGCTACTTCTGTAAGAGTCTTACTAACTAATAATGCAGATTGTTGCATCAATGCTACCTCTGCTTCCGTTTTATATAATATCATACCGTTTGGTCTAAACATTTAATTGTAGTAGGCAAAACTAAGCCCGTCATTGTGAAATAGGGGTTAAACTATTAATTCTATTGTTGAATGGTTTAATCTCTATGGGTTCAATTCCCCGAAGCTCTGCTTCGAGTAAACTAAACAGATGTATTCAAAACCTCGTTAGCTCTGCTGCGAGGTAGTTGATTAGCTTAATGGTTCTATAATTAAATTATTGAATGGTTAACAGCTTAAACACAGTACTAATCCATTGTCCAATCCCCTGTAATAATTATTAATTCTAAATTGACCCTTAGCTTTGTATTCCTCTTTGCCTATTGCCTATTTTATCAACGCCTGCACTGTTTCACTAGTCATCTGTTGCAATACTATTTGTTTGCCTTTTGTTAGTTCTTCAAACAAATCTGTAGAATAATGGCGTACCGTCAGCAAAGTTAATCCCTTTTCAATGGATACATCAAATAGTTCATTAGCAGAAAATGCCAATGCTTCCAGTCTATCAGGTTTGTCATCCAGACAAAGCTGTACATTGATGGCTCCTATCTGTATCAGATTGGGTTTCAGCTTCAGGTTCGATAATAGTTTATATAAAGTAGCCATCGGTTCTTCTCCCACAAAAGAAAAGTCTTTACTAAATAGATGGATAATTGCCTGATGTTCTTTATAAACAATTATCGGAGGAAGCTCCTTTACTGCTTTGGCTTGTATCACCGTACCAGGTAACGATGAATCTAGGAAACATTTCACATTTAGCGATATACCCTTATTCTGCAACGGTTTAATTGTTTTAGGATGTATTACCTGTGCACCATAATAAGCCATTTCTATCACCTCATTAAAACTTAATTCACTTATCAGCTGAGCGTCTTTATAAGTCTTAGGATCTGCATTCATCACCCCTTCCACATCTTTCCAGATTGTCAGACTTTCTGCATCCAGAATGTTTGCAAAAATGGCTGCAGTATAATCGCTGCCCTCTCTTCCCAGTGTAGTACTTTCATTTTCATCAGTACTACCTATAAAACCTTGTGTTATGTAAATAATATGATCCTTTTTTTGCACCGACTGCAATACTTTTTCTGTAGTTATTTGCCAGTCTATGCCAGCATCACGGAAGTTATTATCGGTACGCAAGAGGTCTCTTACATCAAGCCATTCATTAGCAATTTTTCTTTCGTTTAAGTAATGGCTAACTATGCAGGTACTCATCAATTCGCCTATAGACACTATTTGATCGTAATAATAATCATATTGCCTGACCGGCTTATCATGTAGTAACCATTCTACTTCCGTAAAAAACTGATTTAACTGTTCCAGACAAACAGTAAATTTTGTAACTAGCAAATACTTAGCTGTTGTAATATGTTGTTGTTTAATCGTATTGAAAAGGCCAATACTTTCTTCCAGTCTATTGTTATAAAAACTTTCAGCAACCTTCTCCAGTGCATTAGTGGTTTTACCCATCGCCGAAACTATGATTACTAGATTATCAGCAGCATATAGGTCTACAATATCCGCCATACTTTTTATCTTGTCTACACTGTTTACGCTTGCACCTCCGAACTTAAATATTTTCATATAAATCTATTAAAAAAGTCTGCAAATATACAAGTAACAAATACAAGTAAATTCCTATCCCAGTTCGCTGTCAAAGCAGTAACTCCTCCTTACCTCTTGCCTTGTATTATTCCTCCACTGTCTCCTGCAAATTATCAGCCTCACTACCCCTCTTCAACTTTACTATCGGCTTTGTCTGCGTTCCTGTAACACTAAATGGTATTCCAAAAATACCCAACGGTGGCAATCCAACTCTTCCCTTCAAATTCAATCTTCCATCCAGACTTACCTGTCCCTCAAATCTTGGTCTCAGCCCAAAGATTTTCATCTTTGTCCGTTCTATAGTAATAATATTATTTTTAATGGTCGATTTAATATCTACCTTCTTCAGATTCGGGTTGGTTAAGCTATCTCTGTCAGTAGCTTTACTCACTTCATTCATCAGCCTGAAGCCCTTCAATCGCACATCTGCAAGCGATAAAGTACCGCCACCTTTTAAGGATGGCATTATCGGCATCATGTTCTCATCTAGTTTTCCCGACAGGTTATAATCCAGAGAAACTATCCCCTGAACATTCTTCGCCGAAGTCATCATTTGCTGCAGCATCGTTATCTGATCGTAAGCCTTTTTAATATTAAAATTCTGCGCATTTATATGGTAGTCAAACAAAGCCTGATTAGGACTTTTACTTTGATAAGTTGCATCCATCAGTACCGGAGCCCCTACTATATTAAATCCACTTTTTGTCATTTTCAACACCCCATTACTTACGCTCATCTGTCCTTTTATACTATCTATATTCAACCCATTATAAGTTGCTTTATCTATAAATGCATTGAAGTTTACTGCAAGGTTCTGCGGTATAATTACAACCCCTTTAGTCGCAGGTTTTGCATTACTTGCTACAGCAGTCTTTCCGGTATCTGTTGTTGCAAATGCCATAAATTCATCTATACTTAAATGCTTGCTCTTCAAATCAAACTGACCTTGTAAAGGGGCATTTTCTTTCAAGGCATAATTGATTACATTATTCAGATATCCATTCAATTGAAAGTCGGAAGAACCATAATTGGCATGAAATTTATCAAACATCATTTTGTCCTGATCAAAATGAAAATTACCATCCTTTATTTCAAATGGTTTAGGGAATAAGTCCGATGCCAGCGTTAAGTCTTTCACCGACAAAGTGCCGGAATTAAAAAGTCTGTCATAATGCCTGCCTGTAGCATCGCTCTGCAAACCTTTCAAGGAAAGATCAGCTTTTATCAACCCTTTCAAATCATATCCTTTCAGAGCAAACACAGAATATATTTTGCCTATATCTATGGTTCCTGCCGAGCTGATGTCATACTTTATATTCTGCAGGTTCTTGATGTCTGCTTTTACCGTAAAGGGTTGTCCTTCAAACAATAAGGAGATGGGCAACACAGAAATTGTAACATCCTTCGGTGAGCTGGTTTTGCTAACAATATTTGCCGACACCTGTATCTGCTCTATCGGACTAGAATAATACTTTGTTTTTACTAAACCATCTTTCAGGTTAATGTTTGCATTCACTACAGGATATACCTTTTTAGCCATATCCAATACACCCTTCGATTGTATATCTGCAATAATATTTCCATCCAGTTTTATAGTAGAATCCAGTGGGTAAAAGTCTTTAATATCTTTCAGTTTAAACAATGCTTTAAGGTCAGCATCTACCCCAAAAGCAGTAGCTCCCTGTAGTTTTATAAAGCCCTTTATATAATTGTCAAGCACCTTTACATCCAGGTCTTTCAAATCAATAATGGTATGTTTATAATTACCATCTGTACAGCCTGCATTCAAATTAAAACCAAGATGATCTATCGCTTTAGGAAGCTGAAATAGCTTAAAATATCCATCGGTTAGCGAGGAGGTAAAATTAAACACCGGTATACTCGCAATCACCGTATCTGTTTTGCGCAAACCATTCGGCACAACAGCAGTAAAATAATTACCATCCGCTACCAGATTCATGGTATACTTACCCTTCATATCCAATCCCTTTATTCCCAGTGCCTGATCTATTTTAGCAAGGTCCAGCACCGCATTTACATGTGCTTTTATTGCAGGCTTATTTAATCCAGCCACATGAAAATTACTCTTCCAGAAACTCTTATCAATATCAAAAGAAAGAGAATCAATATTCACTTTCAAACTGTCAGTATTCAGTTGCGGCATACGGGTATCAAAGTCCAGATATAAATGCTGTAAAGCATCAGGGGCTTTTTCATAATCAAGATATCCATCGCGTATTTTCATCGATAAGGATAAGTCTGGTTTCTTATTATTTACTGCTTCATACTTTCCTTTCAGTACAAACTTAATCTCTGTATTTCCCTTTGCATCCATCTTATCAAACCAAGGCATATAAGAGGCAGGCAGAGCACCCAGCACTTCATACAGACTGGCATCAACAGTATTCACATTAAAATCCATCTCATAGCCATCTTTCAGGAATCCAAACGAACCATTAAACTGCATAGGAAGCTTGTTCAATTCTATTTCATTTTTCTCAAAAATAAAGGCAAGAGAGTTGGTATTTACTTTTGTAATCAGGTTGGCTTTTAGCTTCTTCGAGCCTATATAATGGGAATGATTGTACGTAAGATCAAAGGAATCTATTTTAATCTTTGAGGCAAGATCGAAGATAGATTTAGTAAGATCTCCCTTCCCAAGATAATTAAGATTCTTTGCCACCACCTGTACAGGAATCGACTGATCATCGTAGCGCAAATCGGTATGATCAAATTGAATTCTTTCTATCTTCAGCGAAGCCGTGCTGCTATCCGTACTCACCTTCGCCACCTTGGTAGTATCCGATTTATATACATTATAGTTCGGGTGCCCCTGTGCATCCACTTTCACATTTATGTCGCCATTGGTAAGGTAAATTTCATCTATTGCTATCTTGTCGGAAAACAAGGAGCGAAGATTAATCCCCAGTGCCAGTTCATCGGTAGCAATTAATGTATCTTTCTCGAAAGGTGCCGACCCCTTCAAAGTAAAATTATACAGCGATAATGTAAGAGAAGGAAAATGGCTGAAGAACGATAGTCGGGCCTTCGAAAAATTCAGTTCCCCATTAATGCTCTGATTAGTCCATTCTTTAATTTTCTTTTCTACAGAACCCGGAAAAAGGATGGGTAATAAAAACATAATTGCCAGAATGGAGCCAAGGGTAATACCCGTAATCTTGCCCGTTTTAATCAGTACGCTTTTAAATGTAGCAGTTGCCATATATATTTTGCTCTATGAAAATTTGAAATAATTGCGGCAAAGAAACTAAATATAGCCCGAACAAGCGTAAGAACTTATTCGATTCAATAATCAATTGAAACATTAAGCATTTTGCTTTATTACTTTTATTCTTTGATATTTTGATAGGCACTTATTTTCACAGATTAATCTCTCTGAGCTGCTTTCCGACCACTTTTTGTTGTGACGGACGACTTCTTAATTTAATCTCTATGGACTAAATGTCCCGAAGCTCTGCTTGGAGTAAACTAAACAGATGTATTCTATACCTCGTTAGCTCTGATGTTAGGTGGTTGATTTGTATCACTTTTAAATATATCTCTGCCTCTTATTGTGGTAAATGGATCTCTTTTACCTGAAGAACTTCTTTTTTTAACCTGCGGATATTGCTTATTACATCTTTTATTTCACTTCTTCTATCTTTTGTATCGTTTTGTCTTGTGAGTGAACAGTTTATTCCAATTTACAAAATAAGAGACACTTTAATTGCTTTTTCATAGGTAGTAGTATTAGTTGTTTATTTTCTTCGTTCTATACTTATGTGTTGTTGGATAATACTATCCATAAATTTTGCAATTCTTTAAACCCAGATTTTGCAGTAGGATTC
>Ga0214192_1000439_pt1 | contig 26260 bp, 40 predicted proteins | sample TroBogEpilimnion_44_FD_153030 | JGI IMG/M metagenome (GOLD analysis project Ga0214192, IMG submission 153030) | Freshwater microbial communities from Trout Bog Lake, WI - 29JUL2008 epilimnion | ecosystem: Environmental > Aquatic > Freshwater > Lake > Epilimnion/Euphotic zone | place: Trout Bog... | reverse complement strand
CCTGCTATTGTACATCACGATGGTACAAGCCGAGTGCAAACAGTTGCACGAGACGGATCAGGAATAAGAGAACTGCTAGAGAAATGGTTTGTCATGACCGGATGCCCCATGTTGCTCAATACCAGTTTAAACATACGTGGCGAGCCCATGGTTAATGACCGTGCGGATGCTGATCGATTTGAAAAGTTATATGGTATACGGGTGTGCTCATGAGAATAACCACTGTGAATTTGTCAAACAATAATCGTATATTTTTACTCAGTGATTTTTTTGATACGCAAATAGCCAACGATTTATTAAATTTATTTCGACGTTTCGATAGCGATCCAGATTCCTGGCACTCGCCAGATACATTTGGGCATAGATCTGGCAGATACGTATACAAAGGTTCTGATCCAACATTTGATCAAGTGTTTAAGTTGGCCGGTTCTCAACAGATGATGGACCAAATGACCAGCATGTCGGGAAAAAAAGTATTTTTTAAAGGAATTGAGTTATGGACCGATCTTCCGGGATATACTATTATACCGCATAAAGATCTAGATATTTACGATCATGGCTGCCAAATATACATAACAGATACACCCAATGAATCTCTTGGCACTACTTTTTATGAAGACCCGGCTAGAGTGTTACTTCAATTGCCTTATAGACATAACTTTGGGTATAGTATGGATAAGACTTCAGAAATATTGCACGGACTTTCTAGTTCGGTCCCTGAAAACTTTTTACGTCACAGCATATACCTAAGGTACAAGCAATTATGAGAATTTTAATAATGGGTCTACCTGGAGCAGGTAAAACTACTTTAGCTAAACAATTACAAACACAATTAGATCTATGCAATAAAAAAACTGTGTGGCTTAATGCCGATCGTGTTAGACAAGAATATAACGACTGGGATTTTAGTGAAGCAGGGCGTATACGACAAAGTAAACGTATGCGAGAATTAGCAGACCGATTAGATAGCGATTATGCAATTGCTGACTTTGTGGCACCCCTTGTCGAAATGCGTGACATATTTGCAGCCGACTTTACGGTATGGGTTGATACAATAGATGCTGGTAGGTTTGATGATACTAATCGAGTATTTGTGCCACCGGAAAAATACGATGTTAGGGTCAGTACCCAAGATTCTGATAAATGGCTTCCTGTAATCCTGGAACAACTGGGCTTTGTTTACAAACGTCAGCAAGTCCAAGAGTTAACTCACGCCAACAACGATCAATAAACGATTGACTATAAAATAAATTGTAGTTATGGTCTAAGACTTCTTGCATTTCTGTTAACATACATTCTAGTTCATATAAACTCAATGTACATAAATCTGATAATACGTCCCCAATCATGCTCATACGTGCAATAGGATCTTCTATAGTGTCATAACTTTCGTTAATCCATTTATCAAATGTTCGAAATCCATAACTGCGTAGGTACGCTAAATTATGTGCAGGCCCAACAAGTATAAATGGCATTCTACTAACAATGGGTTTAAATATCTTTTCAGTCAAATGACATTTGCGTTCCCAATAACAAGTTTCTGTTACAACATATATAAAACTTGCTTGTGATTCTTTTACTGCACTCAATACAAAACTGCTGTTAGGTATAAATTGTTGTTCTAAATAATCAATTCGTAGCGGCAACGCGGCGTGGTTGATATTGGCAATGGCTTCAGCAGCAACCGCTTCATTGATTAATTTTTTATCAACTGCATCTGCAAGATTTTTTGTATAATGCTGATTGTTGTCTGGACAAACATCACTGTAACTTACGTAGCCCTGGTCTAGTATATTTCTCTTTATTAATTCACTGATAAATAAACTACGATACACTCTAAGATTACTTGTCAATCGATTAAATGAGATAAATTTCTTTTTGAGTTTTCTTTGATTGGGTGCAATTAATCTTGCATCGAATTGAATACCCCTAAACCAATCGTGTGTCGCAAACACATGATGAAAATAATAAACTACGGAACATTTATACCTGGTGCGAACTAGATCAAGAGTTTCACTATTTTTTTCGGTTGTGACCAAAATAAAATCTTGACCTTGCATATAATTGTTGCATACATAATCCAATAACTCAAAATTAAATTCGCCTAGTATGGGTTCTTGATCATAAAATAAAAATAACGGCCCTCGATTGCCGGGCCAAAAACCCAGTCGGTATTCCATCAATGGTTCTATGTTTTCTGGACGAGTTGACCCATAAGGCATTAGGTAAAGCATCCTGGGATCTGTTATAATATTGTTTAAATAATGAAAAATATTTTCGTAATGACTGTTGAGATTGTACATGTTTGATGTTTTTTATTCGGGACCAAAACCAAATTTGTTTGCGTTTGAGCGCCCTGCTCGGAACTTGGCGGATGCTCATCGACAGAGCAGAACCGAGTATTACTGGTTTATTTATGGTGGTAATGATTACACTGGATTTGATTTTGATTACATGCCATTACCATGGCAAAGTCAATACACACACGTTTGGCCGGATCAACATCAAATAAACGGTAATGTTTATTTAACAAACAATGCCAACAACTGTTTACACTTTATGCCAGGCCCAGCAGTGCATCGACTGCCTGTAAAAGAATATTGGGATATACCCGACTACATAGATCCCAACAGTATTGATTGGCGCTGGAGCCCAAACACACTAGATCCTCCGCTGAATTATCATTTTCCGGTAAAATGGAATTGGGAAAATGTTGGTGGTCCAGTATACCGAGTGCCCGGAGCCGAAGGCGACAAATATCTATATGACTTTGTAACAACCACACGAGTGGACATGACCAATTGGCATGTACCGACAAATATAGACCGTGATAGTTTTGACTTTTCTTGGACGCCGCATCCGCGAGAAGAACCGTACATATACAAATTTCCTACTAAATGGAACAATGAAGGCGGTCCCGAGTATAACGTGCCCGGTGCGGTAAAAGAAAAGTACATGACCGAACAACATGCTGATACCGTGGTAGACTTGACCAATTGGACAGTGCCCGAAGAAGTAGATCAGTCTTCTGTAGATTTTTCTTGGGTACCACACCCCAAAGATCCACCTTACATATATCACTTTGGTACTGAGTATCAAGCCAGTGTTGGGCTTACCTACACTGTGCCGGGTGCAACAGAAATTAAATTTGCAGGACCTATTCCGGTGATAGGCGAACAAACTGCATTAACTGAACTTGATATATTTTTCATTGACAAAGGCAATTCTACCAGCGAAGCCAGATTTGAATATCTTAATAAAAATCATAAAGTAACACGAGTAAGATATGCCAACACGTTATTTGACACAATACGGCGTTGTGCCAATAGAACAACCACTGCTAAATTTTGGATTGTCAGCAGCGAATACAGTTATGAAGAATTTGATTTTTATTGGCACGCTGAACCTTGGCAACAGTTTATGACTCATGTGTTTCCCAGCCAGCACAATAAATGGAGCGATACATTTTTAATAAATCGTTACGAATTTGATCGACACAGCACCTGGGCAAAAAGTTTAGAAGAATTTCCCAATTTAAACTTTGTAACAAATCAATCGGTGGTAAAAACCAATCCCACTGCCGATATCTATTATATCGATCATAACAATCCCAAAAGCGAAGAAAATCTAGATTGGTTAAGAAATATAAAAAGTCGAGACATCATACGAACACGTTTTGTAGGTGAATATTTAGATGTTTTAAAACGCATTGCAAACACAGCCGAAACTGAATCAGTTTGGGTTATAAGCAGTTTATGCAAATATACAATTTTTGATTTTACCTGGGAACCCGAGCCCTGGCAACGGGAAATGATACATTGCTGGTCCAGCAATGGGCAAAAACGCGGTGATACATTTTATATACATGTTGAATCTTTTCGAAAACAAATGGTTGAACTTGAGTTGTTGGATTGGTTCAATGTTATTAATTATGTTGACCACCCAACAGTTGAACGATATCCTACACCCGTACATTATTATCAAGGTGATGATTTAATCACCGAGATTAAAAACTATGATTTTAAAACTCCTTATGCGGTATTTACTAACCAACCCGATTTGAGTTTGACCTCATCCAATTGCTTGTGGAGCAAAAAGGATCGCACTGTAGTGCGAGCAACTAGGTCGGGGGCAACTTGTATAGTTCCTAGAGATGTTAAACAATATTTAAAAACACAATTGTACGATTATCCTTATCTAGACAAATATTATCACATAAACGAATATTACAACAATAAAACCATTACTGGGATAGATATTGTCTATATCAGTAACGGCGAACCCGATGAGGAGAAGTGGTACGATACGCTATGCTATTTGTCTAATAACACCGGTAGTGACATAAAATGGATACGTGGAGTCAATGGGCGCACTGCTGCTTACCAAGCAGCTGCTAGAGCAAGTACTACCCCGTGGTTCTTTGCAGTATTTGCCAAAATAGAAGTTGATGTTCATTTCCCTTGGCGAGAATGGATGCCGGACTATTGGCAAGAGCCCAAGCACTATATCTTTAATGCACGTAATCCTGTTAATGATTTAGAGTATGGACACCAAGGTGTAATAGCATACAACAAACGACTTGTGTTGGAAAATAACAGTCCGGGAATAGACTTTACGCTATCACAACCACACGAATCGGTGCCAATATTGTCTGGAACAGCACATTTTAACCAGGATCCTTGGATGACATGGCGTACTGCATTCCGTGAAGTAATAAAGTTGAAACACTTTGATGCCACGGCACCCACAGTGGAAAACACACATAGACTTGATGTGTGGTGCACTTGTGCTGAGGGAAAATATGCAGAATATTGCCTAGCGGGTGCTCGTGATGCGGTTGCGTATTACGATGAAGTGGGTGGGGATTATGAGCAACTCAAACTATCATTTGAGTGGCAGTGGCTACAAGAAAGATTTAAAAATGCAATATAAAAATATAATAACTAGACATTGTATTAATACCGATATACTAATATACAATCACGACAATAATACACAAGAATATAAAAATACCTACAATCATTCAGAGTTGTGTGAGATGATTAATTTTTGGAAAACCATGCTGGTTGAAAAATATAATGTAACAAAAGGTCAAACAATTTTACTCAATTGTGGGCCCAACATATATTACTACTCGGTGTTATTTGCTGCTCTTGAGTTGGGATTAATTCTAATAGTGGACTTACCAAGAGCCTATGCAGAATCCGACCTGCACAGTTACAACATGAATATACACGGAAAAATTGATTATATAATTACACAAGAATCCTACTATGATCCAAATTCTAAAATGTATGCATATTGGGATATTCAAAGAAATAAAAAATTATCCGATAATATTATTTTTCAAGAAGACTGCGATAGATATAAAATCAAAAGTAATTTGTTGTATGAACAAATGAAAAATCAAATTGATGCCACGCCAGAATCAATTTTCCTATACTCGGCCAGTAGTGGCACTACAGGAAACCCAAAGAAAATTATAAACAGTCATCGCAAAGTTTATTTCATGGCTGAACGAATGGCAAGATTATTAAACTTTGAATCCGATAATAAAGTTTTGCACACTAGAAATATGCATCACGGCGCTTCCATTGCATATCATTTCTTGCCAGCGTTTATGAATAGCAAAGAGCAGTTTACATATACAGATATAACCCCGCCTAATCAAATAAAATTTATACAAGAAAATAAAATTAATAATTTATTTTTATATACACAACAAATGCTAGAAGATTATTTGACAAATACTCCACGTGTTACCCACACAGTCAAAATCAACACGTTGTTTAACATCACATTAGAATCAGCCAAATTGGTCAAAGATAAAAATATTCAATTTATTAAATCATTGTTTGGTGATACCACAATCGGGCAGGGATTTTTTTTAAAACATGTTGATCGATACACTGATTTAACAACATACGATGTCGCGAATCAAGGAAAACCACTTGATGACAAATTTGGTATAGCAGTTATTGAAGGAAAATTACATATCAATATTCCTGAATTGGGAGAAGACTGGAAAACCAGCAATGACAAATTTGATGTAATCAATGGCGATTACTATTTTAGAGGACGTAGTAACAAATATAGAATAAATGAAGAATGGGTTGACCAATCTGAGATTGAAAGTAAAATTACCAAATACTTCGGTGCTGACGCCAATTTGGTAATTGATGCAGAAAATGAAAAAATTTATCTAGCAATTTGGAGAGAAAACAATGATGCTGAACTGTTATTAAATAAGTATTTTAAAGAATCGTATACAAATGTTGGTATAAATTATGTCATGCAAGATCAAAATAAAGAAATTTATTTTGCCAGTAGAAAATTAGATTACAATAAAATTAGAGAATATTGTAGAAGCAAATTAAAGGAACTCCAGTGAAAAAAATTTTAATCTGTTTATTGATTGCAACAAGCACATTGCTATTTGCTAAAGATTTTCCATCATCTACAATAACAATAATTACTTCATTTCCTGTAGGATCGGGTCCAGATAGTTATACAAGAGCATTAACTCAATCTCTAGAAGAAATATTAAAAGTTCCAGTTGTATTGGAGAATCGACCGGGTGGCAACGGATCAGTATCGTTACAAGAATACAAAAATCGTGTAGCAGATGGATACTCTATTTATTTCACTGATCCCACAGTGATCAATGCCTATCCATTGGTATACGGAAAATCAGAGTTGATTAAAAATCTAACAGTATTGACTGCATCAACATCAAGTGATTTGATGTTGATATCATCAACTGATATAAAGAATATACAAGAATTACAAGATCTGATCAAAAAACATCCGTATTATGGGTCTTGGGCCATAGGCTCAACTGGACATATTTTTAGTTCGCAGTTTGCACAATATTTAGGAATTGACGCTACACATATTCCGTACAAGGAATACAGTACTTGGTTAATAGACGTATCAAATAAACAATTGTCTTTTAGTTTTGTAACCTTGGCCTCCGGGAAAGCATTGGAAAAAGCAGGAAAAATTAAATTTTTAGCAATAGCATCGCAACACAGAGATGCTGACTATCCTGATGTACCAACACTGGATGAATTTGTTGGCAAAAAAACAAATATCAATGGCCCAAAAACAGGTGCTGCCTTTTACATTGATAAATCGGTTCCACATGATATACAACTAATTCTACGTAATGCATTGAATTCCGCGTTTAATACTGAAAACGTTAAAGAATCTATTGCGGTAAAGAATTATAAAAAATGGAATGCTTCTGAATTAGATCTAAACGATGATGCCGAACGATACAGATTATTAATTAAAAAATTAAATATCAATGTTGGCATTAACGGAAGTACTCTCGAATAGTCCTAACTACTCGTTCAACTTCGCTATCGTATAACTCGGGGTAGATTGGCAGTGACAAACATTCCCGAGTAAATCTATGACATTCCCACCCATCATCGCCTGTTGGGCCACCCGGGGCATAACTCCTGCCCACAAACTCCTCATACAATGCACGAGTGTATGTTGGTTTGGATTCTATATCATTATAATCCAGATGTTTCTTTAACTGCATTCTATTGGGCACACGTATAACATACTTGCTCCAAGCATGCGTGGTACCCGGAGTAGCCACTGGAACTTCAACCAATCCTTGTAGTTCCCGTGTGTAGTAATCGGCAATTTCAGTACGACGTGCTTGCCATTTATCAAAGTGTTTGAGTTTCATGGTCATAATGGCACAGTCGACTTCGCTCATTTTGCTGTTAATGCCTGGCATCTCGTGTCCGGTATGTTTGCCATTGTCGCGTAAATTTTTAATTAACTCGTATACTGTGATATCATCAGTTAGTATCATGCCGCCCGAACCAAAGTTGTTCAAGTTCTTTGTGGGATCAAAACTCAGTACACTGACATCGCCCATCTTGCCCGAAGGAACTCCATTAAAACTGGCACCAAAACTCTGCGCTGCATCTTCAATAACTCTAACCTGTTCACTGCCAAAAAATTGAGTCATTATTTTAAAACGGTCCCAGTCCACAGTGTTACCAAAAAGATTAACGTACATAACAGTTTGAATCTCAGATCCCATTGCTTGGTCGGCTCGTCCCAAGTCCATTAACCCACTTGGGTCTACATCACAGATTTGTATATTTGCATACTTGGACAGTATCGCAGAGTTCATGGTAGCAATATAACTAACTGCGGGTATTAAAAGACCTGATTTTTCGCCGGAAAATAAACATTTTAGTGCAAAAACCAAGCCGGTAGTGGCACTATTGACTGTTATGGCATAATTGCGATTTAATCGATGAGCTATTTCAAGTTCAAATTTTGTGGTATAATCTCCGTCCAAAACTCGTCCGGTACTTAACACAGTGTCGGTTATGTCCAGTACTTCCTGTTTTAAGTTTTGGTATTGGCGATCAACGCCATACATCTTTATAATTTTTGTTGCCAATATACACTCTCTCGAAACCATTTGTGATAACGTTTAAAGCCTTCTTTGATGTTTATTTTAGGGTCGTATCCAAGTTCCTGTCGTGCCCGATCGATATTTAATCGGCCTCTACTGGGAAAGTGCGGATCTTTGTCTTGTATGTCTATCTTGCCCCGGCCCACAATCTTGATACATAGTGCAGCTGCATCTAACAAGGTAATCTGTTTACTAGCACATCGCGTCATGTTGTACGTATTACCATTAGCTTCTGTTTTGCTAGCAGCCAATGCAATGCCCTGTGCAACATCATCTACATGAGTAAAGTCTAATGATTCGTTTGCCCCACGCACTGTGATTGTTTGGTCACGCATTGCTGCAAGCATGAACTTTGACACTACTCTATCTTCGACATCATATTCACCATATACAGCAGAGGGCCGTATGATAACGTGATCAAAAGCGCCACGACGAGCATAATCTTCAACAAGTTTTTCTCCCATATATTTCATAATACCATACTGCCCTGCAGGACGGCATTCGGCAGTTTCTCGAACACCATCTTGAAAGTCGCCATACACCATACTGCTACTAACATAAACAAACTTGGGTATTTTATAGTCTTTGGTCCATTCTAATAGATTAATTAACCCAGTGCCCATAACATCTGCTCCCCAAATGGGATTTTTTGCAAATACTTTTTGCCTAGGGAAACTGGCAAGGTGCACAACTCCAGCAAAGTCAAAACTGCCTATAACACCTTTTACACCCGCATGATCTCGTAAATCCACATGATGGATTCCGGCTCTAATACGCCGATTGCGTTCTCTTTTTAAGTAATCTAATTCTTCTTTATTGACAAATCCATAGTCAGTGATACTGTCCATTATGATGCATTCGTAGCCCATTTGTTCTAAGGAACGTACTACATTGTGTCCTATAAAGCCCGCCCCGCCAGTTACAAGATATCTCATATAAATTTATTCTTAGAATAATTGCTTAATTTTAACAAACTTTCGTAGTCAATTGAATTGATAAATTCGGTGTAGTCAAAAGATCGATATTGGTCTAGTAAATTAAATTTTATTTCAAAATCCAATAACTTTGATAATTTTTTTGTATTGTTTTCAATTGGTATTTGTTGCGTTATATTTTTCAATGCTTGATCTAACAATCTAGAGTCGGGTGTAGTTTTGTTGACTAGCAAATAAAGATCCCATAAAAAATCAAAATCGTTTAGTGCAGAAAAGTCAATCCAGTAATCATACTTTGCTTTATAATTATACACTATTTTGTCACGTTTAATCAAGTCTTTTATAAACATATAGTGTTGATCCAGCGAGTCATCTAATCTTACTTCGGGCCCATTTTTAACAATGTGGTTGTGTGCTATTTGAATATAATTAACAGCATTAAAATTGGCATCTATTCTAATCTTAATTGACTCATTGCTATTTAAAAAATCAAAAGAATTTGGAAAATGTATCTTTGTATAATTGAATTTTGGACTATGTACTGCAAAATTATCCCTCTCAGATATATTGTCGAGCAAAAATCCGCCAAGGAAATCGCCTCTTGCTCCTGGCGGAAAGTGCATCATAATCATACTGCCATTTCCGCAGTAATAGCCGCATGCGATTTGTAGCCTAATAATTTTATATCTGCCATAGTAAACCGATCTATGTCTTTAACCTCGGGATTGAGCCATAGTTGTGGCGCAGGTAAGGGTTCACGTTTCAATTGTTCATTTACCTGCTCAATGTGATTAAGGTAGATGTGAGCGTCGCCGAGAACGTGAACAAACTCTCCTACGGCAAGATCGCACACTTGAGCGATCATATGCGTTAACAAGCTGTAGCTTGCCACATTAAATGGAACCCCTAAAAACATATCACAACTTCGTTGGTACATTTGGCAACTGAGTTCATTAGGGCCATTCTGTACATGTCTTACACTGAACTGAGCCAACACGTGACAAGGAGGTAATGCCATTCGATCTAAGTCAGCAACATTCCATGCCGTTAGTATGTGTCTGCGACTGTATGGATTGGTTTGAATATCAGTGATTAATTGTGATAATTGGTCTATCCCATTCCAATTGCGCCATTGCACTCCGTAGACTCGACCCAAGTCTCCAGAATACTGTGCCTTGGACTTCCAATAAGGTGCTTCGGCATTGGCAGTCCAAATGGTGTCTTTTGGAGAGTTTCTATCTCCATGTAAGATTTCCCGTAGGCGTCGTTCGTCCCCTGAACCTTCAATAAACCAAAGCAGTTCGCTGACAACCGATTTCCATGCCAGTCGTTTTGTAGTAACTGCTGGAAAACCTTGTCTTAGATCGTATCGTTGTTGTAAGCCAAACAGGCTTATAGTGCCTGTTCCGGTGCGATCTTGTTTTACAGTTCCTTGTTCAAGAACTTGTTTTAGTGCAGATAGGTATTGGTGCATAGATTAGATTATAATTGATTATGAATTAAAAAACAAATTAAATGGAATAAATATTAGTGTAGTTCGCGGACCGTATAAAAAACGTATTATATAGATCTTCTAAAGACTGATTCGTAAACAACAAAAGTACAGTCATCTTCCGGGGCAGCACTTGCACTACGCATTAATCGCCCTGACAAAAATGATTTAAGATTAATTTTTGTGTCTGCACGATAAGAACCTTTGATGTGTGTCAAGTATATTCTGTCATAAATGCTTTCGCATTTTTCTAATACATCAGCACCACCAATAACCCAAATAGTTCGATCAGGGTTGGCTTGTTCTAATCGTAATATCTCGTTCACAATATCGCCCTGAATTTGATGCACACTATCTGCGATCATTCGATTACTGATCACATAAACTGTCCTATCAGGCAAGGGTTTGGGCATTTTGGGGTCATCATATGTGCGACGACCCATTACCACAATGTCACCTTCAGTTAGTTGTTGAAAATGTTTTAAGTCAGCGGAATTATGGGGCCAGGGCAAAGTGCCTTGGTAACCCATGCCACCGAACATGTCGGCAGCAAAGATTGCATTTATCATAGATCTTTAAGTATTTTGTCTGTGTACGGTTGTACAGTTTTTGCCACACTGTCTACACTGATGTGAAAGTCCACATCTGATATGTACATGTCTAACTGAGCAAGTTTTTTGTTGATAATTTTTTCCAATTGTTCGGGATCAACTCCCTCACTGAGCAGTTGCTCAACATTAACTTCCACAGTGGTGCCATCTTTTAAATTGACACATATATCTTTAAGAACTGTAACGGGAACTTGTTCTTTAACGATTTCTTTAAGAAGTCGTTCCCATTTGTCCTTGCTGTTTAAATTAAGCCGCCGACTTCTCGGTTGCTTTGGCTTTTTTGGCTCTTGTTGGTTTGACATTTTTCGCAGGGGATAAATCATTTGCTTCCGCTTCTAATCTCTTTGCTTCGGCAAGTAATTGCTCTGCTTGCTTCTTCATTGTTTCAGCTTGTGAAATTCGTTGTTGTGCTAGATGCTCGTCAGTCAATACTGCATCATCTGGTATAACACCTTTTACATATGCTGCTGCGGTAGCAGTTGGATCAACTGCTTGATTGGTTCTGCTCAGGCTGGCGTTGTTTGGTGGCATTCCAACTTCGCGACCTTCTCGAACACGTTTCTTGGGTTGCATTCCGGCTTCTCTGTCAATATCGGCAAGGCGTTTTAGTGCTTCGTCACCTTTGTCCATTTCGTCTAGGATGCCATTTAGTTCATCTAAACGAACACTGGATTTCATTGTGGGTGTAATTAAAACTTGACTGGTTGGAACCTTTTTAATAAATCCCTCGCGGTGTAAAACTTCCAACGCATTGCGCCCGTCATTCAATGTTGTACGGAATAGTACATCACTGAAATCCTTGGCATTTTGTCCAATTGGGCTTTCCAATTGCTTCATTACTTCGTCATGAATCATTCTCGGAAGAGTATCACTATATAGTACAAGCGCCATATGATCTTCATTAGGCACCTTTCTCCATAGTAGTACAATTTTTTTACTGTTGTGTTTACCAACGTGCTTGATCATGTTAATTTCCTTGTGCGGCTGTATCTGCTGCCGGTGCAGGTGTGTCAGTTTCGGCTACAGGTGCAGCTGGTTGTAGTGCACCGCTGGCTTGTAGGAATGTAATCAAGCGACTGTATAGTCCGCCAATTGCTTCCATTTCTTCGGGTTTGATTGCACCACGTTGGCTAGCAAGTTGAATTACTTGTGCGGCCAACATTAGATCCTGCAATTGCAATTGTGGTGCAGTTGCAGGGGGAGGTGTATCCGGGGTTTGATCTTGAGTCTGATCTGTCATTGTGTCTCCTAAATAAACAGTTACATTTATTTAACTCAACACCAATGACCGATAAAATTTTATTTACGAAATATCAGTGTCGTGACTATTGATTTGATCTAGCACAAGAGCAAACATACTGGCTTCCCCGGCAATTTCAAATCCGGCTCTTTTGGAAAAATGCACTTGATTATCAGTGTTTTTGAAATAGTGATCATCCATGTAAAATCTACCCGCAAGATTGCTCCAGATCCAGTCTCGAATGGTTTTATCTGTGGTCCTTAGATCAAAGTCCACGGTTGTAAAATGAGGTGGGCAGTGTTCGAGTTCTCTAAGCCCAAACACTGCCAATGGGTTTACTTCCCCGTGTTTAAGCATCTTTGGTCACAGGAACTTGATGTGTTTCTAGCACTGCAATGCCTTCAACCTTTTCGTCAAATACTTCGGCATCGTTTACTTTGTCAACGGTGCTCTCGTCAACACCTTCAATCACTTTCCATTTTAGTTTATCGCTGGTGGTTTCTTCAGTAGGAAGAACCAGTCGATCCTCTAATGCTTCCATTGATTGTTGTACAAATACCTCGGTAATATTGTACTGTCTACTGTGTTGTGCGATTTCTACACTGCGTGCAAGATCGTCAAGCAAGTCTTCAAGTTGTAGAATACGTTTCTGCAAAGCCAGCAAGTGTGGCCTAGCAGTTTTAATACTCTTGACTTTGTTGGGATCGATAAAATCCATTTTATTCTCCTTTTCCTGCGTCTTCATAATGTGCATAAACCCCGAACTCGGGTTCAGCACTCTTGTTACCTTTGATAATCCAAACTGTGTCGCAATACTGTTCAACTTCGGCTGGACTCCAACTAAAGAAGCAGTAGTCAGTGAACATGATCAATTTTTTAGGCTCAATTTGATTTTCTTGCAACCATACCCAAACACAATGAGGGTCGGTGCCGCCGCCACCACCGGGATCAAAGCCTTCGATACTTTCTAAATTTTCGCTAGTAAAAACTTCTGAATTATGTACAGCAGTGTCCCAGCCACACACATGAATACGATATTCGTCGTATGTTTCCATGATACCCTTGATCTCGCTTAAAAAGATTTTTAAGTCTTGATCAGTGATTGAACCCGAAGTATCAATACCAATCACAACATCGATTTGTTCACCGGGCTTCATACCTGGCATAACTGCATCCATGTGCCATGCTCTACGACTTGGACGACTCCAACTGAAATCACTTTTCACTGTGCTTTGGATTTGTTGTTGTAACAATTCTCTCCAGTTCATGACTGGCTCAGTCAAGTCCTTGATCAAACGTTTGACCCCACCAGGCAAGCTGCCGGCACCTGCGGCCTGTGCAGATGCCAATACTGCTTCGCGAATTTCGTCTTTGATGGATTTGCGTTCATCTTCAGTCAACCGGGGACGGCCGGTACTTTTACCATCTTTCTCACTTCCATCACCATCACCCTCGCCATCATCACCTTCATCGTCCAAATGCTCGTCTAGTAACTGCTCAAGCAATTTATTGACATTGATTTTGTCGGCATTGGCATACAAATCGTCGTAGACTTCTTCGTAGCTCATTCCTTTGTATTTTTGATCATACAAGGCACTGGGAATTTTATCACCGACTCGTGCTTCTACCAAATCGTAATTGACACAATAGTCTGCGGCAATATTGCTCAACTTTGGATCTCTATGATCTCTACGTCCTAAGTGATCATAAACCGCATGCAACACTTCGTGCCCAACCAAGAACTCCAATTGCTTGAGCGGAAGGTTGTTTACAAATTCACTATTGTAGTAAAATTTGCGTCCATCGGTTGCAGCAGTGGCACACCAAGCATCGGCATTGATTATGCGCATACGTGTGGCCATGTTACCAAAGAATGGTTGCCTCAGCAATAAACCAATTCTGGCAGTGACCAATTTGTCAACTGCCGCGGCATCAACTTTGGGGTTAGTTACAGTAACTACGCCTTTTGCTTTGTCTGCTGTTGTATCTGACATATCTACTCCTTTACAATACTTATATTATAACATTGGCGCCATTTCTGCGCAACTTGCGAGTTGTATAAAAACAACACTATTGTGACCTCAATTTAAGCGCATTTTCCATGCCTGCTATGCCGGTATTTGGGGGAGGTATATCCTGACATACCGGTTCACCTTTTAATAGTCTAACAGTTTGGCAATCCTGCTTTCGTGCGTAACTGAGTGCATGATCTGTGGGACTGGAGCCGGTAGTGACAACCGATGCTGTGCTGGCGGCTCCTATGCCCAACATGGCTGGAGCGGTACATCCGGTTAACAGTGACAATAGAATAATATATCGCATAATCTTTGAAAAAGGGGCCTAAGCCCCTTTTTGTTTACTTGCCACCGGCTGCGATAATGTATTTGCCAAAACGCTTGTGGAACTCATCAAAGTTCTTGAGTTTACCGGGCACCAACGGTAAGCCATAAGTTGTTAACGCAACTCGTGCACCCATAACCACTAACTCAGTGCTGAAATTGTCCATAGCAAAGCGGAAGAAGTTATCAGCCATGGCATGCCAGTCTGCAATCTTGGCAGTCTTTAGTTTGGCATGAGCATCTTGTAACTCATAACACATGCTCACAATCAAACTGTACATGGCGCTGACTTCTTTGATCTTGAGTTCATTTACTCTACCGGCCAAGATGTCAGTAGGGTTGGGCATCTGTCCAGCAACTTTGCGGTGTGCCATGAACTTGACGCCCATGCCATCTCCCACAGTACCAGCAATCAAGTCGCTCAGTTCTGCATCGGTTGCATCCTCGTCGTACAAGAATTCGCTTACAAAACTCCAGGATCTTGGAGTAGCGAATGCACGACTTGCACTGCGTGGATTAAAGTCCATTAGACTATCTTTAGAGAAGCCAATAAAACCCACCACGTCTTTGTGTACACGATGCTTGACCGCCCACTCAACCCAACTATCGTAATCACTGCGCACTTCCAAGTGAACAAATCTATTTGCCAGCGGAGTTGGCATACGGAAACTGACACCTTTGTCGCTTTCTCTGTTACCGGCTGCAACAATTACCACATTGTCTGGCAACTGATACTTGCCTAATCTGCGATCAAGTACCAGCTGAAATGCTGAACCTTGTACTGCTGGAGCAGCCTGATTCATCTCGTCCAAGAACAGAGTGATAATAGGATACTGTTCGGCCATTTCTTTTGTTGGAAGATCAATTGGCTCGGCCCAGTCCATCTTGCCCAAGTCCTTGTTGTAAAAAGGAATACCGCGCAAGTCTGTGGGCTCCATTTGACCCAGTCGCAAGTCAATTGTGATACCGCCCAGTTCTTTGGTCAAATCTGCAATGATTTGACTTTTACCAATGCCAGGAGGACCCCAAAGGAATACTGGACGTTTGGCTTTAAAAGCACGAAGTAATCGGCTACGTGCTTCGTTGGGGGTAACGGTACGATTTTCGGATACTGACATAAAAACTCCTGGTTAAAAATGTATTATATAACGATTGTCATTTTGTGTCAAATTAGACATAAAAATCTGTTGTAAATCGGCAAGCGTCGTAAACTATTTCACGAACCATGGTGTCTGTGGCTTCTTCAAAGCCAGGCTCCTTGGCCAAGTTGACTAGAGCTTGCCACGTGCAAAGCCAGTTCTCTTTGTGTACGCGACTCAGCAAAACAATACCGTGAACTGCAGCATTACCTTCGGGTGTAAACATTCCGTAATCTTGAATCATTATCAACTCCTTGTTTGTTACTATACTCATATTATAGCAAAATTGCCATTTCTGGACAAATCCGGGTGTTGTTTTTATGCAACAAGTTCTGGGACTAGCAGAGCATTGTATATTTGGTCCATAGGGATGCCATTTTCCCTATATCCAGTTACCACAGTATTGAGATAACCTGAACTGGGATTTCTTGTTTCGTGACCCGGAGTCATAAAATAACTCATGGCATCTAGTATCTCTCCGTTAAATTCAACTTGAAAGATACCACGGTCATAGAAGTGCGGGTATCCTTCTAAGCAATCTAAATGCAACAAACAGTCGTCAGTGATATCCCATAACAAACCATCAACATAAGCAGTTTCGTCAAGTATGATGTCGGCACATCCAGCAAATCTAAAACTACAATCCAGCAATTTGGCCACCCCCATTCTACGAGACTGTGGGCACATGCCTCGCATGCCTTCTCGATTGGTATTCATACCATATGCAAAATATAACATCATTGCTCCAAGGTTAACAACATCAGCGTGACTTCTGCTTCGTCACGCAAATAAATCTTGCTCTTACGTGTATTGCCACTGTAACACTGTGTACGCCAATTCTCATTGCTTTGAGGACGGGTATATGTGTCATAAGTTGGACCAAATCTAGCTCTAAAATAGTCTGTGGCACGACTACGCATCATTTTGTCTTTAAGACTAGTATCAAACTCAATGATAGTGGTAAAACCCTGTCGAAAATAATTACGTCTGCCGTCGCTTTTAATTACCTTCATGTTTCAACCTATCTATAATGTCCTGTTGACTCTGTTTAAATTTTAACCACAATACTCGTGTTATTGTAGCAAACCATAACAACACAATCACTGGCACAATGTTGTAGGCAATAACAACAGCCAACCGGTTATCACCAGTAAATAGCACAGTTAAGGCCCCGGCAACTGCTGACATCATGCTACAGACCAACAACCATGCCAGTGAGGCCAGTAGTGGAAAAGCACTCATTACGGTGATAGTACTATTATAAAATTCCTTAACCCATTTTCGAGTTCCGTCACAAGCACTGCGACCAACCCATTTAAAAAATTGTACGATTTCGATCATTCTGGTACCTTAAACTTTAAACTGAACCATACAGCATCCCGAGGATCTCTAAAATAAAAATCTGCACGACACCTCTCGTGATAGTACTTTGGTTCATCTATGACGTCATTCAATCTATAAAACCAACGTCGGCCTGATTGTACGCCACCTGGACCAAAATGCTCTTTGCAAAATTCCTCTGCATCAAACACATTATGCCAATTACCAGCATTGATTTTAACGGTCTTTGCTTTAGTCAAATTGAACATCCACTAGTTTACCATCTTGAAAGATATAATACATTTCCAAATAGTATCCACCTCGCGGCACACTTACCCAAACACACCGGTTACCGGGACGCATTTCAAAACTATCGTAGCCACGCTGGCGCAGGTCTTCTGCGACTATCAAACGTTCAAACGCATTTACTTCATGCATCATTAAGCACCTTCCAAGTTTCTTCTCGTTCGGTAAAAATTAATTTCTGTTCTTCTAAAATCTGTCTACGCTGACTTGCATCCGAATCCACCCAGGCGTTTACTGCCGCATAACTGCCCCAGGCCGTTGCGGGCATGTAGTCCCGCATCCAACCCACTAGCCGTTTCAGTGCTGAAATAGATTTGCCGGGATGACTGTGACTCATAGCACCCACAAAGTCATTGGCCAGTACACTGGTAAAAAAACTGCCAGGATTGAATCCATACACCAGGTAGTTATACATAATTTGAGCGTATTCTCCATCCACTTCCCACTGGTCGAATGTTGCTTGTATTTTAAGGTCACTGTGTTCGGTCAAATTCATCGTTATCTCCGTTTGGTCCAACTATACTCTACACCATCAGTGGTGCGCCCATTCTCCACACTGTCAACGCCGGGCTTGCCGATATTGCCGGTATCTTCACTCACCATGGTCACAAACCTGAAGCCTCGCTTTCTTAACGTCTCGCAGGCCCGTAACGCCGAGGATAAGTCGTCCAAGGTCGTACTATACGGCTTGTCAAAATCCTCGGTCCAATACACTTTAAACATTGTCATTCATTTCCATTTTTAATAATACTAAACTTATTACACTTTCATCTCGAAAAGATATCATATAAGGTCTTGGCAGATTGATATTGGGCCTTCTACCAAATGTTCCTCGCCAGTCACGAAAACGAGCAACGACATCGCCACTTGTCGTGGTGTATTGGCTACCCAATACGGTCTTCATTATATTTTCCACACGACCAGATTCTCGATTCCAAGTGTCAAACCTAAAGGCATAAGTGTGCCCATACTCCTTGAATGCCTGGTATCTACGATTTAACTTTATTATTTTCATGCGACAAACTCTCTTACGGCATCAAATTTAGTACTAGCGGGAACCCACCTAAATTGCTCTCTCTTGCGAAAGGGCTTTTCAAAGTCAAAGTTAACCATGAACCAGTTCTTTTCATCGCTGAAACCGACAGTTGTGGCAAATTTAACAACATGAACCCACCTATTCTTAAATTTTGCAACAACCATTGTCATAATTTACTCCTTCATTATGTATTCAAACAATACCCACTTAGCACGATTCAGTAACTGACGCTGATCTTCGATAGTGTTAAAGTCAGGTTGCTCGTATGCCATCATTTCTTGTGCATCACTTAGGTAACTGGCTACTACCATTGCAGGGCCACTAAACTTAAAAGTAATGCTAGATTCAACTGCTTCACGCATGCCGGCTTCTGTGACACCATACATACGCACTTCTTGCTTTTCTTTCTCGCTTAAACGAGCATAAGTTTCTGTCGTCATTTTCAACTCCTTGTTTTTCACTATATCTTATTATAGCAGAACGCCCATTTCTGAGCAAAAACGGGCGTTGTAAAACTGCAACAAAAACTAGTACTAGAGTATTACTTTTTGAATATATAAATTCCTTCAGCCTTGTGCGTTTTTTCCAGTCTATTATTGCCAACTCCGGGTCGCACTGGCAATATCATGTGCACAGTTTCCACATGCCTAAATCCCAACTTTTCACTTAACTCAATCCAGGGTTCGACAATGACAAAAGAGTTCTTACCATGTCGATAGTCGGCAATGTTGACCGCATATATTCCATCTGCGGACAGGGCACGGTGCAACATTCGAATGGTAGGAGTCACATAACCCTCAAACCATGAATCCAATTCTTTATACCGGTTCATGCATTGTGTGGGCTCGTCGCAATAGCGTTCAAGATTGAAATAGGGCGGACTTGAAAAAGCAGCATCATAACGACCCGGGTCAGGATCAAATTCTTCACTTACTGTGTTGTGCATGGTAAATCCCGAACTCATGCCCTCGCCTGCAATCAATTCACCTAGTGCTTGCAGACCTGCAAAAGTTTTGGTATTGGGATCTATTCCAGTATAGTTGTACTGCATTCTACTGGTCATGGCACCCATCATGCGTCCACCATAACCGGAACTAAAATCTAACAAATCACCAAACAGTGTAGGACAAATATGTTCCCAAATGGCTCTAGCGTTCATGACCTTGAAGTTTTGTATGGTTCCGCCATTCACCAGCTCGAGCGCAGTTCTAAGATAGTTGGGGAAAACCGCCTTGTTGCCGTTGTCACGAAACTTGTAACAGATCTTGATAGCACGTCGTAGCTTGGCATCATGCCAGAATCTGCTTTTTAAACTCACAGTGTCATTGGTATTCCAAGCCGCATCCTGCATGTTGGGAAACCAAAAACGCGACAAGTTTTGTCCTGGACCTCCGCCACCAAGTTTACCATCAACCACTGCTTTGTTTATACGAGACAGATCTCTAGTGGCATGCCGAAAGCCTTCTAGGGTGTAATACTCTATGGGCAATATGCCTACACTTCGATATATGTCAAAAGCAGCATTTTCAATTGCTTGTCGGCCTGATTCATTTTGCTGATCCCAAGACTGTTTGGTTAATCGTCTTAGATCCTTTTCCACAGATTCATAGCCGGTGCAGACATCCTGAGTGGGTGTGAAGGCCCACTCGGCACACAGTTGATTGTAATACTCGGTTACCATGTGATGGTTGCAGGATCAACAGCTGTAACACCGTCGACACTTTTGGTCAATGTTAATTCGATCCAGTCGTATAACTGATCATACGGCACTTCTTCGGTTATCCATTCGTATTTGAAATTACCAGTCCCAGCAAATCTAAAACCTTCACTGTGACCTTTGATTTGAGATTCTAGCTCTCGTATCAAGCGTTCGGGACCGGTCCACAATGCACTAAACTTTACTCGGTGCCCAACATGTCCTTCATAGCCTTGAATACGACGCATCGGGTTACCGGTAATGCCAAAGCAGGTGCGTTCAACAATTTCGTTTGAATCGGGATCTACGTACTTGTGTCTCCACAAGTACAAATAGTGTGCTTTAGATTCCTGCATATGTAGTCATTCCGTGAACTTGCGGTAAAGCACATTTACCACCCCAGTTGATATAGTCCATGACCAAGATTGGTGTCAAGCAATTGTCACTCCAGGATTCAGCAAGATTATTTGCAATTTGGAAACGTTTTAAACGTTCTTTACAATCTTTTGTAAATCCCTTTGGTGATCCATATTTGGCTCTAAACAAATTGTATAAATCGTCTTCGGTTGCACGATCCAATTTGATAGCAGGTTTGCTACCTCTTGCCGCCGCCGCTAGTCTACCAAACGCAAGAATGATACCACCATCAACACCTTTTTCGCCACTGTAATATCTGTCGTGCCAGGCCAAGGCCCAGTCGAGATCTTTCTTGGCAAGGTCAAACACTTTTTTTTCTGTGTCATGCGCCGCAACCAAGTTAAGTCCATGAATGTAAGTAACCATGCCTGGAGTGGCCTGATTACGTGCGGCATTACTGGCCTTGGCCGGGAACATGTGATGCCGTTCAAGAATTTGCTGAATCTCTTCGCTCTGTACGTCCTCACGGAATTTGGAATCATAAAGTCTTACACCATTCACACGACTACGATGCAAATGATATGCATCAATACCTTTACGTCCACCACCATTAATAATACGGAAACCCAAATTACCAACTGCTTCTCCTTGCAGTGTAGTTCCTGGAACTACTAAATCTTCATCAAATGCCTTGACTTGAATCAGAGTATCGTCGTCAATGATTCCGGCTTTGTGTAAGACATAGAATGTACAAGAAGTTTGTTGACCCTCCCACGCACTGTATCTACCATTTTTAAGTCTAGTACACATAACTGGCATGGCAATACGCGGATCATATTTTGGAATAATTTGTTCTGCAATATGCAAGGCATCTTCCAAACGTTGAATTTCAACGTTCATGTCTAGGTCGCCCCAACGGACCAACACTAGCTCGCCAAAATGCTTTTGGTTATAGGTTTCACCATTCAGCCGTGCCTTGAGATTTTTTATTGCTTCCTGTACTTTTGTATTAGCAAATACTCTATCCCCACGTATTTGTAGACTTTCATAAATGCTGGTATTGGTGGGAGTAAGGGCTGTATTTTGTTGCTTCACAATAGCCGCAAATGGATTTGCACCTCGAGAAACTGTGCGCTGAGGTGTAGTTACTGATTGGGTTGTCATTTTTGATCCTTTAAAAATAATGTATTTTGTCTTTCGACTTCCCTAAACGTGTTAGGTTGCATCTATTATACAATACCAGCCATTAAAGGTCAAGAGTTTTGGCTATCTAAATTGTCTAGATATTGTGCTAGATTGCCAGCATGTAGTTGAAGCATGATGTAAGTGGCTTCGTCGATTAATACTAAAGTATTACCATATCCGATTGCATAAGGAGTGGTCAACAGTTTTTCCAATTGTAACAGATGCTTGGGATAGACTGCGTGTGCAGTTTTTAACCGATACTGTGGAAATTTTTTAATCATTGATATCCATTTAACACCATCTCGGCTGAGTCTTAGGCTGGTGGGATTAATTGGATTGGACCAAAATTGTGGCCATTTTTCGGGATCTAGATCTATTCCACTAGTGAACTGATCCTGCCAGTACTGTCTAAGGTTTGTAGATGGTGTCACCGGCTTTTAACAGTACAACTGAAAATTTATCCGACTTGAACAAGGTATTGAGTTTTTTGCAAAGATTGATTGCATGACCAGGATTGCTAAAACTGCACTTGCGATATTTTGGTCCTGGATAGCTGATTAAAGAATTACTGCTTCGAAGATTAACCGGCGCATTATCATAGAATACTGCATAGATACCTTCGGCCGCAAGAATCTGTTCGCTTTTGTATGTGGTTTTGTTTACGTTATCTAGTAATACTTTTGGCTTTGGTCGACTCATAAAACTGTTCCTTGATGTACAGTTTATTTATCAATAAATACGCAGATTATTTAAACCTACCGCCATCAACTTGGATTGTTACAGTTTCGTTACTGTTTTTTGCTTCTGTGGCCAATGTTGTTAAGAACGTCAGCAAGTTATATATTTCGGTATGAAGATTTCGTGCTTCATCTGCGGTCATGGTCAATAATTTTGCGTTACTCTGATTCATGTTTCTCACACGATCATTGAATGCACGTATGTGAAATGGCAAACTGTTATTCATTTGCTTCTTTCATTGCAGCCACTGCACGCTCTTGTGTTCGAAATGGTCCTTGATACTCATAACGATTTAGCGTTATCAACTTTGGACAAAACTCTCGAACCCAGACAGCATTATATTTTACTATGTAATGTCCTGCACAAAAACAACTTTTGCTTTTGGCATTTTTTGTATATATCGGCAGGTAGCGTTGTATGTCTAGTATTTGATTGTGCGGCTTGGTACTGGTGGGAAATCCGTACACATCATGCTCAACTGTGACTTTTTTCTTTTCTGCTGGAAGAAATGTTATATTGTATTTTTGACTTAGTATTTTAATGCTGGGAAACATTTCACGTTGATCGTCGTGCACATAGACCACCCCGCCTTCGTCCACCATCATGATGTTTCCAACTTTGGCGTGATTACTTTCCACAATCCATATCTTGTTTTTTACAACAGTTTTTGCAACTAGTTCGGTCATGTTATTCCTTTATGGGATACGCCGCTTCTAGGAAACTGACGTATTGATTTGTTTGCTCGCTCATTTTATTCAATTGAAATCGGCCACAGAATTTTAAAAATTGTGCACCAATCATGGGACGACTTAACGGGCGTGCACCTTGTACAATGGTGGTGGCAATCTTTTCCTTAATGTCGTTGGGTTGTGCAGTCAAGTCAACCAAGGTAACATTACGCAGGTAGTCATCTAAAACTCGATGTTCGACACCATTATGGTCAACCCATCGTTGTAACATGAGATTATTCCAGTTAAACCCTTTACTTTCCCTATCTGCAAAGGCTTCTGTGAGCCCCACTTTATTCTTAGTTCCTTTAGTGCGGACCCCGGGATAGGCCGAAAACACATTGTCACTAGCGTCCCCGCGCATACACTTCTCGAATAAAATCCACTTAGGGTCCGGAATTGTTTTTGCTTCCTTAGTTTTTTTATCGATGACTGCTTTACCTTTCTTGTCGAAAATACCCGTGATAGTATGGAGTTCATCTGCTATTCCGTTGTATTGATTTACATTTTCAGACAGCAACTGATGAAAGTCGCTGTCACTGCTTACAATGGTATGGTGATCGTCGGGGTGACTTTGGATCCATCCTGCCACCAAGTCATCTGCTTCCAAGTGCTCGTGCCTGAGAACAGTACAATTCGTCTTTTCGCTGAGAAAGGTTTTGAGAGCGTCAAAAGTTTCCCAGAACAACCGGTCTTCTTCGGCTTCGCTTTCTGTGAGTGCGGCTCTTGCAACTGCACGATTCTTTTTGTACGGCTCATAAAAGTCTTTCCTCCAACTGCGTCCTTCTAAACAAAATATCACATGATCGGCTTTTTGATCTCGGAAACACTTGGCCACACTGCCCAGTGTAACATGTATTGCAAATCCCAGTCGGTCCCAGGTATCGCTTTGACGATGTGCGGCATGCCGAGCACGGAAAAAGGTATTGGCAGTATCAACAATTAAGTAACGCATAAGATCTTGAATAGTAGTAATATATCTAATTATAGCAGGCTAACCATTCTGTGTCAAGAGCAATTTTCTATAGTGTTGTAGCAGAAAAACACTCCAGGCGTAGTGTGCGTCTGCTCCAAAATGATAAGAATTTGGATCGGGTACAAAACCTTTAGAAATTAACCAATTGTAATAGGTATAATTGCTATCATACGGTTCTATATACGAATGATCCCAATTGTATTCGGATATATGATTATTTGTTGTTACCAACTGTCCTGTTCGTATTGGTTCAAAATCTGAATATGTATTAAAAAATATATGTGGTATATTTTGATCTTTTAATAAAAGATGCAAGTTCCAGATTTGATTGTGCCATTTTAATAATTTTTTTTCTCGAGTAACATTGTTTTGGTCTAATACCCATTCTTTATATCGTTGTCTAAGTTCATCTGGAACCGAATCTCTACCACTGGCTGTAACCTGATAATAAGCACCATCATGACACCATTCTTCTCGCTCGATCGTGCTCCATCCTATAATAACTAAATCGGGTACAGGTTTGTTGCTTACTGTATTTATTGTGGTTCTCAGTATGCGATCATTGCTGCTGGCACTTTCGGCATCACAAGTTAATACTGCATCTAGTTCGTTTGCAATCAAACAACCATAACTCAATTTGATATTATCTGGATGTGGTTTGCGCCCCAGTGCCCAATATAAGGGATCGTCTTCGGCAAAGCAATAGGGATTGGCTATTTCGGCACCAGCACTGTGACTGTCACCATTTACATATACCATCATTCTTGATATGCCGGATTGGGAAATTCTAGTTCAAACACATGGTAAGTGCCGGTACCGTCTTTGTCTCTGAGTATTTCCATTGTGCGATTTTGTTCGGCTTCGTCTAGAGTTTTAAATATACCGCTCCCGATAGTGCCGGTACCAATGCCAGCCGGAGTTATATAAAGACCACCACTGATTGACAGTTTGGTCAATTGATAAAACTTTAGAGTGCGTGGTGGTTTTAAGCCTTCCATATTAGGTCCAATGTTCAGTAACGTAAAACTCTTCGGCATACCCATCACGCAGCCAATAACGATTGCGTTCAAGATTGATGATTTCGCCTACAAAATTTGTGTTAATTTCTAGACTGACAGAATTTTGTGGAACCCCATTAAAGGAATTTCTACACTCATGGTTGATACTGTACAACGACTTTGCAGTTCTTGCAATAGTTGTTAAGTATTCGTGTAGTGATTTTTGTGGCATCTCGGGCATGCTGTCGGTGTTATACACAACATCAATCATTTCTGTACTGGCATTAAACTGATCTGGAGTCATGAATCGGATTGGAGCATCGTGTGTTTCGAACGGTAATCGAATCTGATCTTTGCCGATGTTGGTGCCTAATTGAAATGCCTGAGCTGTTGACACCGCCGGAATATCTACTAGAGTAATATCTCTATAACCAATTTGATATAGCCAGTAGGCAACAAATCCTGCACCACCACCAATTTCCACAATCTTAGAATCTAATGGGAATTTGGAATTAATTTTTAGTGCCACATACAATGCAGATATATCCCGATCACTCATTACTCCGTACGGTGTATCAATTCCCCACATTCCACCTTGCCATCTAGGAGCATGAAAGTTGGGAATGGTATTGGATAATCTAGCGGCCAGACCATTGACTAGATCATCAATTGGTAATACCACCGGGCTAAATCCCTGCTCTCTGGTTTGTAT